>Ga0065711_1034916_pt1 | contig 23058 bp, 11 predicted proteins | sample Hoacrofraction12_FD_59098 | JGI IMG/M metagenome (GOLD analysis project Ga0065711, IMG submission 59098) | Hoatzin crop microbial communities from Cojedes, Venezuela - Epithelial fraction 12 v2 (version 2) | ecosystem: Host-associated > Birds > Digestive system > Esophagus > Crop | place...
GCCCGCTGAGGGTTGTCAGGGGGCCGGGGAGTGGGGGCCTCGACAAGTGGGGGGGCCGGGGAGAGGGTGGCGGGGGCTGCGCGCCCCTGGGGTTGGGCTTTGGGGTGTCCTTGCCGAGGGACGCGGGTCCGGGCTCGGCCCCCTCCTGCAGAAACTCTTTCCTCCGCTGAGCGACGCTCCCAGAGGCGCTCTGGGGTTCGGTAGGTTGTGCTGCTCAAAACGCTGTGGGAGAGCGGAGGAATTCTGGATCGGCGCCAGCCTTCAGTACAGCTCTTCACTTAAATTGTTGTTTCTTTGCGGTTCAGCACGTCCCAGGCACCAATTTGTTTGGTAGGGTGGCAGCGCGCCCCGGGTGGGCAACGCTTCCTTGGTGGCAAGAGCCCCAGTTATTTTCTTAACGAGGGACTCTGCCCCGCTTCTGCTCAGAACCGGGGGCGTACGGCACGGTGAGAGCTGTGCAAGTCCTTCCTTTGCCACAGAAAGGCAAAAGGAGTTCAGAAAAATAAAAATACTCGAGTGTTCTTCAGAACAGTTTGTTCCTGTAAACTGGTCAAGGTGTTTCCTGTGGAGAAAGTGTTGATGTATCGTCACATCGGTTTCTCACCAGTGTTTCAGCATGCGACTGCAGGTTAATAAATGTAAACTCTCTGTGGTGAGGACGTGCACGCAGTCCAGTCTGAGCCTTTACAGATCAGGGACTTGGCACAACAGCGAAGGCTGAATGCGCTCAATGTGATGGCCGTATGATAAATAAGCTGTTGCACTTGATCGCTTCACGTGTTTTCAAACCCTGCAAGGATGGCGAGGCTTGCTTAGATACTGTAAAAGTAAGTGTAATATTAAAGCGTAGTTAGGAATGGTTTAGTTTTATGGTTCTTCGATTAAGATATGTTCAGGGTAACGTTTAATTTTCTGAGATATGAAAAGGTTTTTGTGTTTTGTTTAAGCTCACTTCCTCCTGTGTGACACAGCGCCTGTCTTCTGTGGGTAGCCCAGAAGGTCTTGGACGTTGTTTCTGGAGAACTGTTTCATGGCAGTGTAGGAACCTGTGGCAGTTTTCTGTTCTTTCTAACCTGATTATGGAATTGTAAAGAACTTACTGGCTTTACAAAATGCTTTTTTAGTTCTCTGTTTCATTAGAGTGGGGAATGACAGGTGCATTAGAAGTTGGCACTTTTTGTGTTTACCTTGTAGTGGGTTGTATTTCAAAACTTTGAAGCTCATATTTTAAGATAAATTATCATTAAGGCAGATACGTGATTACATGAAGCAAACTGACAATAAGAGTATTTACCCTTTGTGATCATTTCCACTGCTACCTTGTTTTTCCAGAGCCGAGCAGTGGAACACAAAGCTGTGAGCTTCAAATGTTGTTACTTACGAATTCCAGATCCTTGCATTTACCTACTGCCATCTCTCTTACTGATACCTCTTCAACACATTTCATGTTCACAGCGATGGGGAGGGGGATCTTGTGTTCATTCTTTGTGAACATAATTACTTTTGGTAGAACAATTGGGTCTAATGAAACAAAGCCATTTAATTAGGCTATTGCTATGTTTTGCATCATGGGCAATCCTCTCTCCTGGTGTGAATCCCAGTGCAGAGTTAGCCGGCTGCAGCACTCTGTGGTTTGTGTGTCCCCACGGCTGGTAGCAATTGAAGTTTTAATTAAAAGCTGATTGCCTTGACATTGGTGTTCATGGGTTAATGCTTAATTGCTCAAGTTTTTGCTGAACTGGATTAGTTTTAAAGCCATCATTTAAATACTGTGTTTAATTGTAGGGTAGAAAAAGTAGGCTGACTTTCAGTGAGGCTCAGTCTTTCTCATTGGCAGGTACATGTGGTTGGGCTCTTCGGAGTCAGCTTAAAATGAGAGCCGAATGCAATACTCTGCAATGAGAGTACAAAGCAATAATATAGCTGAATTGCATTTTGGGGTTGGTGGTCACTAGTTAGTTAAGTTTATGACCGAAATCTATCTTCTTTTCTCCAGGCCTTCAGTTTTCTCTTTATTGTGGCTGACTTCAGTGTTGGGGTTTTTTTTGTTTATTTTGTTTTGTTTAGAATTGTGTAATTTTCACTTGTTGTGCAACTTTGTACTATGGTTTGTTGTTTATAACAACGTAGATTGTAAACTCTCCAATCAGGCTAGAGCACCATTTGAGTTGAATCTCCAGTGCTATATATAGAAGGGTTATTATAACTTGTGCTTTAGACTTTGACCCAGCCTTTACGTGGTGGAAGGGTGTAAGCAGATTTTCACACAGTCGCCTGCTGTGGTGTTCTTATGTCCGTGAGCCGCCTCTGACTCGCCTAGAGCTAGACGGGCTGTGTGTCTGTCCCAGTACTGCAGCTTTGTGTGCTCGCGTCTAGCCTGGGAGAATGCTGTCCTCGTCTCGTGTGCATTGGTTTCACTGTAATATATGTAGGAAAAATTGTGTTTAATTAGGGTTAGGCTACCTTCCCGTCCCTTACAGGAAGAGTGCATTCTCATATGTGCATAGGACATCTTGGAGCATTTCTTCTCTAAAGCCTTTGACCAGTCTTGAGGGATACAGAGCCTAATTGAAAGGTAAAAAATTAGAAAGTATGCTGAACCAAGTACTTGGTGCTTCATAAAACACTTTGTTGGCAGAAGGATAGTGTGAGATGTGTGTAATGTGTGCACGTGTCCCTTTTTTGGACACAGCTGCGCATGAACCAGTGCTGACCAGCAAAAGAGAGGACCTATTGGTACGTGGTAGTAAAAACCAAGGGAACTCAGTACTTCTCTATAGTCTGAGGTCTGACTGCAAGCATAGCATTGCTTTAAATTACCTGAATACTGCTAGCAGTCTGCTGTGGGCTAAATACTGGAGTATTGATCTGACTTCTTGGGGAAGTGTTACGGTCAATGCTGTGGTGAGGTCTGCGCCGCTGCGATGACTCTGCTGTTTATCTGCCTGCACTTTGTGCTCTGCACTTAAACATATTCACGTGGTGCAAATATTTCTCCAGCCCTCCCCAGAATGCCCATGTCCATTGCGAAACCCCAGCAAGTCTCCTGCTCCTCAGAGTAATTCCAGTCATTAGTGTTGATAGTACCTGTCTGTTGCACCCCGTATCAAGCTTGTTTTCCTCCGTTTCCTGGGGACGGTCATTACAAGAAGCCAGAAATGAGTGGTCTGAACTCACACCAGCTGGCATTCAGGGAGCACAGAACACTTTGCAGGGATCATCAATAAATGTAATCTCTGTTTCACAGGTGGGGAGACTCACATCACCGCTGAATTGATGTCAGAAACAGAAATCCTCTGCATGCCGAGTCTTCTAAGCACCTGATGGTATGTCCCTCCAAAGTCGATTATTCAGTCTTCAAACATTGCAAGGTTGAAAAATTGCATTTTTCTTTAAGAAACAGAGTATGACTGTCAGATCAAGAATTCAGAATTTGTATTAGCTTTTCCCTTCTTTTTCAGCCGGTTTCCTCAGAACTGAGATGGCTTATTCTAACCTCCTGAAGCCTTTTTTGGCATTCTAAATTTATGTTCCCATAAGGGACTTTTCTTTAAAAAGAATTGTTGCTTTCTGAGACACTGTTTATTCTTCTTGGTGTCTGTAAAATTGATGAATGCTTCACATTAATTGCTCTTGAGGTTTTCACTTTACTCCAAAATATTAATTAGGCTTCTTTCTCTAAAATCCTCTGGCTTCTCTGCCAAATAGTCTTGGATTAGGAATTTCCACACTGTATTTCAGTGTAGACTAAAATATTGATTTAACATCAGCTTTTTTTATGCTGACACATTTTTATTTATATTCAGGAGGTTGTGGGATATGCATATTAGAGTATATTTAAGCAGCATATGCTTTGAATCTTTTTAGTTTAGCTTCCAGACTGATGTTGTGAGATTTTTAAACAAGCAAATTTAAAATACTCTCTTTTGGGACTACCTTGTTGCATAGTAACCTCTACTGCAGAAGGATAGTTCCTTTGGGAATTATATATTCTATATATACACATGGATGACTTCAAATTGCAGTGTCACAGGCAGCATCACTGAATCAATGCCCCTTACCGTGTGCATGAGCTTGTGTAGGTTTGGCTTGCTGCCCAAATGAGTCAGAAACCATAATATTGCATCCTGTGGAAGTCCAGACTGAAACTGATGTGATGCCACTTTTTGTTCATGTCAGAATATCTTGCTTAGAAAGCAGTTACTGCTGGCGTCAGTGAATGACTTCCACGTTTCATTCACCAGGCTACTTTGGGTTGTTAGAATCCCACAGATGAACAATTTCTCCAGCTTTGTGTTTGAGGCCGTACTCCGCGAGCTTGCATCATGCATTGATAAGTTTTCTTCCGTGAACACGTTGGTGCTTCTTAGGACTTTGCCTGAGCCAATAGTTACTTGGAAGCCTGCTGAGCAGTGGCGTTCCCGCGATGGGAGGGTTGGTGAGCAGCAAGTTAATGCTCTGCTGTAGTTTGGTGTTACAATAATCACAGCTGGGCTGGAACTGCAGCTGGTACTGCTGCTCTGTTGCAGTGAGGAATCCCTTCACTATAGGATTGCCTTTGAGTTTGTTCTATACATAACTTAAAATGGAGCTTTTATTCAGCTGCTGGAGTAAGTTTCTTTATAGATACTTGGATTTAATAATTCAGAAGACAAGCAGGCCCATGATTTCTTGAACTAGTTTTAAAAATGGCAAATTAATCATTAAAATAAGGGAAAGGTTTCATTAACAAAACATCTCTTACTGAATCCTTGAACCTCTCTCTATATATTGCCCTGTATTCTGGGCTAGCAGCAGAAACGGATAAAATGTCAAGCTTGATAGATTGTTGGAGCTGGTTTTTGGTAGTTGAACAATAATGAAACTGTTGTGTGCTTGCAGCGAAACACTGCTCTCTGTGTGTGGACTTTGTCCTGCAGAAAGTTTCAATTGTTCCAAAGGAGGGCGATTTCTAAAATGCAGCTTCTGTGGCCAGTCGCACAGCTGTCCGAGGGACTGGCTGTCTTGAGGCCATTACACAAGCATTGCAAAATAGTTTGGAAACAGTTTATTTTTCGAATTCCAATTAAAGTGTAGATTTCAAAGCCCCTTTTGACTATATAATCAAAAAAGTAGAAATTGAAGCTGGTGTTTCTAGAGAGACTGATTTGTGCTCTCGGAGCTCAGAACACCGGTTTCTGCCAGTCAGAGGCTGATACCTGCACAATTCATACCTTATGTTGCTCGGACTGAAAGCCGCATCAGTTGTTGCGTGCGATCATGTGTTTCCCTGTCAGGTTAGTCAAGCCTAGTCTGTCGTTGAGCACCTTTTTGTGCAGCGGGCTCTAGGGTAAGAGGAGTAAGATCGCTCTTACGCAGAAGAGAAGCGAGGAGGAGTTGACGCAGGTAATTCATAAATATAAAGCCAAACCCCTCAACCTTCTTTTTGACAAACTTCTTGTTCTTTCTGTTCCTGTTGTTATTTATACTTCTTGCTTCTTGTTACTTACTTCTCTGACTTGAAGACAGATCACAGACAGGTTTTGCAATGGAAATAACTAAACCAAGAATGTCATTCTGAGTGAAGTAAGAAATTCCTGAAAAGAATTGAAATATGTTGTTCAGCTTGCTGCTGGAGCTTCAGGGGTGAATTGCAGTGCCTACAAAATGTGCGTAAAGCATGCAGCTGGAATTCAAAGCTCCAGTAAATGACTACTTGTGTATAGCAAAATAACGCACTTAAAACCAAAGTATTTGCCTTTCTTTTTATCTGCCGAAGTCTGCCTGCCGAGACATCTTAAATCTGCAAATAGCTTTATCTGATAGTCATGAATGGTGCTGACAGCATCTCTGAACTCTTCCATGGGTGAAAACCCATTTCAAGATTTTCAAAATGTGTCTGTCTTAGAGATAATATCTAGCACATTAAATACAGTATGACTGTTTTAGTTTGTTCGCCTTTTGCTGCGTTAAATGCCACGTCTATCACATTTTCAAACAATGTGTTCAACTGCATATAATGAAGCCTTTTCATACAACAGCGTGTAGGCCAAACCCAAGCGGAATTCATGAAAGGCTTTACTTTGTCTAAGCAAAGTAAGATGATCGCTCTTGGAATGAATTCTGTCTCTTTGTCAGTGTTTTCCATGTGGTGGTCTGCTCAAAGCCTAAGTAACTTAGTAAGATAGTGTTATGGAGGCCTAAGCTTGGTTTTTTTTACTTCTGAATGTGGCTCTTAATAATACAAGCTAAGGCTTTTATTGCTCTGCCTGGACTAGCAGATGCAAGCTTGAAATTAAATCTGTAATACGTGATAGTATTTCCTAAAAATTCCCCTAATAAAAAGAGAAGTGTAGGAAAGGATACAAACTATTACTGTCTACTGTACACTTCACTGATCAGCTTTAATCCTGGATCATGGAGGAAACAGTCTAAAAATATTTATTGAACCTTCTGAACTTTTAAATAAAAGGGAATTTTTACAACATCCACAAAAGATTTGAAATCTAAAATCCTAGATGTTTTTCTCCACAATTTGATAGCGTGCTGCCTCCTTCAGACGTTATTCTTGTCTCAAGTACCAAGAATGTCTCTTTTTGTCTTTTTGTTTTGACAAGGCCACGTTTGTCGATGATACTTTTTTTTTTTAAGTTAAAATGCTCCGTTAAGTAAACCAAACTTTTTGAGCAATATTTTATTCTGCATGTTACCATAATTTTCACTGTGAAATAGTAAAGAGTTGAAACAAACAAACCAACCCCAACAAAAAAAGACCAAAAAACTAACTGGACTTGCATTGTCTTTTGCACTTGTGTGAAACACAAAGTGGGCCTCAAAATCATCTTGTCTTGTCCCTTTTTTCAGTATTTATGTGTTTTGTTTTAATGTTAAATTGTTAGGATGCTCTGCAAAAGTGCAGGGAGGTCATTCACTGTAAGCATTTCTTCCTTGAAGTGCCTTACTTCTGTGAGCTGCGATAGTTCTCTGAAAGTGTTTAATTCCAGTATGCTTCCAGTACTGCTTTGAAGAAATGAAATATTAACTTGATTCCCCTCCCTGGTGAGGTATTATCTGTATTTTACATACGGAAAACCGAGGCACAGAGCGTCTGTAACAGAGCTAGAAACTGAAACCAAAAACCCTCAGCCCCAATCGTCCTGTATTAATTTATCCCATTACTAACCTGAAAGTAACTACCCAATGGAATTTGTTGCATATCAGGTCTTTTTGTAAAATAGGAATAAGTGGTGTGAGATTTTGTGTGTGTAATCAAAAATGGGGCAGTTTCTGCTGAACTATTGAACTGAGAAATGTAGAACTCAAAATGGAAGAAACTTGATGTTAGGAGGTTATTGGTGGAAAAGAGTGTGTCGCAGGGAGCTGCTGGCAGCAGGAGCCACGTCTGCTTGTGCTGAAACATTGAACTATTTGTTTGGGATCTGAGAACAGAAGTGAAGATGTTTTGACGTTTTATTTTAAAAAGTAGGTGTTCTTTGTTGTTACAGGACCATGTGAAAGTACAAGACGGCATAGTATCTGTTCCCAACTTCCATGATAGTTGGTATGGTGTTTTTTTTTCTTAGTGCCCCAGTGCCAGGATTTAGTCTAATATGAAAATCTGGTCTGTCATTTTACACAGCAAACAAACCCAGAATAGAAAAAAAGTGCCCCTCCCAGTTACAGAGAAGCAAAATGAAAATGTGATGATGCCTGTGTACTGCAGAGGTTGAGAAAAAAAACCCCAACAAACCCAAGGCAAACTTAAAAAAAAAACAAAGTGAAAGAGATTTATTGGTTTATAAAACCCAATGATTTCTGGAGCACTGACTCATGATGCCTGAATGCTTGGGCTTGCCAAAAGCCGTGAACAGAAATGTGACCTTAGTCTGCTTGGGCCATATATGGGAAATTTCCTTTTCGTGACAAAGGTGGCGAATTCAGAAGGTGCAGATCCTTAAAGGCTGTTTTGAAGCTGTCCGTACCTAGTCTCCTCTCAGTCTCTGAATGTCCTAGGGACATTAGCCTTCAACGCAGTAACCAAAAATACAGGACGAGATGATTATATTGGGTTTGTTGTTTCAGCTTGAATAAAGCCCAGATTTCGGTCTGCATTGTTTTGGAGTTACTGGTCCTTAACGTTCTGCAGAGATTGAGGCTGGACAAAGGAGGGAGGCATGGCAATTCAACAAGGGCAGTCGTAAAGCAACCAGTTTGGAATCTTTCAGCCCTAGAAACAAATACTGTAGGTGGCTGGAAATGGGCTTTTTCACGTCCGTCCCATGAATGCTGTAAGTAGTTCATGCTTGTCCTGCTGATGGGCACTGGATGGTGAGGCTTGAACTTTCGCTGAGTTTTCAAGCTCTTATCCAGGGCTGTATATAAGCAATTCTGAATTTCAAACACTTCAGTGCTAAATGGAGGTTGGCACAAAAATAATAGTTAATATTTATGGAAATGCTCCAAGAGTACAACTTCAGAGTCTCAAACTTTCACCTGTACTAACTTACTTCAGATGAGGGTGGGGTATTTTTCCTTGTTCGCAGGTGAGATAGCTAAGCCATAAATAAACTGACTTTTTAATTCCAGTACCTTTTGTTGTCTCAGTAGCAGAACTATTTGGGTTTGTTGCTTTTCAGTGCTATATTCAATATCCTGGACCTTCCTTTAACTGCTGACAAACTCGTAAGGATTTCTGCAGTCTGGGAGCACAGAGCTTTCCACACCATTTCAGACGTGACGTATGTGCTGGTCTTTGTATATGTCTACCGAAGCAGATGATACACAATTGCATTTTATTCTATTTCAGCACCTAGTTTGGATTTGAATTCAGATTAATTTGGAATAGGCATAGCTGAGAAATGAGTCTGCAGTGTTTGTACTTGTTATGATGTGCCTCAATTATATACATTCAGATCATTTTCGGTCTAGCCAAATAAGAATGCTCTTTTTTCAGGCTACAGTTAAGTAGGTTAGAGGTTGCCTACCAGTCTACACAAATCTCTGTTGCATGCAATTTTACTGCAGCATCATCGATCTGAATGTGCGTTTTTCCACATGTATGAATTCCTTGGGGTTTCTATTGATTTGCTACTAACGGCTCCTGAAATGAGGGGGGTGGAGAGGAGAGTGGGTTTTGTGTGTGAGGAATTTTGAGGCTACCTTTTGATTTCTGAGGGGGGTAAAAAGATTTAGAAGTTTACTGTTTAAAAAATAAACCTGAAGCTTGACATGAAAAGTAATTTATGGGATTTCCAACTGGTGTTGTAGCTCATCAGCAAACACTCTGGATTCTGGGTGTCTGAGAGACAGCGGTGTCTTTAGAGCATTAGTGCCAGCTGCAATCCCAATTTCAGACAAACTTAATGGAATTCTGAGTGCTGAGACTGTACCACCTTCAACCCAAGCTCAGCTGTTGGATGAGTAACACTGCAAGACTTAAGACTGTGCTTACAACTGTTTCTATTTTGGGAACAGCTGCTTAGGGCACTTCAGCTCTCTGAATCTTTGTACACCAGGTGGGATGGGGAGTTCTGTGCACATCGCTGCAGTCTGTGGTGAGATGCTGCCTATTTTCTGTGTCCCTACCTTCCTCTGTAGATTGGGGTAAGGGTTTTTGTAAGTTTGAGGAGCTGTGTCTGGGATAAGGCCTCTCTTTCTCCTCCGTTTGACTGCCCTCCTATGCCTGTGCTTCATTCCAAAGATGAACTGTTGGTGAAGATGTAATTTATGCAGTTGGAGAGAAACCTCCTGTTGCAATGAAACAAGATGTGCAGCTGTCATCACAGGCCTCTTGGGCCCAGGATTTCAACAGAAACAGCTTGATATTTTTTTCATCTGAAGCGGGTGCTCTAGTGACATGATGAAAATACAAACCTACATCCTTTCTCCTCCCCCTTATTCTCCAGCTTCCTGCATTCTACCCATTTAGGAGAAGAGTATCGTTAAAGCCATCCAGCAGTGGTGTTACCTTCTTCCATGGTGAAAGCTGAAGTGATTCAAAGCTGTTCCCTTGAAGTCGCTTGTTGAATTCTGGAATTGCTCCTGCTTGTTTGTAATATTTGAATGCTGAAGTCATTTATTTCATAGCAGTCTTATGCAGTGCAGCAGAAACTCAGTTTGAGCAACTTTCTGTTCTGGGTAACGTAAAATTTGCAAAGAGAGCGAGGTATTTGTAGCATTATGAGGAGGAAGACTCCCTGAAAAGCTTACATTGGCCTTTGGGGACCATTTTTGGCTTTCAGGTGGGCACAGATCCAGCTAACCTCCCCCAGCTATTGGCGCCTGCTGTCACTGAAGAGTGGTCTAGGTGGGTTTGGAGATGAAGTCTGGGGAGTATGGAATGACGACCTCCCTTGAACAGAGCTGGTTAAGGAAGGTACACAGTTATTTAAATTTGTAGGTTTTCGTTTAGCAATTTATTGCTACATATTACAATTACAATTTTAGCAGCTACCCACTGCTTGGAAAACCCAGCGGGCTGAAACTAAATCCAAGGAAGATCTGTGATGATGTGAATGAATGGAGAAAAAAAAAATCAGAGCGCAAGCCAGTGTTGACCTTTTTCCCCATAATGAAAAGCACTGATTGAAATGGTACGTGATGATTGAGGATTCCTGGACTGCACATTGCTAAAGTTTTGACACAGCTTCCACTGTCACTGCTGGTTTTGTGTGTGGGACAAAGGATAAAGACACACGTACACCCACGCGGGATGCTAGGAGGGTGGGGATGGTGATAAAACGGAGTACTCTGGAATCTACTTCTCCAGAGTTTTCTTTCTTCTCTTTCTGACCTGATTCATGCTGTGTGTTACAGCGGACTTAATTTTGTCTTCCTGATGAATACCGTACTAGTGTGAAAGAGTGCACTGGATTTTTAAATTGTTTTCCAGCATAGGAGGAGCGTCACAGTGAGCCTATCTGAGGCCACAGCACATTACTTGGGAAGAAGTATGGGGCTAAGGAACTAAGAGAGACTGGGTAAGACAAATAATTTTCTAAAACTAGTCACATGATTTCATTAATCACTTTTTTTTGTGTTAACTCGCTGGAAGAATGTCATTGACTTGCAAAGGAAAAAGGCTGTTGTTGAATTTCCATCTTGGCAGATGTCTAGAGACCTAATTACGCTTAATAGCAAGAAGAACTTTTTATCTAAATATTTTTCAATATTGAAAGTGCAATTTTAGGTCAAAATAAACAGTTTATATTGAAATAATACACACCCCAGGTACTGGGTTCCTTTTAAAACAAAACAAAATTTCCAAGCTTCTCATGTTAAAATTGGGAAAAATCGTTTGGTTTTACAGATGCTACGAAGGAGAAAGAAAGCGAGCGAGTGTTGAGTGTGTAATTCAGGTGCAAAGCTGGGAGTCAAGTGAGAGGGTTTCTGTTTCTGCCTTTGGAGTTAGCTTCCCGTGCAATGCTCTGTAAAGCACACAGCCTTCTAAAAATATTTTCGCAATTTTAAAATGAAATTTGCAGCTCTAGTTTCAAAGAGATGCTTGAAGCTTAGGTCCTTGTGCTTGTAAGAGTATTGGGGGGATTTGCTGATGGGCAAAGGCGCTTCCACTGAAGATCTGTCAATCTTCTAACAAAGAGAACATTGGCAAGTGTTGCTGGGAGTAAGCTTGCAAATTACTTGTAACATAGCATGCTGATAAACACTGGTAAAGCTGCAACATGTGCTTACAACGCCCACTGTATTTTTTTTCATGTATTTCAGAACTCTAATTCTTAATTCTCCTCTCTTTTAAGCAAATTTTCTGAGGGCTTACTTTGCAAATGATTTACTCCACTGTAAACCAGGTTATAGCAGTATAAAAGGGTCTTTGACTGCGTGATGGTTTCCTCTCTACCACAGAACTAGGAAGTTACTCTGGTACTTCTCTCGGAATCAGCAATAATTTAAGGCATTTCAGTGAGGTTGTGTGTGGCTGTCTCTGGGCTGAACTACCGTGGCCCCGTTCCAGCTTTTTCCTGCGCTGGTTTGGACCCTGCCCCAACGGCCTATGCTGTTTACTTTCTGCTCTGTGGTAAATGGATGTCACTTCCTTGATTAAAATGCTGGTGCGCAGCCAAGTTCTCTTCGTTTGGGCTCGCACGCTCGGAGGAGCAGCGCACCCAGCAAGCGCGCATGCTGTTGAACCCAGTGGTGTGCCACGCTCCTTGATCTGGCTCCTGGCTGGACGTGCTGCGATGTGCTGCGTCTCCTGCATTCCGAGACGCCCAGTGCCCACACATAGAGGCTTTTGAGGGCATCTGCGAGGTGGAGAAGCGTCACGCTGTATTAAAGAGGGTCTGAAGCTGGATTACCAGAAGGCACAAGCTGGCCTCCCAGCCGTGTACTGTCCCCATCCCACGGGGAAGGTCTAGACAGCGTGCGGGCATGGAGGGGGCTGGTATCAGCCTGCTTGGTCCATCGAAAGCAGCCAGCGGACGTGAGTGTGCAGATGCTTTTCAAGTGCAACTGCTAGCCCTGATGTGCCCGACAGCGTAGGTGCTCTTGGGTGCACAGAAGCCTGACCAAGACGCCACAGAAACTAACCTGGACGACGTGTTCTGGCTGTGGTCGGCACGGATTGACCTGAGTGCTCTGTCCTCTGCCTTTGTAGCTGGCCAGTTTCTCACCTGAAAAACTCTTAGACTGACATTGAAGTTGCTGATCAGGCTGGTGAGCAATCATATATTTGTCTTCGTAAAGATTATTGGTATTGCATACTTACGTGATTAGAGCTGTGAAGTGTCTCCAGATGTTTTGAAGGCATAGAACTAAACAGAAAAATGTCTCCTCCCTCCATACCAAATTTCCAGTCTCTCTCCCCTCTGAACACTCGTGTTTCTAGCTGTGCTGATATTTATTTATGTATTTTTGCAAAGTATGCATGTTGTTACCTTTGGCACATGTGAACTAGTACTTTTACTCATAAGCCCATTTTTTTTAATATCCCTAGATAAAAATGTGTTCAATCCAGTTGTTGTATATAGCAAATCAGATTTATTGGCTTTGTGACTAGCCAGGGCTGGTCCCCACTCTTCATTTTCTTACACTTCGTACTGGTTAGGACACCACCTCTGCAAATGTCGTGCTCAGACTGGCAGCCTGCCTCCTTCCCTTGTCCTTCCTGCCAATGGCTAATTTGCTGAATTTTCCACCTGTCCCAACATATGGTTGCTCCCATTTGTCATAATTCAGGTCTGTGTGACTGTGACACAGGCTGATAAAAATCGTACTTCGTGCATAAATCTCATTTGAACAGATTATTCAATAGCTCTGTTGCCAAGTAAATACCAGTTTTTGACCAAGCAAGCTGTGAATTCAGTTTGTAAGTGGTAGGTTATTAGTGAAACTAATCTTAGCAAGGCATTTCTTATCAGTGCAGGTTTACTTAAATAAAAAAGTACATTGTAAAAATGAGCAACTGTATAATGCTGTTAATGAGGAACCAAGATGGTTAACTCATTAAATACTTCAATCTTTGCAAAACAGCATTCATGAAAGTGGGTTCTGATGAATTTTGCAGGGGATACAGTATGGAATAATAATGCAAAAATAATAATTTTAAATGTACTTTAGCAAGACATCAGTATTTTAAAGCCAGACTGCCCTTTTCTGGTGTTCTGAATAGATTTCAGTGATCTTCAAGCTACTAGAAATGGCAGAAGCTACTGCTTTTGTGAACAGCATTAATCCCAGTCTTGGTGTGTTGCCTTGAATGTTGTGTCTTAGCAATGAATGTGGCTTTGCTGTTGTGGAGGGCACACAGTGGATAAGGGTTGGATAAGCATTGCTGTGTAGCATCTGTACTTGAGGCACATAGACATTACTGGATTCTGCAGTTTGACAGTTACCTGGTGTTTGGCAAAGAGTGAGGGCAAGGTAAAGAGAGAAGACTGAGATGCTTCGCAGTAATCTCGTGGAAACCTCTGAGAAATGGGAGAAGACAATTCAGGATCATAGGGGGGCTGTGAAAGGTAGTAAGACAGTAGCCAAGGAGGATGGCCTCTCGATGAATGAGGTGGAAAGAGGAGCTTGATGGTGCAGGGAGCTTACAGAAAAGGAGCTCATTGTGGTGAACAGCCTTCCTCTAAATTAGGAGGTGTGAGGGCAGCTGACAGTTAATGAGCAAGCATTGCTGTAGAAAAGCATGCCCTAGCAAAGCTACTCCTTGTCTTGTGTCTCCCTGCCTTTTTGGCACCCTTCTCCATTTGCAGGAGCCTCAAGGGTCACCAGGCCTCTGTTCCAGTGGCTGAAGGCCTCTCAGGAGGGGAGGAGTATTTGTTGCTGTGACTTCTCCTGTGGGAGCCAAGTCAGCTGCCTGTGGGAGCTGAGTTCCTTTTGATCCCTTAACTCAAGTGTCTCAGTGCTGCTACTGTGTTCCAGCCCCCGAATTCCTGCAGTCACGAAAACTAGCCAGACACAGTCATCAAGACCTTTATTATACAGAGCTGAAAGCTCAATGATCACGAGATGTTCCTTTCGCTTGTTCTAGTCTTTCGTGGTTTGCAGTCTTAGGAAAATAAGGGAAAATATTGTATTCAAACATAAACCACAGTTTTCCTACCCTTTGATAGAAATCCACAAAGCATGTGTAGTAGATCCTGTATGTAGACAGTGATCTCTGATACTCCAGCCACGAAGGTTATGGCATTAATATTGCATATATCGTGAGAACCTGAGTTCAAACAGTTTGTTTAATGAAGATGGAAAGTATAAAAATCCAGGCTTGCGTTACAAATATTTAACAGTGTATGGGAGGAAAATTTTTACTTCACTGGTATTTCCTCCGGAATTAAATAACGCTTGCAAATTTATACAAAACTCATGGTGATGTATAGAACATGTTAATGAACAGGTGATGAAATGAATTTCACTCTTCTGTTTAAAATCAGTGAAGAGACTCACAGCATTCACAGCTTCGTACTGAAAGCAGTCCGTCAGAGCGTGGTAGTGTGCTAGCACTGCTTTGCCCACAGACCATGGCAAGCAGTTCCCTCCCTCATCCAATGTTCATTGGATTTCTTCTGGCTTTTCCTTCAAGAGACTTAAGAAAGACGATAAAACAATCACACTTCCCAAAACCAAGCCCAGCGTGATGGTTGCCGTGTGGGTGGATGTGTCTGCAGGTCCAGGACAGAGTGGTTAATCTTGCTTCTCCACCTTTGGTGAAGCTCCTTCTCCCTTTGCTCCTGCAGATGCTCCAAGCAGAAGATGCAGTTAGGATTTAGGGCAGGTCCTGTTTGGCTGCCAGAAGTCATCTGCTGAGCACCTGCCATATGGATTTCAGTTTCACAAAACCAAGCTCAGCTGCATAGTCGAAACAATTCTTTTCTGTGGCTCCCATTGCCGGTACGAGCATCATGTCCAAGAATAATGAAGACTGCTGATATTACTAATGCCTGTAACGTTGGTCATGCCAATGAGTCAACATCTTTTATTCAAGAAGTTGCTTGAGAATTCGTGCAGCCTACGGTGCTGTTAACTTTTCCAAACCAACATGTTACTACTAGTCAGGTTACTGTAAGTGTTTACCGAGCCCTGGAGCACAACAAAGGAGTAGCTCTTTCTGCTGGTAAATTCTGTGGCTGGGCATTTATTTGTCGCTTCATCGGGGAGCTCCTTGCATGCAGACCAGCCGTTCATCTGCAAAGGGTTGACGGGCTTTACACGAGGCAGTGCTTTCTAGTTACGATGCTCAAACTCTGTCACATCTGTGCCAACACCCCATCCGTCAAAGCATTGCTTATGGAAATTATTGGTTTCTGGATGGTGCTGACCACATTCCTCTGAATGGGTAACAAAACAAATAAGGGAATCGTTAGGCTGTAGCAAACATTGTGGAGATATCTAGGAAATTGCCATCCTGAAATTTCAGCGTGAAATTCTGCTTGTCACTATGAGTTCTCTCCCACTGGTAATGCTTATTTCCTCAGGCCTAAAACTGAGGCTGTAAAGAACAGAGGAAAAATCCCTCTTGAAGCAGCTGCTGAATCTTACCTGCATTTCTTGCTGTTGTCTTAGTGCAGCTGCAGGCAGGTACAGAGACGTTTTAGCATCTTAAGCCTGTCGTGTCTGCTTGGTAGCATAGCTGCCAGTTAGCAAAGCTTTGTCTGACTGGTGGCAGCCTTTTAAGTTCCCACGCAGCATCCACTGCGTGTTCCAGGTACCAACAGTGTAATTCTTGCTTTTCAGCTACTGTGGTCTCCTGGGAATTTGGAAATGGTAGCAGATACCTACAGAATTAGTTGTGGCAGCATTGACTGAGATGCAGAGCGTGATAGCCACTGCATGGGCAGAGGTGGGAACATTTGTGAGCTCCTTTTCTTGCGCTTGCAGCAGTCGAAGCCGCAGCTGGAGCAGGCTGCGGCATTGCCCAGGTGCCCGACCTGGGCGCTGTGTTACGAGACGATGGTTGCTGGCTGGCAGGTATCTCGAGTAGAGATAGAAAATGAGTAGATGTGGCACTTCAGGATATGGTTGAGTAGGAATGGTGGCGTTGGTGGATGGTTGGACTCGATGATCTTAGAGGTCTTTTCCAACCTATGATTCTATGATTCGATCTCTCGCTGTGCCTGGAGGAGGATCCCGCTTTGCCTGAGAGCTGACAGTGGCACAAAAGAAACATGGGATGCCTGCTCACAGTGCAGAGTACCTGCTTGGCAGGAACCCACCAGCCTCCCAAAATGCTGACAGAGAAATGAGAGCGCTCTCCTTCTGTGTGGCTGTCAACTGTCAGCACGAAGCGATTTTCAGTGAAGCATCTTTGTCAATGTAAATTCTGCATGTAGACAAGCCCTAACTTAAATTTACACCTACATGTAGAGATACTGAAGTAATTAAAACCTGCCATACAGTGCTACAGGTTGAAGTAGTGTGCCTGTGTTGTAGGAATGGCTGTCGTGTTTCCATGTGTCCTTTCTCTTAGAGATGGGAAATATCTCTGGAAAAACATTACAGATCAGAGGACAGTCCTGGTTATTAGTTGTTTGTTTATGGACGTTTCCCTTCCATGCTTTTGTGGATGAGCAGAATTAAGGTTCTTCTAAACCCACATCTGAGCCTTTTGTCAACCTTTTCATCTCCTGGCAATCACACAAAACTACAACGCCAGCTGAATGCTGAGTTCTGTCTTACTTTATCCTGGTTTGTGCACTCTCTTGTGTTTTTCTTCCCAATATTTGACATGTTGCAATGTTCCCAAGTGAAGGAGTGGGCTGTCTTTTTTAGGAAAACAAAGTTTTTGGGGCAGGCAGTAGTATTTGTATATTCCGTTATCGTGGGTGGCCTTCAGTTTGCAGGGGTCCTTGAAACAGGAAGAGAACTTCACTACGGACGCAGTTTTCCGCTGCTGTGGAGGTTGTGAATACTGGTTTCACTGTGCAGCTTTTGTGTTGTTTAGGTTTGCAATTCCTGGGAACAAATTAAATCTCCAAACAGCGTAGTTTAAAATAGAAATTCAGTGGTTTTTGTAATAGAAAGGATGTGTTAACTTCTGAGTGGGGCTGATTGCTTGAAAATTAACGTGCAGAAAGAAAATTGGAGTGTTTTTTGTGTATGATATCTAAAACGTGTGTTTTGATTGCAGTGCAGAGCTAATAAAAATGGATTATATGTTATTTCCGTTCATGGAATGCTTCTCTCCATGTATTTATTAGGTGATAATTACCCCTGCTTATACAGGATGAGTACTGTGGCATGTGAAACTAATCGTTAGGCTGAGACACTCTGCCATTAATGCTTTCAGGCTTCAGGTCCCTCTGTGTCAGTAAGACCTCGCGCTGTTTTTCACTGATTCTTGCTTATGCTTATAAATAACAACTGTGTTTAAGCTTATGATCTTCTGACACCAGGTTTTGTACAAGAGATGTCACACAAATCAAAGATTTTGGTGGCCTAAAGGGTCTTGTTTTGCTGTGTGGTGACTGTCCCGAGCGTTCTCTGAGCAGACCGCACGCGTTCCTGCCACGGCAGTTTGCTGCCCGAAGCTGCTGGGGAAGCACAGCACCTCGCTTGTTCTGTCTGAGAACGGCTCCAAATGGTGTGGGAGGAGGATGGTCAAGGCACCGCCAAAACTTTATGTCAGCACTCGGTGAGAGGATAGCAGGGCATGGAGAACATACTGATGGCGCTTTAGTATTGTGATTTTTGGTGTTTGATAGAATCAGCATGTGATGGCTTTGACATCACAGCTCTCTGTAATGATAGTCTTGTGCCGTGTGTCTCTGCCTGCCTTTGGCCACCTCTGTCCTTCCGTCAGCCAGCTGGTGCTCCTGTTTGTCGGCTGCCATGCTGTTCTCAGAGACTCAGTTGCCAGTCTGAGCGCAGTTTCCCCTACAGCATTGTGCACATCGGCTGCGCTAAGAATTGTTGATCGTGTCATCAATCTGTAGATTTTCACTTAAACGTTAAATCTGCTGAGCCTGCAGGGTGGAGTTCATTGGTAAGCTCACCATTGTGGGTTTTGAAAGGCATCTGTCCACTGCAGTGACAGCAGTGACTTTGACGAGCCAAATTCAGCTAGATTTTGAAAAGATTAAAGATGCCACTAAAGCTACAAATACTGGAACTGCACCGAACTGCAAAAGCTTCCCAATTCAAGTACATCAACCCGAAAGACTTAGCATAGCTTAAAAAAACCCCCAAAAAATAAACGACCCCCACCCCCCACCCCAACAGAATAGTATGTTGCTATATTATATTATATACCAAATAACCTTTAGGACTGATACCAGCCCTCTTCCCTTGGGAATCTGCAGTTTTACAGTGTCAATGCTCACTAAGGTGAAAGAAATGAATTGGCTGTGTAGCTGAGAGATGTTTTATTGCCAGAAGTTTATAAAATTGAGCAGTTGCTGAACACTGTCCACAGTGGACCTGATTTTTAAGACATAAAAGAAGCACAGTCCAGGAACTACAGTGTGAATGCAGAAATGCAGAGGAGGCAATTTGTATTCTGTTTACCAGTAAGTGATGACACATGGTGTATGCTCTAGAAACTGAATGCCCAGATGAATTCAGATTTGTGAACTCCCAAAAGCAAGTTTATAGCAGTGCGTTTCTGGCGTGCTGCTGCATGGGTGGTCTTAGAAGGCTCCAAAACTGTGCATTTTACGCTGGACTGTGAGGATTTTAGGTAAGTGTGTGTGTGTGTATATATATATATATATATATATATAATTCTTTGGCTTAAAAAAAAAAAGAGTGTCTCAGATGCAGTTGTTTTCCCAAGTAAGCTACTGGAAGCTAGTATTTTTTTCTTACATTACTGACATTTACTTGCTGTGTGGGGATTTAGCCTTGTGATGCTGCAAATTCAGCTGAGAACTGGTGTATGTAGAATCAGTGGCTCCACTGTCCTTGTCTTCTGTTGTATTTCTTTAACTATGTAGCTGTAAATCTGTAGACAGATTTAGAATAAAATTGAAGAATGGCAATCTATGATCTTGCTGCCGATTTTATTTAAATTAGGTATGAGACTTAATTTGAGCTGCTGTTTGCTTTTCCCGATGCACAAAACCCAAAGTCAGTGTATTGTGGCTTACGTGGAATAAAGACAGCCTGTTACAGCAAACTTGATCACAGAGTCTCATACAGCCAACTGGAACATAAATTTTATCTTATCTTTGCTGTAATCTCTTAACTCTTAAGAAATTCCAGTAATAACGATCCTGAACTTTATATGTCCTTTCTCACCGAAGGCACACCGTGCCAGGCTGGGTGTGTGGTTTTTGCACGTGCTTGTAAGTTAGAGGACAGATCAAAACTTACGAACACGCTGTCAAAAAATGAACTGCTGGTGGGAAATTTAGATATGTATTTCATGCTTTGTTCTCACTTTCGCCGGCAGATTGTTTCCCATGGCATTTCTAATGTGTATCTTTTCCACTTCCAGTTACTATGTGGGCAAGCTGCTGTAATTGGTTTTGTCTGGATGGCTCACCTGAAGAGATGCAGCCGCAGCCACAGCAGGGAGCCAGAGCCCAAGCCTATACCAACCCCGGGTACAGCTCCTACCCGTCTCCCACGGCTTCTCAACAGAGCTGCAAAGCGTGTGGGGTGCACTTCGAGAACCCCTCTAGGAAGGTGAGCCGCAAGCGTCGTCTCTGGCACTGCTGACTTAGGGGAGTGGTCAGTGTGACTGCAGTATGCTGTCTGACTTTCATTTAATTACAAAAAGCCAGTCTGAAGAGTAACGGGTGCCCGTTAGAGGCCTCTGATTTGAGGACACACCATATGGGAAAAGACAGCTTGCCTTTCTGTCTGTGTCTTTAGTCATTCTTTCGCAATTAGCAGGTGTAGTTAAAGATGACTGGAAATGTGGTAGTTAACCTTCGGTAGACTTGGCTTTCCCAGGCGCTGACAGAAGAAAGCCAAACTGCTCATAATCATTTAAAGGAGCATTAACTTGAGCATGAGTTTTTGAATTTGTTATTTAAAAACACTAATATCCTTTAAAACAAACAAAGAAAGAAGTTGTGGCAAGAGGTTTAGTAATCTGCTTGTGCTTTCAGTAAAGGAAGATCTGCATGTCTCTTTTCCAAACTATTGTTGCTCAAACTAAAAAGCCACGGAAGTTTATTGAGGGTGTGTGTAGAATTGTTGACGCTCGGTGCCAAAAGAAAAAAAATAAATCAATTTTATTTTGTTTATAAACTTCATTTTGAGCTTATAGGTGCCAAAGTAATTGTTGCCACAAAATTTTTAATTAGACTGCAAACCCTGTCTGGGACATTATTTGGGGATGGTGGTTCCTATAATGCTGCTTGAAGAATGCTTTAGTGAGGAAAGTTGTTCAGAGTCCAAACTCTGTGGCTTAAGAAGTGTCCTATGTATAGCATGTTAGTGACCTTAATAATGTGAGAACTTAAAAACTGCAGTGGATTTTGGCCACAGCCCTTTTCGATTAGATGGGGAAGTTAATAAGTTGGTCTTTCTTGCACCTTTTTATTCATGCGTGCTGGCTCATGGGAGAAATGGTAAGTCTTGGCAGGGCTGTTGCTTTCTACTCACAGAACAATAGGGATGTTTATGCATTTTTGGACTGAGAAATGTTACCACTGCAGAAATCACTAGAAAATTAAATTTTGGTAATATTTTGGGTATGTAAATACGCTCAGACTTTTCCTGACAATAGGCAGATTCTGGGTCAGCTGGGAATGATGCAGTCACTGGACAGGACTCCACATAGTGCTGTCTTTAACATTGCCCTCATTAATGTGATGTGTCTTTGCAAACACTTGCCATAAGAATTGCTCTGAATCCAGTGCTTACTCTTCTGCATAGTAGCAAATAGTGGATGTAGACAATTCTGTGAAATGAAAAGAATTCATGCCGTTAAGTATGGGTTATACAGCAGCAGTGCTAGAGCCATGGTCCCATTTTTCCTGATGTCTTCTGAAATATGTGTTCTAATATAAGCTGTCTTTAAAGCAGTTGCTTGTATAGGAGTCATCAGTACTGCCCCAGGTATGTGGAAACCCACTGACTGATTGGGGCTGGGCAGAGCTCTGGTGAGCAAATGCAGAGGACCTGCCAGAGCAGTTGCAGATGTTTCTGCCCCCAGCAGACTTCCCTGTTTTCCTGCGGGAGCTGGCTGTCGGTGTAACTGGGGCAGCAGGGCACAATGGGTGCTGTTGTCCCAGCTGCTCCCATTCAGTGCAGGCTGTCAGTGAAAACGAGTTTGAGGTTTGTCTTCTGGATTGTGAAGGGGGGCTCCTAAACCTTCATTCCACCTTCCTTCTGCCACCACGACGACTGAGCGGTAGTCTTGATCTAGATAGCTACAGGTGGCAAAGCTTTAACAGCTGTGGAAAGGCCGGCTGCAGAGCTTGGCCGTCAGTCTTTGGTCTCCAGCAGAGAACTGAAGACATAAGTTATAAAACACTGACATGGTTGTAAGCTGTGTTAATTCTTTAATGCTGTGGATATGGACTGAGAAGTGTATGAAATCTCACTTTGCTGCAACGAGAGCATGGAAAACTCTGCATTCTCTCCCAGGAGAGGCAGTACCTTTGAACTCTAATACAATGGATAAAAATTAATTCCTTCCACACTGACTGTAAGGTGACCATGAGGATAACCTAGGTTGCTGTAAAAAAACCCCAAAGCAGCAAACCCAAAAAAGCAGAATGATGGATACCATCATCTGAGTACTTGGTCTTTTATCATAATTGTAGTTTAGTTTTCTTACAACATGGCATCTACTAAAAGGTTTAGGGCAGGGGACATCTGAATGGAGCATGTACTTATAAGACAAATCATAGAATCATAGGTTGGAAAAGACCTCTAAGATCACTGAGTCCGACTGTCCACCTAACACCACTGTGCCTACTAAACCATATCCTGAAGCGCCACATCTACACGTTTTTTGAACACCTCCAGGGATGGGGACTCCAGCACCTCCCTAGGCAGCCTGTTCCAGTGCCTGACCACTCTTTCTGTGAAGAAGTTTTTCCTAATATCTAATCTAAACCTCCCCTGACGCAACTTGAGGCCACTGCCTCTCGTCCTATCGCTGGTTACCTGGGAGAAGAGACCAACACCCACCTCGCTACAACTTCCTGTGAGGTAGTTGTAGAGAGCAATAAGGTCCTCCCTCAGCCTCGTCTTCTCCAGAAGATGCTTTTAAGTAACTGTTGGAGCATCTTTAAAGGATGTAAAATTTAATTGCGGTAGCAAAAATCTGAGGTTTTTTTGTGTTTTGCTTCTCTTAGATGACTCTTTGATCTTGGTTTCCTGCAGCAAACTGATTCCACAAAATCTTTTAAACCAAGCATGTTTCATTTCCCTCTCCGCTGATAGAAAGCTATGGCAGACCCCATGCACCAGTACAAGCTTGGGGTGGACCTGCTGGAGTGCAGCTCTGTGGAGAGGGACTGGGAGTGCTGGGGGATGACAGGTTGACCATGAGCCAGCAGTGTGCCCTGGCTGCCAAGAAGGCCAATGGGATCCTGGGATGCTTGAAGAGGAGTGTGGCCAGCAGGGCGAGGGAGGTTCTCCTTCCCCTCTACACTGCCCTGGTGAGGCCCCATCTGGAGTACTGTGTCCAGTTCTGGGCTCCCCAGTTCAAGAAAGATCAGG
>Ga0065711_1005548_pt1 | contig 23057 bp, 19 predicted proteins | sample Hoacrofraction12_FD_59098 | JGI IMG/M metagenome (GOLD analysis project Ga0065711, IMG submission 59098) | Hoatzin crop microbial communities from Cojedes, Venezuela - Epithelial fraction 12 v2 (version 2) | ecosystem: Host-associated > Birds > Digestive system > Esophagus > Crop | place...
AAAAAAAAAAAAAAAAAAAAAAAAAAAAAAAAAAAAAAAACCCAAACAAAAAAAACACAAAGAAGTTCTTAATATCCTGCATTTTTGTGGAGTCTCTCTGGTGATTAAAATGCGCTTGCAGTTTTAAGGAATTGGGATATGAAGGCTGCCATAGCAAATCTGTCCTTCCTGTTCTTTGAGGGCCTCTCTTCTGTTCCCTTACACTTACTGTTTTGCATCCTTGGCTATAATAAGAAGCTTTGTGCAGAAAGCAGAGAAGGAAATGCATTGATTAAATAAACTTGCCCTTCTGTTTTTTATTTAGAGAAGCTGACGAGCGAGCTCCAGAGCCGCGAGAACAAGTGTATGGCAATGTACAAGAAGCTGTGTAGGTGGCCGGAGTGCAACGCGCTGTCGAGAAGGCTGCTGCTGAAAAAGTGAGATGATATTTCTGCAGTCCTGCTAAAAAAAAATGAAGAAAAATTCTGGGCTGGTTGTGAGTGGCCTTGTTTAGTGGCTTTTGTACACGGTGGCTAAAATAGAAGAACATTAGAGGATCTCAAAGAACTTCCAGATGTTTACACGCTAATGCCTGAGGAATAGGGCAGCGGAATGGCAAGTTAAAGGGACATGGTGAAGGTCACAGGGAGAATCAGTGTCAGGACTGTAGTCACTTCTTTTTGAAGGCTGACTTAAGCGACACATTAATGTGATAAAATTTTGTTTATTTCTAAAGGCTGTGCTGGTTGTTCAGCTCTGACTTTCTTGGTGGGAGAGGAGGATAACTGCGTTTACATTTCATTTTCTGGAACTTCGTTTCTCTGACTTGGCCAGACTTCGTAGTGGGAAACGCATGTAATGCTTTGAACAGATGCATCAGGAGAGAGCGTACTAGTATCATCAAGTGTGTTGCTTGGAACTGTCAAGAGAGATTCGTTGTTTGCTTTTTGTATTTAGCTGTGCCCTAATCTTAAGTAGAAGTTAAATACAGAGGCTTGAAGATTGGAAGGTTCCGTCTGCATCCACTGTCCATGGGGACAGCAAAATGTTTCTTCTCTAGAGAAGCTGTTCTGGGTATTTAAATATTTCTGCAGTCAGAAAAAATGGAGAAAATAAGCATCACCTCTACAGGACTTTTGAACACAGCACTGACTACATGTAGAACTAATATAAGGACGTTTTCAGTTTTCTCTCTGTGTTTGGCATCTCCTGTTCTGTGCTCTTAAATTGCTCTGAACATGGGCAGCAGAAATTTCTGCCTTAGCGTTTTGTGGGGATATTCATGAGCTCTGATTGGAATGTAGATGTTAAGAGGAGAATTTGTGGCTTGCCTCAATTCTTTATTGGAATTGCTTCCTTTAATACATTTCAAGAAGTTCAGGATGATAGCATTCTTAAGATGTGAGGTCTTTTGAAGGAGAAATTATTTTCTTACAGTTGTTTTTTCTGTAGAGTGAATATGTGCTATTCCTTAAATTCAGCGTTTGCAAGGAAGGCAGTTTTAGAAGTCAGTTACTCTTTTGGCAATTCCCTAAACATTGTTCTGTGCCTGATTTTTTTGTTTCAGCTCAGATGATTGGCAGTTTTATATAACTTACTTTGATTCAGTGTTTCAACTCATTGATGAATCCTGGACACCTCCACCAGAAGAAGAGCAGTAAGTGAACAGTTTTGCTGTGGATTTGTTTTTCCTTTGTGCTACGGCAAATTGTTTGTATTCATATGTTCCATACAGTGCTGTCTGTGTCATTGGGTGACTTCTTGACATCAGACCCAAATGATGTGTTCTCCCTACTTTGTTTTAGAGACTGGCAGCAGTTTGTTGGAAACGGCTGTAGAAGTAGTGGTTTGTACGTTATAGAACTCTTCCAGTTCATGTTTTTGTGATGATTGAGTTAGAGAATCCATCATGCCAGATTTCCTTAATAGTATCCTGGGAGTATGCTGAGCATGTGTTGTCAGTGCCCTAGCAATGGGAAAATCAAAGAACCTTTTGTCTTTTAATTGCACAGCTCCTTGGAAGGAGAGGTACACTATACTATAGAGCAAGCTGTGAAGTTTATAGAAGAGAGGATAATGGAAGAATCTAAGAGCTCTCGGCCGCTTCGGGGACCATATTTAGCTAAACTGGAGCTGATTAGACGTTTGCGATACAGAGGTTGTAATGATGAATATAAACTAGGTAAGAGCTACTAACTGGCTGATGAATGAATCTTTTGGAGAGCGAGCACAAACTTGGAACAAGCTTCTTGCTAAATCACCGAGTTAAACACAGTGTCTGTTATGAAAGCGTACATACTGTGGTCTGCATGTGAAGAATTTTAAAAGCGCTAGAAGATGAGCCTTGAGGAAAGGCAGGTAGGCCCAGATGGCTCCAGGGGTTGTGAAAGCAAGCGTGGAACCTGGCAAAAGGACCTGTGGGGTCAAGGAGCATTGTGGTCACTGACATCGTACTGAAAGGTGCATTCCTGATGCACTGCTGTTGTAGAAAGTGCTCCTGTTATGCTCTCATCTCTGGGTTGTTTTTTCCTTTCAGTTTTTTGGCAGTAGTACCAGGTTTTTGCTTTTTAAAAACTTGCATTTAAAAATCGCATTTAGGGAATCAGTGAAGAGAAGAATGTGATTAGAGCAACATCTGTGCTGCTTACTAGTTCCTTTTGTATTTCCATCCAAAAATAAGTTACTGTTAGATAAGCGGAGGCTGTGTATGCGGGCCTGTTAAGCTGAGTTCTTATCTGCCAAAGTAGCTTGAATGAAGCTCTGGGTTGTTGTTTTTTTTTTTTTTTTCTAATGTGTCCTTGGTTACCAAAGACATTGAGCCTCTGTTAAAATCTGCAGTAGTGCAGCTATCCATTTTTTGACTCGCTCTGTAATCTCGAAGGTGGGGGTGGGGGGGAGCACGTTACCAAAGATTTCTCATCATGATTTTACAGATTCACTCTTAATGGAACGTATTAAAACGATGGACTGGCCTTTTTCCTAGGTGATCCAGAAGAACTAATGTTCCAATACTTCAAAAAATTTGGGGACAAACCCTGCTGTTTTACTGATCTCAAAGTATTTGTGGATCTCCTCCCATCCAGCCAATACTCAAAGGTAAGGAAAGATAAAGAAGTGGGTGCGGAGTCTGCAGCGCTTGTTTGCATGCTGGTCCCTTTATCTTAAAATACCTGTGGGTCGTATTAAAAGACTGGAATCCTCAAATTTTTACCTTCTGTTTGAAATTCAGAAAACTCTTTGCACTGCAGAGANTATAATGAACATCTGAATACAGTGAGCAATTTCAGAGTGTTNTTACTGGAGACTAAAAACCNGTTTGATCCTGCAGAGTCTCGGNTCCAGATGTAGGATTCGTTTGGCTTTTTTATTACCATTTCAAGGCGCCAGGGTGCTTTGAGATGGTCTTGGTTGAATTCTCATATCGAAAATGAAAAGCTCGTAATGCTGATGAAAATGACAAGGTATGAGCTCGTATCTTGTAATGAAAAGCTCCCTAGGAATTGTAGTTCAATTGATAAGCTACCCGATTAGCTCATTTCTAAATGAGCCATCTCGCATCACTTTTGTTTATGGATCACCACTTACAAAATGGGGTAATGTGAAAACAGTAAAGACAGACCACTTTTTTCATTCATTTGCAGTCTCGTTGCTGTGTGCTGTAACTTTTGTTTTACAAAGACATCCTCCTCTCTCCCTTCCTGCTCATCGCTGGTTTTTCCCATTGAAGTTGCCTGTTTAATGGGAACATTCTGCTCCCCCGTCCGATGCAGGGAGGGTGTCACGCAGGTGTTCGCTTGGCTCCGCTGCGGTAACAGAATGGACACACTGGTACTGGTCAAGGGGTGACCCCGAGACCTACGGCAGCTTTTCCAGAATCTCTTTCTGAAACAAGCTCTCTAACTAAAAAGGCTGTTTGTGCCGAGTCAGCAGCAGCTCGTTGAATGACTTCAGCAGCTGGGAATCCGGTCGCTCACCCCTCTGTTTTTCTAAGCCATTGTGTAAAATTATCAGAGCTGGGGGGAGGTAGACAGAGAATCCTGGATCAGCCAGAGGCTGCTGATAAAATGTTTGTAAACAAAGTGTAGATAGTGGTGGTGTTTTCTTAGCTGATTAAAATATTTTTTTGACTTCTGCTGCAAGCTCTTCCCACAGCCTCACTAATGAGGAGTATGGTGGCCCTGGCACGTATGGGTTGCTGCTGATGTTTTATGTTAAAAGGTGGATTCTTACTCCGTGGGCAGCAGACGGTGGTCAGCAGGATATTTCACTCGTAGTTCTGGAAATGGTGATACAATTGCAAGGTAACCCTGAAGTCCTGAAGCAATGAACAGGTTTAATCCTAACTTTCTGGGAGACAGATTTTAAATCCGGAGAGGGGAAAATGGTATTTGAAAATAATATTTCAGGCCACAGTTTTGTCACAGTGCTTGTGAAACCATGACTTTGAATAAATTCTCTAAAACTTTCTGACTGGCCTTAAAACTGCTGTGGATTTGGTGCATATGTCATTGTGTTGTCCTGACGTGTCGGGAGGTCTTTCCAGTGTGCGGCTGTCTTCCGGCTGTCGTCTCCGAAGCGTGCTTCTGCAGCAGTTTAACTCGGGCAAGGAGACGTGCAGCTGAGGAGGGTTGGTCATGCTGAAGTGCTAATGAGTTTTTGAAATCTCAACATTTCAAGTTACTTTAAGACAATCTATAAATACTTTTTTCTTGTTTCGCAGCAAGCAATGCTGAAGGTTGTTTTATCCTAGGTAAAGTAGCAGGGTCACTGAGGCTATACACAGCCGGGAGGTCTTTTTCTTTCTTTTTGAAGAGTTCTGAATAGTGTTACAGCTCGGTAGCTGAGAATGTGGCCATCTCGCTGGGCCACTAGACACACGAGATATTCCAGAAATAATATTCACGACATCAGTCTTGACTTCCTGGAGATGTACATTGGCTTATGCAGCCTAGTGATTTGGTTGACCTTGCCCAGCTTGGCAAAATCTCAAACTGAAACGATTTGTCAGCGCGGTCTTCATCGAAGTCTGTGGGAAAACTGGAATTTGTCTGCACGGTGCTGTGTTCCTCCTGTCTAGCTGTCGTGCTTTTTTCCTTGGCCATGCAGTTGATGCAGTTCTTGTGTTTCAAGACCAAATGTAGTAAAGCTGAATTCCTTGGCTTCAACTCAGTTTTAAGTTTGTAAACACTGTTGGATTTTAGGGCAACCAGAAACCGCTGTCCAGCCCTGGCTGTGTGTTGCGAGAAGTCTGCTGTCTCCTATTGAAATTGTAAACCATGAGAGGCTGCTTTTCTTACAATTTAATTCAAAAAAAGAAGTCATTAATCAAAGATGGTGACCTCACTGAGTAGAGCACATTACTTCAGAGTTGAGAAAAAATGTAATAGCTAGTACAAAACCACTATTTCCTGGAGGCGTGCTGTGAAGCCTTTCAGTAACTAATAATTTCAATTGCATATGTTATTATTGTGAGTGTTAACAGGTGCTTGAACTCCCTTGTGTGTCAATGTATTGGAAACTTGCCTGTAATTTATTTTTTTTTCCTCCATCTGGTGGATGAAACTTACTAAAAGCTATTGGGTGCAACCAGAACTGTGTGCTCATCACCTTTCCAAAAAAAATAAAATAATTTGAAGGCAGCTGTTTAACCGCTGATTTCAATGTGATGTCAGGGTTGATACTGACGTTGCCACCTTGCTTTTTTTGCTGGGTTTGTGGGAGGAAGTGGTGCTTCCCGTTTGTGCAGTCCCTGATGCCCTGCAGCATATAACAACAGTGTTTCTCTTTCAGTTCATCAGTCAATTTCTGGAAGTAATCCCTCTGTCAGCAACAGCAGAGAGCGAAATCGCACTGCCGGCGGATATCAAAGCCCTGCAACAGCACTTGTGTGTGGTGCAGCTCTCAAGATTGCTCGGTATCTATCACGCCATGGATAAGAAGCAAAAACTGACTGTGGTCCGGGAGTTGATGTTAAGATACCGCCATGGATTGGAGTTTGGTGAGAAATCTTGAAACTAATGTTGCAGTTCACTTACAGCTTTTTATGTGCACATATTCAGAGCTTTTCTGGGGGGCAGAACAACACAAACTCCGGTGGCAAAGATCACTGTTGGTGCACGGCCCCCGTTGTGCTGCTAGACAGTACTTTTGCTTCTGCTTTGTGATTATATCTTTGGGCATACCGGAATTATCCATTTCCTTTTAATCTCGTTTCTTTGGGATTGTACATCTGAAAGATAAATGAGACATTCCTGGGTAGTCTAGATGGTGCATTTGTATCTTTGCAAAATTGCCTGTGCCTTTAAGCAAAGCCAGGCTTTATGACCAAACACATGGGCAATAATATGAATTTGTAAATCTTTGTCGTAGGAGAGTCTTTTCTTCCAGCGGATGTCAACATATGAAGTGGCCCAAAGTCCCACTTGTGCGATGAGCAAATGCAGCATGTAAAAACTGAAACAATTGTATAAGACAACTCTGGGTTTTAGAAATTAAGCTGTGGTTATCGTCTGCCAGATAGCTCTGTCATTTGATAATGCCGACAGTGTGAGAGGCAGCTGACAGCACTGTAGTAATGCAAGGGTCACTTTTTTTCATTTTAGGGAAATCTTGTTTGAAAACTGAATTGCAGTTTTCAGATTATTACTGCCTGCTTGCAGTTCACCTGCTGCTCGATCTGTGGCTGGAAGGTATGTTCCTAAAATTGTGTCTTGCTTAATACCACCCTGGATGCTTGTGGTGGGGAGACTGTATCCCTGTGACCATCGTGTACCTGGCATGGATTGTTAGGCTCATAGCTTTCTGGGTTTTTTCCTCAATATGAGGCGTTTCAGGAATACCTCTGGTCAGCTGGTGTTTGATATGAACCTCACTGATCTCTGAAGGGATTTCATTTTTCTGATTAATTCCTGTAAGTCCTGGCAGAGCCTTGCTTATGGTTCTTGCAGCTCAGTGCTGGCTGTCTTCAGAAGCTTGTTTCGAGTTTCCCATGTAGGTAGTGTTTTCTCTCCCTTTGCATGAGTTCTGCTGACAGTTCCCTTCTGACATCAGAGGTGTTTGGAGAGTATTTATTTCCTTCCCTGGCATACTTTGTCTTTTGGATCACCTGCTCCTAGACCTTCTGCTGAGACCTGTTGCCATGTCTTGTTTGCTGTCCTCCACATCTGCCCTGCCTGTTAGTCTCCTAATCCCACAGAGTCAATCATCAGGGGTGGCTGTCCGTGGGCACTGTTTATATTCCTGCCATTGTATGTGGTTGCCAGTTACACTTTTGTCTTTCCTAAGGAAGAATTTAGTCTTTAACTTGCATAAATCCATTGTCAGGTTGCTGACAGGTCACCGGTGGAGCGTGGGCTCTCGAGTTTCTGGCTCTGTGCTGCTCTCTTGCATAGTGCTTGGGAGTGCTCTGCACATACAAGTTAGAAATCCTGCACAGTCCAGGACTCTGCAGGGAAGGTCATTTCTGCAGTGGGCCTGTGTGTGACCGCTGTGCTCTGTGTGTTTGTGTGTGTGTCTATTTATAATGCTGGCATAGGTGTTGCGTTTTAAGGGCAGAAACGTGGCTGGTGAATGCCATCTGCATGTTTACGGACGTGGGACCGTTTTGAGAGGTGTGTAACCTCAGGACGGAAGCTTCAACGCCAAAATGAATTGTGCTGTCAGTGTTCAGTGCCTCTCCGATCATGCCTGCCTGTGTGTTTTGTCTTTGTCAACAGGTGAAGAGATGGCTGTGTGGCAGTGCCTCACTCTCTTGGAAGAAGGGTTATCTCATAGTCCTTCTAATGCTCAGTTTAAATTGCTGCTCATTCGAATCTACTGCAGGCTCGGCGCATTCGAACCTGTTGCAGAGCTCTATTCCAGCCTTGATGCGAAACACATACAGCACGACACCATTGGGTGGGTAGTATATACTGAGAATAATTGGTGGTGGTGATGCTCCAGTAACTAGTCCTCAGGTCTTCCGTTTCCTTTGCTGCTGAGAGTTAGCAGATTGTCGGATTTTTATACGGTGTTGTGTAAAAGTGTTCTGGAGTTACGTGCGATACATCTGCTGTAGTAAGCTCCACTTCTTGTGGAGTATCTTTCCTGTGTGACTTCGATCAGTTTGGGGTTTTCAGAGTATTAACTAGAGGGAATCTGAAAGGAAATTTGTGAAATGTGTATCTTGATTCCAGTCATAGCTTGGTGTTCTGGCTTGTGTCATTGCTGGGCAAAGCCTACGAGCGCTAGGTAAAGAAACATACCAAATGGCTTTGCCTTGGTTAGTGTGTTGGTGGGTATCTGATTAAATAAGGCTCTTGGACACTTAAAAAGATGGATGGAGGAACTCCAAGCCCCCACGTATTATTTTTTAAAAAAATAAGAATTCCTAAATTTTAGTGTGACTGGTGTGATATTTGACTTGGGCTGTGTTGTGTTGCAGCTATCTGCTGACGCGCTATGCAGAGTCACTGGGCCATTACGCTGCTGCATCCCAATCCTGCAATTTTGCACTCAGGTTTTTCCACTCCAACCAGAAAGATGTAAGTTGAAAGAAACCTCTGTGTCCTTGTAACTGCAGTTATGTCAAGATGCTTTACAGAAGTCCATGCTTACAGAAATGTAGTGGTTGATAACACAAAGCAATAATATGTGCAACTTTGTGTTTATAGTAAAGGTTGCCTCACCTGTGTTTTCCATTACCAGAGTTTGTAACTTACTGTTATATGGGGTTTTGCTTTAACTTTCTATTTATGAAAGCCAGTTTTAAGGTTCCTTGAAAAACAGGTATGATTACTTCTAAATGAATGGATTGTGATTTTATGCAATAATTCAAGCAAAATGTCATATGGCAAAGAAGTCCTGGTGTCGTATAACTTCTAGTATTTTGGAAAGTCAGACAGCAGCCAGGGATGGGGTGTCAAGGTGGTGACGGCACACTAACAAATCCTTTATATTACAGTCACTGAAGCAGCCTGTTTTAGTGATGGCTGTCCTGGGCACACAGGGAAGGTGAGGAATGCACATCACTTGAAAAGGTAGGGAAAGTGCAGGGAACAAGGTGGGAGGATTTCAGAGGGGAGAAACTGAGTCTTGAAGTCTCAGCTCCACTGAAGGCAGAGCAGAGCCTGTGACTAACGATGTTATTTTGAAGCGGTAGGATCAAATTGAAAAGCCTGGTTTTGTGCTAATGGGAACTACCTGTTTTATTCAATTCACCCAAAAAGGGGTGTGAATGAAAATAAATTTGTCTTGAATGAGAGTCTTGGGACTGGAATGGAGGCGATAGTGAGGGGAGAGTAGCTGAATTCCTCTGAAGAGATCAAGTGCTTCCCAAAATGCGTGCCATGCCCTAGGCAGCTGGCATGCTTGTAGATTTCTGATCATTAACTGTACTTGTCAGTAATCTTGTTTGGAAAATACATTCTGATGTACATTCTCATGCATTCATAGGGGAACTGTCAGTTCTGTTTCAGAATTCCCATGGAGCCATGAGGAATGGGTTAGGTAGGAGAACAGTGGAACAACACATTTTTGAAGTCTTGGTGGAAATGTGCTGGGCAAATAGGAACAGAAATAGTCAGGAATTGTGGCGAGGAAGTACGTGTATGTCAGCCAATCTCCCTAGAACTTGCAAGGCAGTCCCATTCTGAGGAGTGGGAATATATCCTGTATATTTATATTTTACAGTTTGATCGCTGTTGAGAGGTAGGTGAAGAAAACTATTTTTGCTTTACTTTGTAAGAAAAAGGTGCAATCCAGTCAGCTGCTGGCTAAGTTGGCTCCAGAGGCTCTGCAGTTGTACAACTTGCTTTCCCGCCACCCCAGCAATAGATAAAAACACAAGACTTGTCTGTACTGAGTAGTAAAGATGCTAAAGATGCTCACTGTCTGACAGAAGTTGTACTGTAGGGAGTGGGATGCACAGAGGAACACACAGATTGTACAACAGGAGCACGCTCCTGTCTGCTTCCCTCATTTGCTCGTTGTTTAAGCACTGATTCTACTTCCTAATAAGAGTCTTTGGATTCCTGGGTGCAATGTTTTGTGCTGGAGTGAAGCCCTGGATCCAGACAGGACAGCTTTCTCCTACATGTCTGTTGTTCGTAGTGGCAGCTTTTTTTAAATAAGGAGTAACTTGTTCAGTCATGTTTAAAAGTCATTCAGTGGATGTTCATGAAAAGCATACCTGGAACCAACTGTCTGAATAAAACACATGACTGCTGGGTGCCAGGTGAAAAAAGTGGATGAAAAAAACCTATCAGATGTGATTCGTCTGCTTGGGAACACAGCATTGTAAAGCATCGAGAAATCATCTTTCCCTGGAAAACAATGTGAAGTAACTTCAGGTGTGGTTACCTTGGAAGAATGTTATTCTTTCACATGAATAGTAAAGGTGCTTGCAGCAGAAGAGAGCTGGCTGTCTTCAGTAGCTCAACATCTGTACGTGGACAAAGACAGCCACGTTCCAAGTGCTGTTGCCTGGAAAATGCTACTCAACTCCTCTTCCAGAAATCCTGAGAAGGTGGTGCTTGAACGGTTCGACCTGCCTCGCTGCTACGCCTTAAAAGATTGAAATGGCAAGAGGGGCGAAAGTGGTGCAGCCAGCATTATATAATTCTTCATGCTGCAAGATAAGGATATGACTGGAACGCACTTGCATCACGTCTCAGCTTGGAGGCAGGGTATTGGGACCGAAGGACCATGAGCCACTGCTGATCTTGGGTAGCCAAATCTCTCGTGTGCTCTGGACGCTTCCGGTGATTATCACCTTAAGATCATCTTAATTGGGATATGCATCAAAAGCTGTACTAATCTGCAAATAGCAAGTGTCTTTTAAACCAACCATAAGGTGCGAATTGCAGGAGGTGAAGGCTCGGTTCAGGGTCCTGTTCACCTAGGATGATGGCATGACAAGAGTGGAGACCAAAAAAGGGGATACCAGTTTCTGTGCTGTTGTGGTTCTGCTGGGGTTGCCCGTTCATACTCAGGGTCCTGATACCAGCTTCCCATTTGAGTACCGTAACAGCATCGAACTGCAATGTTAAAGGAGGACTATCCTTTGAAAGTTAGCTTTTAACCTCATTTCAGATACTGCCTGCTTCTCTCTAGGTTGGTGTTGAAGACAGCTGGAATGTCAGCCACAGCACAGAGAACGCGTCCTGCGGCATGCTGTGCGTGGGACTCTGCCTGGAACAGGAAGTGCGGGATGTAAACAGAGTGGTCTGGCGTAAAAATATAGCTACTGGTTCAGGCTGATTGCTTTGAATAAATACATTTTCCTTCTGACTTGCTGAACTTAATAGCCTGAAGTGAATCCTGTTTAAGAGTGGGTCCCATGAATAACGGCCATTTAGGATGCTGTGCCGTCCTGACATCATATTTCTGCTCTGGGAAAGGATGCCAAGGACAGGGAGGAGAGAGAAGGCAGTATTGCTATATTTAGCCAAAACTAAAAAGGCAACTTTATCCTTCTCAAGATAGCCCTCCTTTAAATATACAGAATCACAAGTAATCTCTCTAATTTTCTTGTGTCCGTCCGTCTTTAATTTCTCCAGATACTGCAGGCAAACAGAACACCAACGTGTCCTATGGGGATTTAAAAACCACGTCGATGCAGTTGAATTAGCGCCCATAGCGCAGTCCCGCAGCCTGACAATGAACTCTGCAAGGCTGTTTATCAGAGGGTATGTTGTTGAATATTTGGCATATTTTTTTCATACAGTGCAAATAACCAAATTTCTTAGGAAAAAAAGACAGAGCTAGCTAGAGGACCTTATTCTGGAGGAGAAAAAATAGTTGGCTTTCATCTGTGAGTGCTAGCTTCTAGTCTCTCGGAGCCTTCAGGACAGGGTGAGTCTGTTAGAACTGTATAAAGTTCAGTTAACCAGAGGCCTTTCTGGTGCCTCTCATCTTCAGTGCATTTCATAATCACGTTCAGAAGAGGATGCTTGATTTGTCAGAATTTCTCACTTGTGGAGTAATTCTGATGTAAAACAGACAGCCATCTGTCTTGACTGGGAGCTTAAATAGTTCACTCTGTCTCTACAGTTAGAAATTTTCATTACAATTGAGTGCTTCCTTGTGACTCCTTCATCACATAAATCTCTTTCTGGAGATTGCTTGGACTGATGTGAAATAGTAGTTGCCGGCTTTATATTGCTGCGTTTCATCAGAGGGGAAGCAGACGATCCTATGGACCCTGACAGTTTCCTTTGGTGTTTAGATTGTATTGTAATGTGTATACACTGCGTGATACTGTCTTGTGATACTGTATTCAAAAATCTAATAAAAAAAAGAAACAAAAAAATGTGTGAGTAATTTTTTTAATCTGTGTTGTAGTAATCTGTGATGCATATCCAAGTCAGTTCCAGAAAATCTGGGATGTATTTATTGTGCCTGAAAGTACTTCTCGCAAAGAAACAATTATTTGAATAATGCATCTCGCGGGGTGGGGGGAAGCCTTCCAAAATCATCTCTCCCCTCTCAGTATTTTCCAGTCTCAGTGGTGACAACATCGTGACATTTCTCTGTGGGTTTGGTTGTTAAATTGCACTGGCTGGTGGTGGAGCATCTGGGCATTCTCAAATGAAAGCAGCAAAGGTGCTGCGGTGACTTGGACAAGCAAGGTGCCAGCTTGTCCCAGGGATTGAGTATCTGCCAGATTCTGTACCTCTGGGTTAATGAAAACCACAGAAACGCAGTTTTGTGGCAGTGACCTTGTTAAACTCTGGTTATTATATGGAAGTCACTAATTCAGAGACGGTGTGTGTTTTCTTCCAGACCTCAGAATACATCATTCAAGCCTACAAGTATGGTGCGTTTGAGAAGATCCCAGAATTCATTGCATTTAGAAATAGGCTGAACTCTTCCCTTCACTTTGCGCAAGTTCGCACAGAACGGATGTTGTTAGACCTCTTACTTGAAGCAAATATGTAAGTACAGCAGCGATAAGTGCAGCACCTTGCACTTGAAAAAAAAAAAAGGGACATTTGTGCACAGGCAGAACACTGGCCAAGTGCGATCTTGGTGAGTTGTGCTTGCGGCTCTTTGGGAAAAACCTGTGAGCTCGGCTTCTGATTTGCTCTCCCCGTCAGCATCCTTGTCAGGACCATGTCTGTGTCGCATTTCTGATGTCAGAAGAGTTGAACAGTGGAGAGAATGTGGTTAGTGAGCTGCGTTTTCTTTTTCCAGTGATCAAATATTTGATGTAGTGTTGCTTATTCTTACATACAGATCAACTAGTTTAGAAGAAAGTATAAAGTCCATGAGTCTGAGCCCAGAGGAGGACGACATTCCGTGGAAAGATTTGCGTGACAACAGAGACCTGACAGTCTTGTTTAACTGGGATCCAAAAGACAGGTGAGTAGAAATACCCTCAATGGCAGAGCCACACCTTTTCCTTACAGCACCCATGGCCAAGAAAATCCGTTCAGGGCAACTGCCGTATTTAAATGTGCTCTAGACTGGCTAACTGCAAACTTAACAAGCATCATTCATCACTTCTAGCAGTGCTGCCTTTTTACTTGTATTAATACAGTTTTCTGAATTTCTGACCACTCCTTCCTCTTCACACAGTATTTGATAACTTTGGGTAGGCTTTTGTACCTGAGTGAAGCTTGCTACTTTGCAAAATTGAAGCATTTGCCTGAAAACATTTGGTGCCTTTCTCTAGGGACGTTTCTGAAGAACATAGGAAACTCTCACTGGAGGAAGAAACCATGTGGTTGCGAATCCGGTCTTTAACTTTAAGGCTAGTAAGCGGACTCCCAACTCTTAGTCACACTATTCAACCAAAGAACTCTGAAAAGACTGCAGAGAACGGCGTCTCATCCAAGATTGATACAATTCGATCCCTGCTTCAGCAGCTGGAAGCGACAGTGGATTCAGGGAAGAAGTTTCTAGAACAAAAAATTCAGGTACTCATTAAGGAAAAAGCTATCCCCAAATATTAAATGAACGTGAATGCAAGCAGAGAAACTGAATGCATCTTGTAACATCCAGCAGGCTGCCAAATGCACTTAACTGACCCTGAGATTGTAGTGTATGAATCTGACTGAGAGATGTGCCAGAGACAAACACTGTGTTCTGGATAAGGAAAAGCTGCAACACCTTTATCTTTTTCTTTGCTTCTTGCCTAGTATCCTGTCCTTGGCCCTCCTCCTACCCGAATGGCTGGCTTCTTCAGTAATGGCAGCTGTCAATGCCAGACTAGCTTGTTTTATCTTGTTAGTGATATTTATGAACTAGATACCAATGGCTTAGGTAAGTGTTTGAGGGGCAGGGGTTTAACCAGACTGTCATGATGTGTGGTGGGAGGGAGCTCCATTTTTAGTTTGAAAGCTACTGGGCACTGGATGACGTGGACCCAAACTGTTACCTGTGTGTTGAGTTTTTTGAATGATGTTAAGTTATCTGGGAGGTGATGCCTTAATTTAATGTTTTACGCAAGTCTGTTTTTTTACAGTGTATGTTGATGTAATGCTGGATCCTCTTTGAAAGCAGTTGCATTTGCTTTTGACTGCTAACACTAAATTACATTTAAATGCCTCTTTGTTTTCTGGAAGCAGAAAGTACACAAACTTGTAGTTTATAACTACTTTTTTTTCTTTCAGAAGATTCAGCAGAAATCCAGGAGAGGATAGGGAATAGTTTCAAGTCTTTAGTAGAACGGCTAACAGGTAAATGGTAATTCAAGCATAAACACTGGTAGCTTCATGGTGCTGTGAGGGTGTAGGTGCTGCTGAGTGTGCTGCAGTTGCGGGGATTGTGTTAACGGCATCTGCAGACCCATTTGAAAGATCCTTGAGAACAAGGCTGAGATTCCCCTTGGCTTGTCTGCTCATGACACTGTTGCATGCCAGAATGTCCTTATGTCCTACCATTTAGCTACCTTGCAGCTTAGTCTTAGCAACTGTTGTCTCCCTGGTACTTGGTCCAGGTGTGCTAATACATGGCACGGAGATACTGTTTGTAATGAAATACAGTTCAGAGGAAACTTCAGAGCTGGGCCTTCTCAAGAGGCTTTGGCTAAACTTACCTTTAACTGCTTAGTGGTCAGTCCTCTGACAGCTTTGCACACTGCACTGAGATACATGCTGCACAAAAAGTATGCATTTAAGTTGATCTAGGTGTCTTGAATAAGGCTTTTCTCTTTTTCTTTTCAGAGTTGTTCAATAAATGTAAAGGTGATTTGATTGAAGTCAGAGATGGCATCTTGAAAACTCATCCAAACCTGTTAGAAAACCTAGTCTTCTTTGTTGAGGTATTTTTTTTTTCTTTGAAAACTAGAAATTTTGGAGTGCTTTAGGGTAGAAATTTTGGGTTTAAAACACAGCAAAAGTTGTATCTCTCACTCATGAAAGCAGGGGGTTTTGTTGTGTATTCTGACTACTCATAATCGTATCGGTAGGAATACTAAAAAAGTTTAGAAGCCTCCTGTAAATGCAACTTGTAACATACTTGTACCTTTTTTCCAGACGATCTCCATTGCCCTTTGGGTATCAAGTTACTGTGACAGTGTCCTCCGACCTTTTAAATCCAACCTGCAAAAAAAGAAGAAGAAAAAAAAAGAAAGCAGTGTAGCTATGGTAGAGTAAATATTCCTTTCTCTTCTCCCCCACCCCCAATCCAACAGTGTATTTATACTGAAAGAAAAATCAGGGTAGATAACATGTTAATAAACTTTGCCTTGTAGAGGCTGACGTAGGTTAGAGAGTACTCGGGAGTAATTTCTGAAACTCTTTCTATTTAAAATCAAATGGTGATGTGCCACATGTCTAACATCACATGACAGCTTTTTAATAGGAAACACAGCTGAGAGTATCCCAGGCCTTCCTGCCTCGAGTGAGCTGCACTAAACGTGTTAACCGGTACTGCGTGTCTGGGTAGATGGATTACAGCTTAACACTGAGGGGAAGGAATAGAATGGTAGATGTTACAAAATGAGTTGTCATGTAGAATAGGCATTTGAATAGGCATTAATATGTGTTTATAAATTAAAAATATGTATTTGTTTTTATAGCCACCTGTATTTAAACACTTTCTGGATTACGTTACTGAACTACAGACGTTAACTTCCAATGTAATAGATCACATCAAAGGGCTTGAAATAATTCTGACTGCACTGAAACTTGAAGAGCTGTCCCTCAAGGACACTCTGCTTTTACAGGTAAGAACTTGCATCGTTATTTGTGCGCTCCATACATTTGTGTGTGACCGATAACAACCTGTAGGTATGTGCCTATGGAATAAGTTTGTTGAAAGCTTCTTTTCCCAAAAATGTTTTATTGGAAGGAAAAAAAAAAAAGGAAAACAAACAAAAACCACCTGTTATGACTGACGTACTGCTTTTAACCAGGGGTTAGGGACCAGGCTGCTAGAAAGATTAGAGTGGTGAGTTAAGTTTTTTTAATAGCGACAGTGACTTTGCCTCATCTGATCAGCTCCAGCTCACTGCACAAAATCTCAGAAAATGAGATGTAAACACAGGAATTTTAAAATACTTTCGTTTTGTGTGGTATATTAGTGAAAAAAAAAACCCTGAACGTTTTAATGTTATTTTGTTATCTGTGATATGACTTATTCTATCATCTGTATTTTACGTGCCATAATAGATGCAAAATACTTATTCCGGGAAACATTTGAGATTCACCTACTGCTATATAGTCACTTCCCTGGAAACAATTACTTGATTTTTAAAGAAAAACAAGTGGTAACTCCCCCCTTCCCTCTGTATAGGGAAAACTAAAAGCAGAAGTAATAGGCACTACACATGCCAAACCTGATGCCAAATGTAGACATGTGACGCATGGACCTAATGAGGAAGCTTGGCTTTTTAAGCAGCAATCAAGAAGAGTTAAACTTTGTGATAGACAAGTTAATGTTACTGTCGTAATGGATCTTCTAGCAGTTCGATACTTACTATGAATGTATTTGTTTAAAAGGGTCATTGAGATCCTGGAAATAGTGTCAGAGTCCAGCTAAAAAGCCTAGAGGTGACTGAAAGGATAGGATTGGCATTTGCTGTATGGTGCCCTTGAAACACAGGTGGAGATACAAGGCTCAAGGTAGCGAAGTGGTGGAGTAGGCATCGTCTTCTGCTACACAGGGGAGAAGGGCTGGGGGAGTGGCCAGTTGTGCTCCGTGCCAAAGCAGGATTGCAGGTTCCAGGAGAAAGCTTTGAGGTGGGAGTTGTCCCCTCGCCAGTATCAGTTTGGGGGCTGGGAGAGACTGGTTGGAGGAAGCACAGGCAGAAGTTGTGCTACCCAGCACCCCCACAAATTCAATTGGGAATCAGCATTTAAGGCAAGAACAGGTGTCTGATGTATTTATCTAAAAAGGAAAATTTGGCCTACAGGGTGCTGTTTGTCTAGATGGGAGATCTGAAGGCTTTTCAGCTGGGGGGGGATTTAAAAGCTGCACCCACATATTTCAGCATTGCACTTCTGCCCACCTAAGCTGCTGTTAGCCGGCTTGTATTTTTTCAGTTGGATTGTCCTGTTGATTTCATAGCATGTTACTTAAAATGGCCCTTTTCTCATTGTTGTATGAGGCTGATGTAGAAGTATCTCAAATTTATATTAAAAAAATCACAAAAACTGATAGAAAGCAAGGAAATCCCTCACACTGTATTTCATGGAAATTTGGATAAAACCAGAAAAGTACATTTTCTTAATATCATCAAAGAATCTTCACTTTAAAGGGATAAGACATTTTCAGTTAATTGTTGATCTTTGTAATTTTTCTGGTTCCTTGCTGAGTCAGTAGATCCCTCTATCTGTCCTCTGATGCAAGGCATCAAATTGCTCCACAAGGCAGATCTGCGAAGCCCAGCCACGAGATTCACATGGATTTGAGCAGAAGCATCTGTGGGAGTCTGCAGTTTTCCCATGTTTATTCACAATGTTTGCTGTTCTGTTTGTTGTTTGGCACTGTGGCAGTAAATCCTGATAAATGCTCTGCTGGGACGTGGAGCTATGTTTGCAGCTTTGTGTGTTTAGAGGTAAAGAAGTGCTTTTGAAAAAGTCCTCGTGTTCAGGTATTAGTGAAAATTCAGGTGTGGATGGAGCACCACTGGCAATGAGTCCGCTGAACCTTGCCGCTGACATGAGATGTTCTTACATTGGATTTGGTTTACTTGGGCTGTGCCTCATGGCCTTCTCTGCTCGCTATCTGTATGAGCGTCTGCAAAAGGCAGCCTGAGAGCAAGTCACCTCTTGACAGAAGAGTGGTTATGGCTGCTGCTTCGGGTACCCAGATTTGCTCTTTCTGCATGCAGAAATACAGCATTGCTCACGACAGGTCAGTGCTAACCTCGTTCTACCTGCAGGAGCAAGGCCAACAGCGTTACGTGATGGTGGTCTTCCTAAATGCCTTTTAGCGTGGGCTTTTCAGAAAATTGCCCATTAAAAGGCATCTAAGCCCTTTGGGAAAGCTAGGTACCATGCTGCTCAGTTAGTGACATCCGAACCCGTCCCAGCTGCTGCAGCTCGCTGTGCTTTGGCGTAAGAGTCTCTTGGGTGATCAGTGTTCATCTGCTGTTTGACCTCACTCCGCTGCGTAAGAAGTTCTCGACTTTAATAAATGCTGACTAAAATAAAATGCTACACGCACTCTCAATTTCAGCCACAAATACTTTGCACAAGGATATTTCCAGAAGTTTTGAGGAAATGTCAACATGTTACCAGCCCTGTCTGGGCAATGCCGGTATCTGTGGGAATTGCTGCTGCTGAGCCGGTGCTGCTGATTCTGCGCTGACGACATTCCCTTTGTAAACGTACACTGTGGTCCTCACGAATTTCTTACCGGTGTTTGAGATGGTGGGAGAAGTTTAATTGGGAGGGTTTAAATACTTGCTGTGGAGTGAATGATTTCTCTTTTGCATTTTGCAGGAAGAAAAAAAGTTTACAAAGACTGTGCAAGGGAAGGTCCAGAGCAGTTACCATCACTCAGTTCAGGAAATTGGAGAGCTGCTGAAAAAGAGACTTGATACCATTAAAAAACTAAAGATTTGAGAAATGCATCCTTGACAGGCTCCACAGGGGAGTGACACCAGAGTCCCAGACAGAAGCAACGTCCAATATACCATCACTTTAATCCAGAACTTCCTCATAATGCATGAAGGACTTAAAATCATAAAACAATTTTTTTAGGTATTACAGATGTATTGAGCTGATTTAAATTATTGTACATAAACGAGAAGCAGGGACCCTTATCAGGGTTTGACCACTTTTTATACATGTTCATAAGTATATTGCAACAGAAGAAAATTAACTTTCTTCCCTTTTGATCTCTAGAAACAACTGGAGACGGTCTTTAGAAGCAGCAATAGAAATCCAGTGTAAAGCATATATCTCAAAGGAGTTGTATTTTCATCACCATACAGTGTTTATAATTTTTGTATGGTCCTTGCCTTAGAAATGCAGAAATTGTAGATGCCCGCATTCCGCCACCTCCAGTGAAACGAGCCTGTCTCGGCTGCCTGTTTTGTCCGCAAGCCACGCGGTCCTGCTGAACGAGTTCAGTGTGGTGGAGGAGCACCCTCTGCATACAGCCTAGGAGCAGAGCCCAGCCCTCCGTGGGTCCTCTGAGGAGAGCGCTGCTGGAGGGAAGAGGTGGTGGCCTCAGTTGGACGCACAGGTTGTTGGCACATTCGGAAAAATTGCAAACCTGATGAGGAGCGAACTTGGTCGTTAAGTTTTAAAGAGAGATGGGAATCGATGTTTCAGCAAAAAAGACAAAACCAGAGACCTTGTGTATAATAGCTGCAGTGAAGTCTGACACTGTGGTCTGATTTCATGTCAGTTGAACGTAAAACAGCAATCATCATGACTTTTAAAAAGTGTATTTAGATGACTGAAACTTCAAGACTTCAATATTTTAATAGAAATTAAATCCTATTTGCTTTGGTTTTAAGTTGGCAGAGGTAACTTTTGCTTCCGCTGTGGTATGAGGCTGAGAATACTTTTTGTAACTGTGTGCTTGCTTTTTTGCAGTTCATCTTTGATTATTTCAAGTGCTAGCTGGGCGTTCTGTTAGAAAGTGCAATCGCATCATCTTCTCCCACTGAATCTGCATTTCTGCTGGGTTTTTTTCATTTGGAAGGAGTAATACAGCCTAAAATTGGTAGGCAAAAAGAGTTACATGTACCTGCAATACAAGGGACAGGTCAGACTTTCCAGATTTCTCATCTTCTGATTTAAAGCAGCTAGTATCTGAAGTCTATATTTAAAGTTTTAAGAGAGCTGACAATCCTACCTTTGTCATCTCTTCTGAGTATGATTTGTTAGTAATGCTAGAACGTTGATGAGAGTATTTTTTTAAAATAAATCCCCTCTATAAAAAAAAACAAAAAAAAATCACATTGCTGCTCTTGCTGGGTTTAGTTTTGCTTCGCCCCATCCTGAAAGGGAAAGAAGAATGAAGACAGGTTGTCTAAATTGTAGTGGATGTCCGGATGGTTTAATTGCAATGTCTGGTAAGTGCTCTGGGCTGGAGGAATATCAAAATGTGTTAAGTCTGTTTCATAGTAATACTTTTCCTGGGGGAAAAAAAAAAAACACCACAACACCTGAACTCTTGTATGTTGTATAGAAATACCCTTTTTGGAAAGAAGGGTGTGCTCCTTAAATTAAAGCAAGACTGACGACTGATGCTTTGAAATGAGCAGGCTAAGCGAAAACAGTCCCATTGCTGAGATGATGCGATTCATGGAGAAGCACCGAGCCAGAAACCTGCGCTGCCCCTTTTCCATGAAGGAGGCAAACTGCCGCTGCTGTGTTCCTGTCCCCTCCCTCCCATGGCAGTGGGGGTTGGAGGGGGCTTTGCCCAAACACCAGCACTGCATGCGGAGATGGGAGTTGACACCACACCCTCGTCCAGGGGGGACAGTCCAGGGGCTGATAGATGCTGGAGTTTCTTTCCACTGCTGCTACAACAGCTTGAATTCAACCAGCCATATCAATAAGCAATGGTGAAAATGTAAGTGAAGTGTAAGGTTAATGGAACTAAGCTTTTAAAATCCTCCCATATGCCTGAAAGCAGAACTTGCTTTAAAAAAAGGTTTTCTGCATCAGCTCTCTTAAAAGCAGAATTGAAATTGCTGGGAGGGACGCGTGTCATCTGAAGCAACGTCTCAGAAGAGATGGAACCATGGCTCGCTCTCACTTCCCATCACAGCATTTGGCGCGGCGCGGGTCCAGCATTGGCTGGTCACTCAAACCGTCCCCGTGCCAGCACAGGGGGAACACCGACTGCTGCTCAGTGTTAGCTGCTGTCCCGTTTCCAGTTCCGGCCACTGGTGTGAACGATAAGCTTGTCAAACAAATAGAATTTTTGGATTACTCAGTGTTTTGTAAACCAGATGCCATCTCTTCCCAAGCTGTAGTTTCGCTATAGGAGGAGACTGTACAAAAACGACTGCGTACTGACTGCTTGGGGGCTTCGTTGAGAGAGAGGGAGAATTTCTCTCCCCCTATAAATTGTGTACAGTTAAATATATTATATATTTCTTACAAAAGAGCATTTCCCCTCCAGAATATGTCCCACAGGGACCTGGTAAGAAATTCAAGCTATAACCCATTGCTGCTGTTACCCCTTTTCCACTCTTGGGATTTGTTTTTGTTTGTTTTGGATTTTTTTTTTTTTTTGGTGATGAATTGCAAAACATACCTAGAAGAAGCTACCAAGACTACTGTTTACAGACTGAAAAAATACTGCTTTTATACTACTGGGATCATGAGCCACGATCCTTTTACAGGTTTCCTCAACTCTTCGTTTAAAATCAGTGTCTGATGTAGATACAGGTCAGAAGTCCTGCCCTGCTTTTGTCTACATACAGGCCAAAATGTACAATGCCTGTTTGCGTTTCCCATCTTTTTTGTACTTTTTAACTGTTCAAAAAATGCATTTATATTTTGCAGTCATTGATAATCATGACTTTATTTTAACCGCTAGTAGTCTTAGAGGGAATTTTTTCTTGTATCTGCAGCCTTATCTGAACTTTCTCTTCCTTGACTATTCATTGTTAATTTATGACTGTAGAAGATATGTATGCCTCGGCCTTCTACGGACTTAAGTGACACAACTGCAAATGATCTGCTTTAAACTGGATGGGTTTATAATTTATATAAAAGTCAGTTTCGTTACAAATCAGTATTGCTGCGTCTTTCATTTTTCTGTCTAGATGGTGTGAAGTACTTGCCTATGCTCTGTCAGCCCCTTGGCGAAACCAGATTATCCTGGTGCAAGGCAAGCAGAAAATGAAGTTACCTGCAAAGGAGGAGGCTGGAAGGAGAGGGGGGAAACGATGATTGCTTTCCACCAGCGGACTGGGTTCAGAATGCTGGCTGCTGGGGAAGGGAGCTGGGATGTGTCTGTTCTTTGACATGATCATGTCAATCTGCTGTGTCTGTTGACATGATCATCTGTCAATCTGCTGTTGTGCTTTTCTGCGTTAGAATCATAGGATCACTAAGGTTGGAAAAGACCTCTAAGATCATCAAGTCCAACCTAACATCACCATGCCTGCTAAACCATGTCCCGAAGTGCAATATCCACACGTTTTTTGAACCCCTCCAGGGATGGGGGGTTCAAAAAACGCTGCCCTGGGCAGCCTCTCCCAATGTCTGACCACTCTTTCAGCAAAGAAATTTTTGCTAATATCCAATCTAGACCTCCCCTGATACAACTTGAGGCCACTCCTTGCTTGCACTTCACCCTGGCTTTCAATGGTAAGGGAAAGTAAGCGCTGGCAGCGCGTGAGCCATCTTTTCTAGTAGCACAAAAAAGCGAAGGGGGGAGGGCTGCGGCAAGGCCTCGCCTGCTGCCGTACAGACACGTATTGCCCACCACGGGCTGCTCTCTCCCCTTCGGGGCCCGGTCCTGCGGCCTGCCCCTTGGCGTGCCCTCGCCGTCCGTGCCCGTGCCGCTGGAAGCCGCCTGCTCGCCTCCATTTTCCCGACAGCAGCAGCACCGCCGCGGGAAGGCGCTGTGTGTGTGTCCCCCCCGACTCCGCGGCCCGGCCCCGGTCCCGGGGCGGGGCGAGCCCCCGGCGGCCGGCGCTCCGCGCGGTCACGTGGTCCCGGCAGCCCCGCTCC
>Ga0065711_1034917_pt1 | contig 23056 bp, 17 predicted proteins | sample Hoacrofraction12_FD_59098 | JGI IMG/M metagenome (GOLD analysis project Ga0065711, IMG submission 59098) | Hoatzin crop microbial communities from Cojedes, Venezuela - Epithelial fraction 12 v2 (version 2) | ecosystem: Host-associated > Birds > Digestive system > Esophagus > Crop | place...
CAAATCCAATTCATCTCCGTCACCTATTCCATCCTCATCCGAATCCCAGTTCAAAGGATCGGTTCCGTGTACATTTATTTCTTCGTAATCACTCAGTCCGTCAAAATCCGAATCTTTATTTGCCGGATTCGTTCCATAATTTATTTCCTCCAAATTTGTCAAACCGTCACTGTCATAATCTTCATCTCCGTCAGGAATTCCGTCTCCGTCCGTGTCGGAATTACACGGGTCCAATTCCAACATGAGTTCGTAGTAATCGGATATTCCGTCTCCGTCAGTATCCGCATTGAATTTATCCGTTCCGATTAAATCTTCATAATAATCCGGCAATCCGTCATCATCGGAATCAAGTTCATAATCTATATCCTCAGTCACCGTCGGAGAAGGCGTAACTTCAGTTGTTGCTGTGGGTGTTGCTGTTATTTCAGGTGTTTCCCTTATAAAGAACAAATCGCTGTCATCAGCCAGAACATATAATTCGGAACCTTCATATACAAAATTTTTACAAACAATCCTGCCGTTAACAGTTGCGACATTCGCACTTAAAGTCACATTTCCCCGGGGCGCATACATAACACCTGCAAAATCCAAATTGCTGCCGCTTAAAGATATATTTCCCTGCTCTGAATAAAGAATGACATTGACATTGCTTTTAAAGCTGTCAACATTTATTTTTATATCGCCTTCAGCGGCAATAACGGCATCGCCCTCGAATGTTGCCGAGTCAACCGTAATATCTCCGTCTGTATAAAAACCTCCCGAAATCTTTATATTTTCACAAGAGTCGAATTTCTCTGCCTGAATTTCTTCCAATGTATCCCGATAGGACATAATGGAATATTTCCAATCCGGCATTTCTTTCTTTTCGCAAGGAATTATCTGATTGTCTATATTGATACGCCAACCGTCAGATGTAAGATTATTCGGACTTTCCACAGTTCCGTACAAATTCAGTTCAGAGCCTTCATACTTCATTTCACCGCCGCAATAGATATCGCCCTGTATCCGGCTTTTCCAACCTTTAAAATCGAAATTGTTTTCCGAGAATATTGCATATGTATATCCGTTCAATTCCACAGCAGGGGTTGCTGTAGGAACTTGAGTAGGTGTAAGTGTAGGTGTGGCGGTTGCGGTTGGTTCAACTAAAACATCCTGCTTCTTCGACACGGAAATTATGCAACCGGAAGGAAGAAGATTTGCGGTGGTTTGACTTTCGGAAACACAACCGAAACTTACGGATGAACCTACCGGAACGGATTGATTATAACTTGCAGGCTGAATTACATACCCTTCTTCCGAAACAGTCGCATTCCAGATATCGGTTATTATTATTTCTTCGCTGTATTCAAGAGTCAGTTCCCAATTTTCAATATCGCTGTCTCCGATATTTGTTATGGTTACTTCCGTCTGTGTGGACAAATCCCACGATCCCTTTTCCTCAAAAGTTACCTTAACATCGTCCGTTTGGTATGTGTTTATTTCATCTGCCCCGACATAATTCGGGAAAAATGCAAGCAGGAAAGAAACAATCAGAACAAACGAAACTACCCTCTTCGCACGAAAAACCAACACAATCACCCCTCCTGTTGGATATTAAATTGTTATGTGCGCAACACATTGCGTTGTGTATTTTATAGCATAAGCTAAATTTTATTGCAATAAAAAATCCTGCACGGATTCGTGCAGGATTTGTTGTTTGGTTAAGTTGTTGTTACTCGCGTTCGGACTTAACTGTGGAGACCTTGTCGTCGATGATTGTGATGACTTCGTCGATGGATTTCTGGCCTTCGAAATAGGGCTGGATTTCCTCGGCAAGGATCTTGGAGATTGCCGGGTCTGAACTTGAGATATATTCGCAGGTGCCGATGATGTCCTTAAGCTGGGTGATTACACTTTCGTCGAGCTCGGGCTTGTATGTCTCGTCCGTCTCGTAGTTGTAGAGCTCGGTGTTGTTCAGTTCTTCAAGCGAGTTGTTTGCAATCTCTGTGAAAACACTCTCGGATACAGGCATGCCGTTGAAGTATTTGGATGTGGCCATCTGGATGTCGTCGGAAAGCATGATGTTGATGAAGCGTGCCGCTGCTTCCGGATCGCTGCAGGAAGATGTAACGGCTGCCGATTCCGCAACGTAGACGACAGGGCCTCTTGCGTCCTCGGAAGGTGTGCCGACGATTGTTGTTGTCGGGCCTTTTTCGATGTAGTCGCTTAGGAATTGATTTGCGGAATAAAGTGTGCTGTAACTTGAGGACGAAGACGAAGTATCTTCCTCGTAGTTGGCATCTTCCGTTCCATAGAGCAAATCGTCGTTGATGTCTTTGCAGAATTCGCAAAGATTTCTGAAAGCGTCGTTGTTGTAGCTTTCGGAGAACAGGTCGTGGCAGTTGTTCTCGAGCGTGATGAATTCAAGCTGACGCATCATCTGCATTGGATCTGTGCCGTTGCATTCTTTTTCGATAAATTTGCGGTATGTGTCGAAATCAAAGCCGATTTCCCCGCCCGTCGCATCTGTTGTTGTGGAGATACCCTTGATGTAGAAGCATACGGGAACCTGATAGAGCGCGCCGTCCGAAAGGCTTGAGTTGTAGATATTTTCGAAAATCTTGTCCTTATCGATATAGGAAGAAACATCGGCAAAGCAGTCGTTGTCGAAAACGGAATAGACCATGGTGCCGCAGACGATGTCCGGAGCGTCCTTGGACTTCAGATCAATCAGGAGCTGGTCGCATGCCTTAGACATCTGCTCGAGTTCGGAGAGCTGGTACTCTTCTTCGGACTCGCCGTTGACCTCGTCGTAGTCAAGGCCGTAGCCGTCTACGATATTGATGTAGTAGTCGGACTCGGTGTCGTTGAAGTTCTTTACTGCTTCGCAGAAGAGATACGAGTTACCGTTGATGTCGCAGGCGGTCAGGTATGTCTTTCCTTCGTTCGGGTTTGTGTCCGCTTTTGTGAGCAATACGAACTCTCTTGTGTTGTCGTAGTAGCCGTAAAGAAGGAATTTATCCTCGGTGCAGTTCATGAGCGAATAGGAATTTACAAGGCTGTATCTGTTAATGTTGCAGGAATTCCAGGAGAAGATTTTCTCGAGTTCGGAAGTCTCAAAATTAACGAAATAGTAGCCGTCGTCACCCGACTTTACATATCCGTAGCCGTCTACATAGGTCAGGCTGTAAGTGTCCAAACCCGCTATAAATTCGCTGTTACCCGTGAAATCCGACCATGTGCCGTCGGTTGTGTTCAGGACGAGATATTTGTCCTCACCGTCGACTGTGTAGTAAGAGAACAGGGCTTTTCCGTCTCCTAAATAAAGCATCTCGTTGAAGCCGTTGAATTCCTCTGTTTTGGTGAACTCGGAATCAATCTGCTCCCCGTTTCCGTTTTGAATTTTGATGATAGGCTCGGCGATGTTTTCGTCGTTGATGAATTCGTCGTGCTCGAAAAGCGCGATTGTCGTACCGTCGAATATGTACTGAGAATAAAGATACGTATCCTCGGTGTTGATATCGTCAAACGATTTGCAATCTTCAATTGTGCCGTCGGTTTTTACCGCCAAATCGGCATTGGTGAACTCATATGTCTCGGGATCGCTGTAACTAATCTGAACATCGAAGCCTTCCGCAGTTCCCTTCATTCCGTTGAGACTCACTTCGGATGTTGAAATACCCATGCCGGAAAGCTGTTCTTTCAAATCCGTCGAAGAAACGAAGTTCAGTTCGGAATCGTAGGTGTCAAGCGAGAAATGCGTGAACTGTTCGATACTTTTGGACCAATCGTAATCGTCCGGAATCTCATCGATGGCAAAAGTCACAACTCCGACAGTACCGTCTCCCGCAATCGCGGTGTACGTATCAAAGCCGTTTAACTTGTCGGTGTCAGGCGTCTCAATCGAAACGGTACGGTTGTCGTACCATGTGTTATCGTCCTGATTTCCCGAAGATGTGCCGTTGCATCCTGCAAAACAGGCGGCGAACATGGAAACCAGTACGACTGTGCTGATGATTTTTGTGTGTTTCATTTTCCGTTACCCCCATAACGTTTTAATGTACCCGAATTGTAGCACTCGGTATTTAAAAAGCAACAATGTAAAATGTGGCGATTATTCGGCATCTCCGTAAAAAGCCATGTAAGCCGCATCGGCAAGTTCGCCGTTTGTGGAAATACCGAATCCCTCGGCGCTTATGACCTTGAAAAGCATCTGCTCGGCAGAACCCAGTGCGGACTCGCCCGCAACAGCCATAAGAATCGAATAGAACGTATCTGTCAGAACGGAATCGAAGGTATTCTTAAGAATTTCCTTCTTGTCGTCGGACAGTTCCAATTTGTCAATCTGGCCTGATACGAATGCATCGGAGCCGTCGAAATAGCGCATAAGCATCGCGTCTTTTTCTTCGCGACAGGCTTTTGCAAATTCTTCTGAGTTTGTGATTTTCATAAAAATACCTCACAGGTTAGGATTAACTTTTCGAAGATCTGAAAGCCACATCGCAGACGACGCATCGGAAGGCATTCTCCAGTCGCCGCGGGGCGAGAGCGTAACCGTACCGACCTTAGGCCCGTCGGGCAAAACAGATCTCTTGAATTGCTGACTGAAGAATCTCTTCACAAAGACTTCGAGCCACTTGTAAATTGTTTTCTCGTCGTACTTCCCGTCAAAGGCGGCAAGCGCGAGGCGGTATATTTTCGACGGGGCAAACCCGAATCGAACCGTATAGTAAAGGAAGAAGTCATGCAGCTCATAAGGGCCCACGGTGTCCTCTGTCTTCTGCGCAATATTCCCGTTCTCATCGGGAGGCAAAAGTTCGGGAGATACAGGCGTATCGCATATATCGAAAAGCACATCCGACAGTTTATGCTGACCCTCCCTTGTGCGCTTTGCCTCATACGACACCAGATACCTCACCAATGTCTTCGGGATGGAACAGTTGACTCCGTACATCGACATGTGGTCGCCGTTGTATGTTGCCCACCCCAGGGCCAGTTCGCTTAAATCCCCGGTGCCGATAACGATGCCGCCGGTCTGATTTGCGATGTCCATTAAGACCTGCGTGCGTTCGCGTGCCTGTGAGTTCTCGTAGGTCACATCGTGCACATCCGGGTCGTGCTCTATATCTTTAAAATGCTGCGTCACCGCATCCTTGATGTTGACTTCTCTTAATGTCACGCCGTACTCATCCGCAAGCGATTTTGCGTTGTTGTACGTTCTGTCCGTTGTACCGAAACACGGCATCGTGACAGCACAGATTCCTCTACGATCTAACTCCAGTCTGTCGAATGCATGCACGGCAACGATAAGGGCCAGAGTCGAATCAAGGCCGCCGGACAGGCCCACTACGGCAGACTTCAGGCCAATCGCCGAAAGTCTTGTGGCAAGCCCCGAAGCCTGCATCGAAAGGATCTTCTCGCAACGCTTATTCAGATTCTCATCGCTCTCCGGAACGAACGGAGTCGCGGAGATGTGTCTGTTCAATTTAAGATTTTCGCAAGGGCTTGTGAAGAAATTCTCAACCGGATATTTCTCGGTCTCGCCCTTCGGGAACGTGTTCATGCGGCGCCGCTCGGAATCGAGGCGCTTCAAGTCACAATCGGCATAAATAATGCCATCATCAAAAAGTTTGCTCTCGGCTAAAATCGAGCCGTTCTCGGCAATTATATTGTGTCCTGCGAAAACCATATCCTGCGTCGACTCGCCGAACCCGCAGTCGCAGTAAATATAAACGCAGCAGCACTTCGCGCTCTGCATGGAAACTAAAGATCTTCTGTACTCCTCTTTGCCGATGACCTCGTCCGAGGCGGAAAGGTTGCAGATTATTTTCGCGCCGTTGATGCAATAGTCAACCGAGGGCGACACCGGTACCCAGAGGTCCTCGCACAACTCGAGCGCAAAGGAAAAGTCGGTCTTTTCGAAATTCGAAAAGATAAACTTGCCCATGCAGATATCATCTCCTATTCCTGTCTCCTCCGGGAAGTCCCCCTCGAATGCCGTGAAATGACGGAGTTCGTAGAATTCAGAATAGTTCGGGATATTAGTCTTGGGAACGAGCCCCGAAATTCTTCCCTGCGACAGAACCGCGCCGCAGTTGTACAGTTTGCCGTTGTGCTTTACCGGGAGCCCGACAACAGCAACGATGTTCAAATCCGCTGTTTCTTTTGCGATGTCCAAAAGCGCATCTTTTGCCGCATCGATAAGGCAGTCGGACAGAAACAAATCGCCACATGTGTAGCCCGTTATCGATAATTCGGGAAAGCATACAAGGCTGCAGTCATTTGACGCTGCCTGCCTTATGAGTTTTATTATCTCTTCGGAATTTGATTTGCAGTCGGCAACCCTGACCCTGGGGGTTGCCGCGGCAACTCTTACAAAACCGTCTTTCATAGAAGATCTCCCGAAATTTTTATACTCTTTACATTATACCCGCAAAAAAACCTCACGGCGACCTCTCGGCCGCCGCAAGGCTTTACAAACAACAAATTGCTTACTTTCTGATTCCAAGCTTCTTGATGATTGCTCTGTAACGCTCGATATCGATGGAAGCCAAATAATCAAGCAATCCTCTTCTCTTACCTACCATCATGAGAAGACCTCTTCTGGAGTGGTGGTCACCCTTGTGTGTCTTGAGGTGCTCTGTCAGGTGGTTGATTCTGTAAGTGAGAATCGCAATCTGTACCTCCGGCGAGCCTGTGTCGCCTTCCTTAAGCTGGTACTCTTTGATGATAGCCTGCTTGTCGATAGCCGCTGAATCTCTGCTCATTTTTAAATTCCTCCGTAATTTTGAAATACACCGTCAACGAAGTAAGGGTTGGAGAATCCTGTCACTGCGTCGCGGCAACCTGAGAATAATACTACATGTTTTCGGGATTGTAAAGGCAAAATCAGTGAATAACTTTAAGGAATGTCTTCCTGTGGATAGGCGTAATCCCGTGTTCCCTGATTGCCTGATAATGCGCCTTTGTCCCGTACCCTTTGTGCGCGGCAAAACCGTACCCCGGGTACTGCCCGTCATACTGCTCCATCATCCTGTCACGCGTGACCTTAGCCAGAATCGAGGCCGCTGCAATCGAATTGGACTTTGAGTCGCCCTTGATAATAGGCACAACCGGAATCCCTGTGCCGTCAAGATTCACCGCGTCAATCAGCAAAACCTCGGGCTTGATTGAAATCTCAGCAACACACTGCCGCATCGCCTGTTTTGTGGCATTCAATATATTAATCTCATCTATAATATCGGGTCCCACGGCGCAGACGGCGTACGCAAGCGCATTTTCCTTAATCATATCGAAAAGCTCATCACGCTTCTTCGCGGAAAGCTTCTTGCTGTCGTCCAACCCCAGAATCGGAACGTCCGGGTTTAAAATGCAGCACGCGGCTACAACCGGCCCCGCCAAAGGGCCGCGCCCTGCCTCGTCTATGCCACCCACATATTTTCTGCCTTTGCCGAATTCTTCGTTTTCGAAAAACGAAAGTTCCTCATACTTTGCGCGGAGTTCCGCCTCAGTTTTGCGTGCCATAACTGTCTCCTTTTGCAATCGGAATCTCGAGCGAAATCCTCCCTATCCTGCCGCTCCGCAAATCGTCCAAAAGAACTCTCGAAAAGCGCTCTTCGTCGGCCACGCCCCCGCTCTTGACGCACCCCGCGCCTTTGGCCATCGCGAGGAAAACATCGTAGTCGGCATCGGAATATCCGTACTCGTCGTCTGCCGTCTGCGATTTTATCTCCTCAATATTCACCTTGTATCTTGCCTCCATAAGCGCGGGATACAAGTCGTTTAGCATCTTCATCGTGTCAAACGCAATCGACTCCAAATCGTTGATCTCATCCTTAATCGCACCGGTTGCGGATAAGCAAACACCCATCCTTCTGCTCTGAATCTTGGGCCACAAAACCCCCGGCATGTCCATAAGTTCAAGGCGCCCCTGGGTCTTGGCCCACTTAGGCTCGCGCGTCACGCCGGGCTTGTTTCCCGTGACCGCGGACTTCTTGCCCGCCAGCGCGTTTATAAGCGTGGACTTGCCCGTGTTCGGGACGCCCACAACCATTGCGCGCACCGGGCGCCCGACCCTTCCTTTGGAGTCGGCTTTCTCGAGGATGTCGCGGCAAAGGTTTTCGCATATTTTGGAAATCTTCTCTACTCCCTTGCGGTGAACGGAGTCCAGCGGCAGCACCGCGGCATTGTCGGACGAAAGAAATTCCTCCCAGAGTTTTGTCTTCTCGGGGTCCGCCAAATCAGCCTTGTTCAGAACCACAAGCCTTGGCTTACCGCCTATGATCTGCTCCAGCTCGGGATTTCTGCTCGAAAAAGGAATCCTGGCGTCAGCGGTCTCAATCACCATATCCACCTGCGGCAGGAGCGCTTTTGTGTCGTTTAAGGCACGTCTCATGTGCCCGGGGAACCAATTTATATTGTCAGGCATAAAATTCTCCTTTGAAAATCCCTGAAATTATAACAAAAAACCGCCCCTGTCGGCGGATGAAATACCGTGACAAAGGAAATTACCATCTTTTTACCTGTCATGCGTAAATAAATGGTAATCAGGTTATTAAAATCCCGGATTCAACAAAAATTACCATAATTTTACCTGCCATGCGTAAAATTATGGTAATCCAACTCTCTAAATTCTAGTTTCAGCATAAATTACCATCTTTTTACCTGTCATGCGTAAATAAATGGTAATCAGGTTATTAAAATCCCTGATTCAACATAAATTACCATAATTTTACCTGCCATGCGTAAAATTATGGTAATCCGATACTTCAAATCTATTATTAAAAAAATTACGGAGGTTTGTACCGACCATAGGTACAGATATCGGTAATTTCAGGGATTAAAAAAGGCTGCCCGCCGGACAGCCTCTTTTATTACAGTTTCTGCTGAACTCTTGCCGCTTTACCCTGACGGTTGCGGAGGTAGTACAGCTTTGCGCGTCTTACCTTACCCTTGCGTACAATCTCGATCTTCTCAATCTTGGGTGAATGTACGGGCAGGATACGCTCTACGCCAACACCGTAGGAAATACGACGGATTGTCATGGTCTCGGAAATACCGCTGCCTTTACGGGCAATAACGTAACCTTCAAAAACCTGGATACGCTCACGGTTGCCTTCCTTAATCTTCAGGTGGGCCTTGACATAGTCGCCGATTTCAACTTCGGGATAGCTGTTGCGGAGATTCTCTTCGCTTACAACTTTGACTAAATCCATATTTGATTCCTCTCTTTCCTGCAGATGTTCTTGCCTGGACTTTAAGGGCAGAGGACCATCCTGATTAACTTGGAAAGTTTAGCACAAAGGAAAATTTAAGGCAAGCCCCGAATTTACGCGGTTTGTGTCTTGGGTCTTGCCATCAGATATGAGACCGCAACCAATGCAAGTCCGACTGCGATGAATGCCGCGAAAACAGGCTCGGGCAAAGGCTCGATCCACTCGGCGGGCATCAGGGTTCCCATGGCGTTGTAGAGCATATGCATCGGGATTGTAAGCAGGACTGTTTTCTTCTCAAGTTTTGCATATCCGAGTACAAGGGCCAACACAAACACATAAACAATCTGCAGAGGATTTAAATGAACAATCGCGAAAACGGCAGCCGGGAAAAACAAAAGAAATTTGCGACCGAAGCCGGATTTGGTGAGGGATGCCATGCAGATTCCGCGAAAGACCAGTTCTTCAGTTATGGGAATAAAGATTACGAATGCAAGAATACTCCAGACGGTGGTTGTAGTCTCGGCGGTCATGCCTCCCTGTTCCATTATGCTGGTGTATGTTTCGATCAGACTCGGGAACATGAACTGAATTGTGTATAAAAGACCGATTGCAAACATCTGCGCGCCAACTACGGCCAGGAGGGCGGCGCAGGAAAACTTAATTCCTATTCCCTTCAGTGTTGCGCCGATTTCGTTGAAACGCACATATTTTTTGCAATACCAAATGCAGAACACAATGCTTGCAATAAATCCATATACCAGCATAAGAGGCGTCATACAACCTACGAATTCGTTAATAACATATTCCGTAAGTTCGTCGCTGTCGAGGTCGCCTTTGTATTGAAGTCCGGCCTTGATGCCGATTATTGCGCCGCCTACTACATAGATGGTGTTCTGAATCGTAAACATCACGGCAACAGGAATTAAGGACAGCATTATCTGCCCGAAGCGTCTGCCTTTCGAGACCTTCACCGGCCCGTTTTCCAAAACCTGATTATCCATTTAAATTAATCCTTTATTTCAACTATTTCCCCTGCTTTTTTGTAAACAGAGCCGGCGGGTATTGTACCACGAACCATCGAAAGAGGATAGATACGAGAGCCGCGGCCCACAACCGTACCCGGGTTTAAAACAGATCCGCACCCGACCTCGACCATGTCGCCCACAATCGCCGCGAACTTCTTAAGGCCCGTGTCGATATCGCCGCCGTCGTATTTGACGTGGACGATGGTTTTGTCGGACTTAACGTTCGAGGTGATTGCGCCCGCGCCCAAATGCGCGCGGAATCCTAAGATCGAGTCGCCTATGTAGTTGTAGTGCGGCACCTGCACCCGGTCGAAAAGAATAACATTCTTAAGTTCGGTTGAGTTTCCGACAACGGCATCCTCGCCCACAATCGCGTTGCCACGGATGAATGCGCAATGCCTCACCTCTGCCCCGGGACAGATTATAGTGTTGGGCGCAATGAAGGCCGAGTCGTAAACTTTGGCGGTTTTGGCCACCCAGATGTTTTGTCCGCGCTGCTCGTAAATATCAGACGGGAGCTGCGGCCCTATGTTTTCGATGAAAGAGGAAATGTCGGGCAGTGCCTGCCACGGGTACTCTTTCCCCTCGAAAACTTTTGCCGCGATCGTGTGTGTTAAATCAAGGTATTCTTCAACTTCAAACATGGCTTTACCCCTCCGGCTTGAAATCTTCGTTGACGGCGGCAACCAGGGCCTCCGCCATCTTAGTAATCTGCTCGATGTTCTCGCCTTCGAGCATCACGCGGATCTGAGGCTCGGTGCCCGAGGGGCGGATCAGAATTCTTCCGGTGTCCCCCAATATCTGCTCGTATTCCTGAGTCAGGGCCTTAAGTTTGGGGCTTTGCATCGCGGCCTCTTTGTCGCTGTTTTTAACATACGCGGGAAGCAGGACCTGAGGAAGTATTTTCACCTTCGATGCGGCCTCTTCAGCTGTCAGGTCAAGTGTTTTGAGAGACTTCAGGAACGCCAGTGCCGTGAGCATTCCGTCGCCTGTCGTAGAGTGGTCGGAGAGGATAACGTGACCGCTCTGCTCGCCGCCGACGTTAAAACCTTTGTCGCGCATTTCTTCAAGAACATAGCGGTCGCCGACCTTGGTTTTGGCAAGTTTCAGGCCCGCTTCATTTGCGGCAATCGTAAGGCCCAAATTACTCATTACGGTTACGACCAGGGTGTTGTCGTTTAACTTCCCCTCCTGCTTCATTGCCGAGGCTATCGTGAACATTACCTTGTCGCCGTTTATAAGTTCACCCTTGCCGTCGGTTGCAAGGAACCTGTCCGCATCGCCGTCAAAAGCAAATCCCATATCGCAGCCTTCTTTGACAACCGTCTCTGACAAAATCTCCATGTGTGTTGAACCGCACCCGTCGTTTATGTTTATGCCGTCGGGTTTATTTCCGATTACCACGCATTCCGCGCCGAGTTGTTCGAACAGCTTTTGGGCGTATGCCGAAGATGCTCCGTTGGCGCAGTCGATGGCAATCTTAAGGCCCGTCGCATCTACATTAATTGCGTCTTTTAAATAAGCGGTATATTTATCAGCGGCATCTTCCAAAGCCGTGACCGTACCGACATCTGCACCGGTCTTAAGTTCCGCATAGTTGGCATCAAAATTGTTGATTATTTCTTCAATCTCATCTTCAACTGCGTCGGGCAGTTTGTAGCCGTCGCATGAGAAAAATTTAATTCCGTTGTATTCGAATGAATTGTGAGATGCGGAAATCATGACACCCGCCGAAAAACCCATCGTTCTTGTAAGGTACGCAACACCCGGTGTCGGAATAACGCCCGCTGTGACAGCGTCCGCGCCCGCGGAGCAAATTCCCGCGGCCAAAGCCGCCTCAAGCATTTTGCCCGAAATTCTCGTGTCCATGCCGATTAAGATTACGGGTTTTTTATCCTCTGTCTTTGTCAGGACCTTTGCACCCGCAAAGCCGAGTTTAAACGCAAGTTCAGCCGTAAGAGACTCGTTTGCGACGCCTCTCACTCCGTCCGTTCCGAAAAGTCGTGCCATAGAAATAAAATCTCCTTTAATTAACGGAATATACCGTAACCGATACGGTCTCCGGCAACTGCTGCTCAACACGGAAGTAGATATTGCGTTCCGCATTTATCACAACACTTAAGTCATAAACACCCGAAGATGTGCCGTCTATATCCGAATAATCTATTGATGCTGTAACAGTAGAGGTCGTCAGGTTCTTCAGAGTATTCTGTCGACCGACTATTGTAAGTTCAACGCTCTCGACAGGATAAGAAACCTCGATTCCGTCGGGGATATCGGATGTATTGTAAGTAATCGGAACCGTCAGAGTCTTTGTGACGACAGGGTTGTTGTTGACCTGAATGTAAAGCCACAGCGACACAGACAGGAACAACGATATAACCAGCAGGAAAATTCTCGTGCCGACACTTACCCTCTGCAAATTGCTCATCTCGTCGGCTTCCTTGGTACTCAGGACAACCGGAACAACGGAAGCGCCTTCGGCCTCGGCCTGCGTGACCTTCGTATGCTCGGGCTCGTTTGACTTTTTCTTGTTCTTTAACTTCTTCAGAATTCCCTTATTGTCGGCCTCCTCGGAAACGCCGAGCAAATAAGAAAGATTGGCCTCCAGTTCGCGGCGGTTGGTCATGGTAAAGAGTCTGCCGTCAACGGCCAGAGAAGTCTGTCCGCGCTCTTCGGATACAACAACAGCGACGGTATCGCCTAACTCAGACGCGCCCACAGCCGCACGGTGACGCGTTCCGGCGCGCTCCAATTCATGCATCGTAACCGAAAGAGGCACGTGCGCGCGCGCCGCGATAATAAGGCCGTTACGGATAAGAATCGCACCGTCGTGCATCGGCGAACCCTTATAGAAAATGCTCCTTAAAACCGAACTTGTGACGGTCGATTCGAAATGCACAACGTTCTCCTGTTCGAGCAACTCGTTCAACTGAGTATTGCGTTCAATCAGGATAAGGGCGCCGGTGTAGGACTTGCTCATCAGTTCGCATGCGTCGCAGATCTCCCTGATTAAATCGCGGGTCATCTCCGCCTCGTCCGAATCTGTCTTCCTCGAAAAGATTCCACGAACGGATCCGGATGTTCTAAGGCCAACCGTCTCCAAAACCCTTCTCAACTCAGGCTGGAACAGGATAATAAATAAAATCGCAAAGACATAAAGCAACTTATTGAACAAGAACCCGACCATATCGAGACCTACCAAAGAGCACAACGCGACGAACACAAGAATCGCCACAACGCCCTTCATCAGCTGCCACGCGCGGGTCTGTCTTATGAAAAGGAAAATCCAGTAGAAAAGCAACGTAACGAGCAGGATATCAATAATATAGCGGGCGAAATCCCACCCGTTTCCGAAAAACAGATATCCGCTGTCGAGACTCTTTACGAGCTCGTTTATGAATTCGATAATCTGTGTAAAAAAATCGCTGCTCATCAGTCGTCCTTCTTTAATATTTAATAATTATAGCACAACATACTATATACCACTTTTTCGCCGAGAATTCCGCTTGACTCAAATTTCATTAAATTTAAACTTAAACTATGTGTGATTTGGAAATATACGGAAAGTATGCAGACACCCTTAAGGAAACGGCACAGAAACTGGAGAGTGCCATTCTTGCTTACAACTCCGAATACGAAGCGGAGACCGGGGAAAAACTTTTCGAGCATGTGAACTGCAGGATCAAGTCTTCCTCTTCCATGCGCGAAAAACTAAAAAAACAGGGCTTCCCTGAGACCTCGGAAAGCGCTCTTACAAACGTCTTTGACGCAATCGGCCTTCGCATCGTCTGCTGCTTCATAGACGACATCTACGAGAACATCAAGAAGATTAAAGAGATTCCGGGCGTCACGGTAGTCCGTGAAAAGGATTACCTCACAAACGCAAAACCCAACGGCTACAGAAGTTACCACCTTATCTTAAGTGTCGAAACAAACGGCGACCCCGTTTATGCCGAAATCCAACTGCGCACCATCGCAATGGATTCATGGGCCGCGCTCGAACACCAAATGAAATACAAAAAGGAGATTGCCGACCAGACTCTCATCGTCAACGAACTCAAGCGCTGTGCCGACGAACTTGCGGCTTGTGACATATCGATGCAGACGATAAGAGACATGATCAGGCAAAGCTGACACATGAAAATTTTATTAACCGAAGACGAACGCGATTTATCAAACGCTTTGGCGGCATTATTCAAACATTCCGGATACGAAGTTGACTGCGCATATAACGGCCTCGAGGCTTTGGAATTCACGGCCGCCGGCTCATACGACGCAATCGTCATGGACGTCATGATGCCCGAGATGGACGGTATCACCGCTCTGAAAGAAATGCGCTCCAGAGGTATTGAAACACCCGTCCTGATGCTCACCGCCAAATCCGAAGTCGAAGACAAAATCGAAGGCTTGGACTCCGGAGCCGACGACTACCTCACAAAACCTTTTGCGATGGGAGAACTTCTGGCGCGCATCAGAGTCATGACACGCCACTCGCAAAAGGACCAGCCCAAAGTTCTGCAATACGGCGACATCGAGGTCAACACCGGCAACAGCGAACTTACCGCCATAAACACGATAATCCTTGCAAACAAAGAACTGAAACTCATGGAAATTCTTATGCAGGCACCCGACACCTGGCACAGCGAAGCGGACATCTTCACCAACGTCTGGCAGGACGAACCCGACACAGACCGCAAGATCGTTGAGATGTACGTCACCTACCTTAAGAACAAACTCAAGTCTATAGGCTCCGGCGTCACCATCATTTCAAGCGAAGAAGGATACAAAATAAATGCTTAGGAAACTGCGCGCAAAATTTATTTTCTCGGCTATGGCGGCGCTGCTCGTCATAATCATCTTTTTCGAATGTTTTGTGCTGTTTCTTTCATATTTTCAGGTCTATTCCGGCTACAGCGTGCTCATAGATTACATACACGAGAACGAAGGCCAAATTCCCGACTGGCACGAGAACATCAATCTCGGAGAAATCTCCCTCATTGACCAAATCCTCGGCACCAAAAGCGTCATAACCCCCGAATCCAAATACCAGACCAGATTTTTCACGGTCGTCCTTAAAAACGGCGAAGCAACCGAAGTATCCGTCGATCAGATATCTTCAATCGACGAGGAAACCGCCGAATCCCTGGCCGAAGAAAAATATGCCGAGCACAAAACCGGCGAAATAATTCAGGTCAAAAACTTCAACTACATCTACAAAATATACGAAGAAGACGACGGCTCCGTGATCTTTATCTGCGCCGACTGCACCTACTCCATGTACAACATCAGGGAAGTCAGCATGATGATGCTCATAATCAGCGTTTTCATTCTTGCGGTTTTCTGCGTCATTCTCTTTTTAATATCCACGCGCGTCGTCACCCCTCTTGTCGACAGCGTCGAGAAGCAAAAACAGTTCATCACCAACGCCGGCCACGAGCTCAAAACCCCGGTCGCCATCATCTCGGCCAACACCGAGATGATCGAACTGACCTCAGGCAAATCCGAATTCACCGAAGCCACAATGCGCCAGGTCAAACGCCTCACCTCCCTCATCGAAGAACTCATCGTCCTCACCAAAATAACCGAGAAAGAAAAAGTCAAAAAGGAAGACACCGACATATCCTCCCTTGCCGGTCCGATTTTCGAAAACTTCTCCGCTCTGGCCCTGCAAAAAAACATCGACTACAAATCAAACATCAAAGACAGCCTTAACGCCAAAACGGACGAACGGGCAGTTAAGGAAATTCTCAACATCCTCACAGACAACGCAATCAAATACTGCGATGAAGGCGGGCAGATTAATTTCAATCTCTCAGGCAAACCCGGCAAACCAATCTTTACAATCTCAAACAGTTACACCTCGGACAAACCTGTGGACTGCTCTAAATTCTTCGAACGTTTCTACCGTGCCGACGAATCCCACACCTCTCAAACCGCCAACAAAGGCTTCGGTATCGGCCTTTCAATGGCCAAAGAACTGGCCGACACCTTGGGCCACACTCTCACCGTCTCCTACGCAAACAACGTTATAACCTTCACCCTGAAATTTTAACAACAATTCAATCAGATTGCAGTTTGTAACAACTTTAGAACTTCTCACAGATTCATGTTTCACCTGTTTTGTCACCTGTGACAGGTGACTTTTAAGGTGATTCGGGCCGTTTCCACCTGTTTTGTCACCTGTGACAGGTGACTTTTAAGGTGAATTCGGGCCGTTTCCACCTGTTTTGTCACCTGTGATAGGTGACTTTTAAGGTGATTTCGGGCCATTTCCACCTGTTTTGTCACCTGTGTTAGGTGACTTTTAAGGTGATTTCGGGCCGTTTCCACCTATTTTGTCACCTGTGACAGGTGACTTTTAAGGTGATTTCGGGCCGTTTCCACCTGTTTTGTCACCTGTGACAGGTGACTTTTAAGGTGATTTCGGGCCGTTTCACCTATTTTGTCACCTGTGATAGGTGACTTTGAGGGTGAAACACATTCAGGCTGTTTGTAAAACAATTGTTTCAGATTTAGTCTTCGCAGAGGGAGAAGTATTCTTCGTAGAGTTTTTTGAGTTCAGCATCGTTGTCGGCGTATTCTTTGTATTCGGATTCGCCGGCACCGGAGACGAAAAGGTCTTCAAGTTCTTTTTGTCTGGTTTCAAGTTGTTCGGTGAGTTTTTCGATGTCGCTGATGCGCTGGCGGCGCTTGGCGTTTTCACGACGCAAAGAGGCTTTGTTTTTAGGTGAATCCTCTTTCTTTTCAGCGGGTGCTTCAACAGGTTTTCTTAAAGATTTTCTGTAGTATTCGTAGGTGTCGAACAGTTTGGCCGTGCCGTTTGCAAAGCCTAAGATTTTGTCGGCGCATTTGTCGATGAAATAGCGGTCGTGGGAGACGCACACGATGGCGCCGTCGAAGTTTTTGAGAGCGTCCTCGAGGATTTCGCGGGACTCGATGTCGAGGTGGTTTGTAGGCTCGTCGAGGAACAGTATATCAGGCGATTCACGCAAAAGGCAGCAAAGATACAGGCGACTCTTCTCGCCTCCTGACAGGACGGAAATTTTCTTGAAAACATCGTCGCCTTTGAAGCCGAAACGGGCAAGGTAACTTCTCGCTTCGGTAATTGTCAGATCGCATCTGTTTGTTAGTTCTTCGAAACAGTTAAGTTCGTCGTTTTCGAACGGGACAAACTGGCCCATATATCCGACCTGCGCGGTTTGGGATATCAGGACCGTTCCGCTCATGCCATCGAGTTTGCCGAGAAGCATGTTGAGTAAAGTGGTTTTTCCGCAGCCGTTCGGGCCGCAGAGGAAAATTTTCTCGTCCGCTTTGAGTTCGAAAGATATATCGGAAAAGAGCAGTGTGTCGGAGAAACTCTTTGCACAGTCGGTGACTTTGAGAAGTATTTTGTCTGACGCGCCTTCACGCTCTTTGGGGATGGCTTCGAAGTTCATTTTGGCGTATTCGGCGGGCATCTGAGACTTGGCTTTTTGCAGTATTTCAGTAAGTTTGTCGACCGTCTTTTCCTTCTGATGGTAGCCGGACATATTTCGGTGAGAGAAATATGTTTGCTTGACCTCGAGCTCGTGTTCGAGGGATTTTTCGAGGGCTTCTATCTGTGCCGTCTGAGATTTTAGAAACTCCTGTTTTTGTACAACGTAAGCGGAATAGTTTCCTTTCCACTCGCGGATTTTGCCGCCGTCCAGTTCGATGATTTTTTGGGCGAAACTGTCGATGAAGTGGCGGTCGTGGGTTATTACAAAAACCGCACCGCCGTAAGATGACAGGAAGTTTTCAAGCCACTCGATTGCATCAACATCCAAATGGTTGGTGGGCTCGTCGAGCATCAGGACATCGGGACGTTCTACAATGAGGCGCGCCAGGCACAGACGCATCTTCTCGCCTCCGGACAGAGTCGTTAAGTCGCGGTCGGTTAAATCGGATTTGAAGCCGAGGCCTGCCAATGCCTGACTTAAGCGGTGTTCGTAATCGTATCCACCGAGGCTTTCGTATTCCGCGCTGACTTTGGCGTATTCGTCCATGGCATCCGGATTGTCGGACATGGTGCGTTCGAGTTCGGCTTTTCGTATTTCCAAATCGATAAGATTCTGAGGTTTGACGCCGACTGACAGATCCATCTCATCCATGTTCTGAGACAGGAACCCTGCAATGGTGTTTCCGTGGAACACGACCTTGCCGGAATCAGGTGTGTAAATGCTTTTGATTATTTTGAACAACGTGGATTTACCGACGCCGTTATCTCCTATCAGGGCAATCTTGTCGCCTTTGTTTATACGAAAAGACACACCGTCTAAGACGGTGCGGCTTCCGAAAGTCATTGTTATGTCCTCAAGACTTATAAGTGGCATAAACTGTATTAACGGTAGGAACCGTTCTTCTTTTTCTTCTCCTGTTTTTCTTCGTAAAGTTTTGCGTCGGCCAAATCCAGTTTCTCATAGATATCAATATCCGAGCCGCATTCGAAGGTACAGAAGCCCGTACTTACTGCAATAGGATAAGGTTTGGCGGCCTTGTCGGATTTTTCCTGAGTGATTTTCTCGATACGGGGCTTGATTACATCAACGGCAGAGTCGCCGTTGATGAGTGCCAAGACGACAAACTCATCTCCGCCCATACGTCCGACGATATCGTTTGTACGGAAAGCCTCGCGCAGAACGTCGGCGATGGTCTTGATTGCGAAGTCGCCTTCATCGTGGCCGAACTTGTCGTTGACCATTTTCAAATTATCCATATCGGCGTAGCATACGAGCGCCGTCTTTCCGACATTATTGGGATTCTTTATAACGTTCTCGGCGTTGTTGATGAAGCCGCGGCGGTTGTAAAGGCCCGTAAGCTCGTCGGATTTTGCTATCTCGTCGAGGAGCGAGTTGTCCTTCATGAACTTTTCGAGCGTTACCTGAAGTTCCTGGCGCGCTTTGTTCTGGACGTCGAGCATAACGATGGATCTTACGGTGATTGACATCTGCTGCGCGATGGGAGCGATGAAGTTTAAGTTCGAGCAATCGGTATCAAACACGAGGACACCGAACAGGTCGATTCCGACGAACATGGGGTAAGCGACCATCGTCTTGCGGTGTGTCTCGTCCATATACTCATTTGCGAAAATCTGCTCGGTTCTTATGAGTTGCTGCTCTTCGTTGATGCTACGGGGACCGTTAATATCGTTCAGGGCTTTGAGCAATACCGAAGACGGACATCTCCAGGTGTCTGTGCTCGTGTACGAAGTATTGCCCTGATATGCGTAGATATACATTCCGTTAAAGCCGATTTGTTCGACACCGTATAGCAGTTTCTCGTACTGAATGCCCTCATCGCTGCTTGCGTAAAGCATATCCGCGGACTCTTTGGTGATGAGGCGCTCGAGGCGGTCTCTCTTGTTAACGAAAGCCTGGCCGGACTGCTCATCGGTGTACGCCATGTCACGATAAATTTCCGTGAACATCTCAAGGAATTCGAATTTTTTGTCATTGTCCGAAAGGCGCTCAAATGCGTTAACCTTCAGGATCTGCAGAACATTAAAAATCTTCTCGATCGGGATATATTCCAGAAAACTTGTGTGCAGGAAAGAATCAAACGAAGAATGCAATTTCGCAAGAATCGCGGAATCCCCGCCGGATTTCAGATAATCGTTGTAATTTACGAAAAATTCGTAAAGCGCCTCCCCGATTTCCGTTACTTCCTCGTCGTCCGCAAAAATACCGAGCAGGTAGTCGGTTACCGCTGCGTCCAGGTCGGACATGTCGTCCTTAAGTCCTATGCGGCTCTTCATTGTCTCGACATCAACGCCGCAACATCCGCACGACTTGCGCTGAATAAGATGCGTCTGCGTCTCAACCAAAGAAGTCTCCTCAGCCTTTATGTAGTGCGGAGCATTGATTACAGCCTGATATGTGAGGTCAGCGGAGGACGCATCAACCGTAGTCAGCGGCGGCGACATCGTATTCGAAATATCGTCGTTGTCGTAGCCTGTGACAAGAATGTCCTTGCCGGGCGTAAGGCCCCTTCTTTCAAGCACCTTATACCCGCAAAGAGCCATTCTGTCGTTCGCGAAAACAATAGAATCCAACTCAGGATGCCTGTCCAGAAGTTCATCTATAACCTCGGGGCAGTTCTCGGTGAAGTCGCCGTACGCAATGAGGGATTCGTCAATCCCGATATTGTGGTTTTCCAAAGTTTCCCTGTATGTCTCAAGTCTCTGAACAGCTTCTTTGTTGGAAAGCGGTCCGCTTACAAAACCGATGGTCTTTGCGGAATGTCTTTCAATCAAGTGCTCAATTGCGGCGGACAAACCGGACTTATTGTCGAACATGACGGAATTGACCCCGTCACGGCTTGCGAAAAGAAAGACCTTCGGAACATCAGGAAGATTTGCTATGAATGCTTCCTTCTCTTCTTCCGTTGCCCTCGAGCAGATTGTTCCGAACAAAACATAGAGAACGTCGATATTACGCTCGTTTACAAGCCTGAACACCGAATTGTACTGATATTCGTAATCTTTGAAACCATAACGCGAATCGGGCGCACCGATATAGCGCCCCGGAAGTATATAAAGATTTGCGTCCAGGGCTTTGGCAGCCAACTCGGCACCCTTGCAGCATTGCGCCGAAAAGTAATTGTCCAGATCGTCGACCAAAAAGCCGATATTTAATCTCTTTTCCATACCCTGGGACCTCCGTATTTTATTCTTCGGAACTGTCGTTGTTATCTTCCTTTTCTTCGGGTTCTGTTGCTTCTTCTTCGGCGGGTTCTTCAGGCTCGGAAACTATTGCGTCCTCACCCATCGCCTCGCTTACTATTGCGTCTGCGTCAAGTTCTTCGCCGGACTTCTCGTCGGCATCCTTCTCATAGTAGAATTTTACCTTGTCCGTGCTGTTGCGTGCACCGTAAGCCTCGGCAATCTCAAGGCAATCGGCCTTTAATTTTTCAAAGTCTTCACGGGATGCCAAATCCTTTGCGGATGTTTGGAAGCACGCGTCCGCAAAAACATCGTCCAGAATCAGATATTCATTGCCGCCGCCCGTTGTGTTGTCGAGCATCTGCTCGGCCTTGTCGGGTGTGCCGCGTCTTGCGTCGAAGTTTTCGAAAGGAATGTTGATTTTGCTGTATCTGTAGCGCAGGACAATCTGCTTCTCGTTGTAGTCGACAGCGACGCGGAACTTGGCAACGAGGAAAGTCTGGCAGAACACCAGAACCATAATGATTGCCAGAATAAAAAGCATTCCCGCAAAAAGATACGGCGTGATGTCCAGGGACGAGCCTTTGGTGCAAAGGTACGCACCGATTCCGACCGATGCGGCGCAGACAATAAGCGACACAACGCGGTTTCTTAAAATTTTCGAAGAACTGCCGGGATAGCAGTGCACGCCTTCCGTGGGCAGTTTTGCTATAAGTTCTGTGTTTTCGAGTTCTGTAGGCATAAGTGTCTCCTTTTTAACCTTTGAGTGTCGTGATTCGCTCTTCGAGCGATGCGTACATGTTCTTGTATTTCTCGAGTTTCTCGCGCTCGGCGTTTACAATCTTCTCCGGAGCCTTCGAGGTGAAATTCTCATTGGAAAGTTTACCCTCAAGTCTCTTTATCTCGGACTCAAGATTTGCCTTCTCTTTGCCCAGGCGCTCGAGTTCCTTGTTGATGTCGATCAGGTCTTCGAGAGGGATATAAATCTCGCCGCCGTCGAACATCGCCGCAACCGCCGTGGAAGGAATTCCTTCTTTGCTGTCGCGCGTCTCAAGTTCTGCGACACTTGCAAGTCTCTGCAGGAACGCCTTGCCATCCTTGAACATTTTCGCGACATCCCCGGAAGGTGTTACGACAATGATGTTTACCTTGTGGGATGCGGCAACATTCATTTCCTTGCGGATGTTGCGGATTGAACGGATTGCGTCGATTAAGGTTCTCATCATCTTCGCGTCTTCGGCGAAAACGGTCTTCTCATCAACCTTCGGCCAGTCGGAAATCATAATGGACTCCGCGTGGTTCACAACAATAAGATTCGAGTAAACCTCTTCTGTCAGGAACGGCATGAAGGGATGCAGAATCTGCATCGCCACTGACAGCACATAGTTCAGAAGATACTGTGCCTCAAGCCTTGTCTCGCACTCCTTGTCGAAAAGCCTCGTCTTGGAAATCTCGATATACCAGTCGCAGTAGTTGTCCCAGATAAAGTCAACAGTCTTCTGCAAAGCGATACCGAACTCGTACTTATCGAGATTGTATGTTGTCTCTTCAATAAGTGTGTTAAGTTCAGTCAGAATCCACTTATCTTCCAATGTGAACTTAGAAGAATCGACTTTGCTGAAATCAACATCGTCCTCGGTGTTCATGACGATGAATCTCATCGCATTCCAAATCTTGTTGGAGAAATTGCGACCCAGATCGAGTTTCTCCTCCCTGAAACGCAAATCGTTACCCGGAGCGTTACCGGTTACAAGCGTAAATCTTAAAGCATCGGCACCGTAAACTTTAATGACTTCCAGAGGATCGATTCCGTTGCCCAAAGACTTACTCATCTTTCTGCCGTCCTTGTCTCTTACAAGTCCGTGGATAAGCACATCTCTGAACGGAACATCGTTCATATGGGCCATACCGGCAACGATCATTCTCGATACCCAGAACGTGATGATGTCGTATCCGGTAACCAAAGTATCTGTCGGATAGAATCTCTTCAAATCCCCGGTATTTTCGGGCCATCCCAGAGTCGAGAAAGGCCAGAGCGCCGATGAGAACCAGGTATCCAGAGTATCGGGGTCCTGACGCATCTCTTTGCCGCACTTAGGGCAGACAGCGCGGGTCTCTTTTGTAACGGTAATCTCACCGCAGTCGTCGCAGTAGAA
>Ga0065711_1004578_pt1 | contig 23054 bp, 10 predicted proteins | sample Hoacrofraction12_FD_59098 | JGI IMG/M metagenome (GOLD analysis project Ga0065711, IMG submission 59098) | Hoatzin crop microbial communities from Cojedes, Venezuela - Epithelial fraction 12 v2 (version 2) | ecosystem: Host-associated > Birds > Digestive system > Esophagus > Crop | place...
CCCACCAGTTTCTGCCTCTTTCTTTTCATTCTCCTCCACACGCCGGCGGGGGGAGGGGCGGCCGCGTGGCGCTTTTGTTGCCGGCGGCAGCCGAAATCAAAACAGTATGTTACTGGGGAATAGTGATAAACAGAAGTCAGTACTGTCAGACCTGAAACTTCTGCAAAACACACTGAGCAGCCAACTTAAACTTCAGTGTTCTGGTCTTGTCTAGTTCCTCGTAAACACACTCGGAGATCTATGCTTAGCCTTATTATGGTTCTATTTACACTGTATTTCATTAAATAATTCACTCAGTTTTTCCTACTGAAGGCCTGAACTGAGACAGTCCTTCACTGCGGTCACATGAATGATTAAAAACAATTAAGAAGAACTTGGACTGTTAGTCTACGAAGGAGGAGAAGAAAAGACTGTAAATCTGACAACCTTAAATAGATCCTGGAGTGTCTAGTTAAGTGTGCCTCCTAAATATCCACCTGTGTTTGTTACCCAAGGACTTTTACCTCATGTGCTTTCGACTAAAGCCTCATTTCTAGTACTGTGGCGGTATTTACTTGTCAAAATCTATCTGTGTCCAGAATTTATTAACAGTAAACCAGTACTTTTTCTTGCTCTTAAACATTCAACACCCTTATGTAGCCAAGTTCAGCTGTGTATACGAATTTAGCATTTTCGTAAACAGGAAGTGTTTCTGTTAAAGCTTTAATCTGCAAGGAAATGACTGGAGCTTGTTAAGTGTTATAGAGTTCAACTAAAGGCCAAAAGTCCAATATATGTACATTGGGGGAGGGAGGGGGAGGAGAAGGAGGAAGAAACCTATCTTTCCCTGGAAAAGAAATAAAAATAGCAGAAACATTATCATTTTCAGACTGTTACCAGCAACAGGGAGACGTGATCCAAATAACAAGTGAATGACTGCATACACTGGTGCAAGATAAAGACACCAGATAGGAATTTGATTAAGTATTATTATCAGTCACTATAGAGAGAATGGCAGCCAGCCAGCAGAGCATTCACTTTTCTGTCCATCTCTGCCTTTGGCTGACTGCTTATGCAGGTTGTCATAAAGGTAACCTGGAGATAGCACTGCACGTCAGATAGCAGCCATCATTTTCTCCTTACAGGGTCTCCTTAAACATTGCTCTCATTGTTGCAGAGACAAAATTAGGTTGGCATCTTAAACTGTTCTGCTTCTTCTGTTGTTTGACATTCTTAGATTATCAATTATTGCCATACCTCCTTCTGAAAGTTGAAATTTACAGTCTGTGTAAACTTCTTCATATCTACTGTGTGACCTTTCTGCCACATAAAAGGAAAAAAATTGACTTTGGATTGAGAAAGGAGAGATACTTCTTCTCCACCATCCTTTGACTTTTATGATTTGACTTTTTATCTAAACTTGGATTGTAGATAGCTATTTGGATTGTAGATAGAATTTTGAGTTATAATGCACTCTTTTTCTGATGCAGCAGAAAGGGGAGGGGTAAAAAGTGTTGGTGAATACATGAATCCATCTTTCCTCCACTTTCCAATGCATATATCTGTATATACTGTAAAGGAGAAACAAAGAAAATAAGAAAACTGGAAGCAGTAAGAACAAACTGGAAGCAGTGAGAACAAACATGGTGCAGACATTTGGTCGGAGTATGGCCAGCTCAAGGAATTTTCATCCTTTCTCCATTTTGTTACAAGACATCCTATGAGCAGGTATTGGGTAATGATGCAAATGGATGTTCTAAACTGAAGTAATGTCATCACCTATCGAAGAATGATGATTCACCTTTGACAGATGTTTCCACTTGCCTACTTACTGGAAATCAGATGGGATATAGGCAGCTGTAAAAGGAATCTATTAAATTCTATTAATTACATAACCAAAATGTAATACTAAAGCAATGTGTCTGATGTATATATTTTCCCAAAATTCTAGCTGTACAGCTAAACATTTGTTGTGCTATCATCAGTTCTTGCTTCAGCAGTTCAAATTAAAAGGGTTTTCCTAATTTAACCATGTACACTTGAAAACAAAAAATCGGAGAGCCAGTTTCAAGAAATTTCCTAGCCTAGTCGTTGGTCATTTAATTGTACTTTGTTCATAGTAGCTGGAAGTGTGAAAAGCAAGATGAAATGATGACTTGTTGGATGCAGGTTCAGGTGAGAGAGGTGCAGTTTTGTCTGTGTTTGGCTATTGCCTGTTCATCGCACCTCGTGGTGTTCCCTGCTCTGCTGTGATCTTTTTCTGTGCCTTTCCCGCCCTGTATTTCCCAATGGTTGATGGCAGTAATCTTTCCAAATAAAGCAAAATATGATTATGGTAACTCCATATGTAGTTAGATTATGCCTACCAAAAATGCTTCAAAGCTTCAAACTCCTAAACTGAGTAAGTTTTCACAATGTTTTGCAGATGTGTTCTGAGGAACAAATGCTTAACTTTATTATGTATAAAAACTGCAATGTTCTAATAATTAAAGGGTGACAACATCTCCAGAAAATATCTCAGTAGGAGATGAATTTCTGCAAACACTCTCTCACCCAAACAAATGCTTCATGACTGTGTAATAAGTTGGCATAAAGTTAACGACAGATAATATAACAAATTGATATCAACTAAAGAAGCCAAGCAATGTCTAATGCTGTCGTCTGTCACACACAATGATAAAAGACTTCATTTTAATTTGAGCCAAAATATCTCATGTTTAAGATATGATTGCCTACCTTACATCTGGAGCCATTTTGCAAAGCAGCCACTATCTTAACAAGTTGCTGCCTTCACAAGGAAAAGGCCAGGTACAGCAGTAAATCGCAAGTTTATCCATTACATAATGGATATTTATCCACTCTTTGGGACACAGTTAGTGAACTAATAGCTGAATTTTTTTCTGAATATACTTATTTATTTATTTATTTTCCCATCCATCCCTGGCAAAGATCATATTCTTTTAGAAGAAAAAGACCTTTATAATCATCCTGCTCCTAAAAATTCACTTCCATGCTTAATTTCTGGTACTCAAAGTTGTATGATTTGTCCTGGATATAGCACCTGAGATAGACAATCACAGGACAAAGTAGTTTGGAATGGGACATTCTCAGGAGATCCCTGGACTAGCCTTCTTTGTTCAAAGCAGAGGAGCTAGGAAGTCACACCAGGACAGATTGTCAGCTCACAGAAATGGAAAGAAAAAAGTAACTATGATGGCTCTGTTGAGTCTTCTAGAATACACCAAGAATCAGAACTACAACTACTGTTTTAAATTCAGACTTTATAGAAAATAGAATTTAATGTGGACTGTGAGCTATGGCCCCCTTCCAGATGCTCCTGCTTATGCCAATTAACACCTTATATAGAAGAGTCCTATTTCAGGCACTGGGGGAAGTTTCTGAGAAAAATACTGCTTATTTTCAGAAATGAAATCCCACATTGTCTACATGCTATGTGTTATTGCTGTATTTTCTGCAATTTTCGTATATTCATAGATATCAGCATGGTTTTCATCACTGAAAAAGCACAATGGAAGGCAATTCAGAAATCAGTGAGTCATAAAATGAATGCAGCTGAATAGTTTTTGTTTTCCTTTTGTTTCAGCCTAACGGGCACCAGTTTTATTTAAGTGAATTTATCACTTCTGTCACAACATTTGTGACAGTTGTAGTATTCTTGGAGGAATTGCTTTCAAGTAGCTGTTGAAAGCTGTTCTTTTCCTTCACATGAGACCTAACAACCAGCTTCTGGCACACAAGTTCTTCTGCAAATAACATTCTTTGTACTGTCTCAGAAGGGTGTCAGTGTGTCTCAAAAAAGAGTCCTCAGCAGTTGATTTAATTAGTGGTGTTCATCGACTCCAAAAGATGTCCAGAATTTGTAAATTTAGCTGCTTTATCTTGCTATAAGTTCATGTCATTCTGCACTGTGTAACTAATCGGAGTTAGGTTGCTTCACAAGCTGAGTGGGAGGTATCAGGCCACTTCGGAGCTTGATGCATAATGGCCATACATCGTTACAGGTTTCTTTTTTTCTTAAAATGTTATAAACCTTGACCCCAGGTCAAGTTACTTGATTCCTGTAGAAAAAAAAAAAGGGAATATTAGCTGTGGTGGTTTTGCTAAATGTCAAGCTAGGTAAATACATTGAACCTTTCTAGAATCCTGCTCTTTACTGTAATTTATCAGCATTCCCTGCGTTGTTCCACAGGTTCGTATTATACTGCTGTGAGTAACAATCATCCTAATACTTCACTGCCAATGATTAAATTCCAGAATTGAAAGGAAAAATCTGCAAAACTCTCTCTATCCCTCTATATGTTCCTCTTCTCTCTGTGTGTGTTTCTAAGTAGAGAGTAATTTTTAGTATAAAGAAAATTATTAGGTCATGATTATATTGATCAAGGGAAGGAGTAAATTGATGGAACCCTGAAGAAGAACACCAGGAGGAAAAGGTAGAAGCATGCTGAAACAGCAAGATTATTTGAGGCAGATTCTGATAGTAGAATTCACAAAAGACTCTTATAACACTTTCACTGCAAATTGACCTAATTCTCTGTCATAATCTACTTAGGTTGAGAAGGTTTCCACCTATCTTCAGGCATAAAATGTTGTCATTCCTTTCTAGCTGGTAATCAGCATGTTTATTACTCATTCAAGTTGCTTAAAGACAGTATTTTCAGAAATAGTCCTGCACTACTAATGTCATAAGTGATACTGGAATAACAAGAGAATAACCTCAGTCTTTGTTATGGGAGCTGTTTAACAAATCTAAAAACATTAATCATGGTCAGGGCATTGTCGCTTTCAGGGAACAGAAATTACTTCCAGTACCGTGCCCAGAAGCAATCTATTTAGTTTTCTTTTCATATAAAGTTGGGAAATAATGAAGGTTTTATTAAATGAAACTTAATTCACCACAATAGGGACTTCAGATTTACCTGTTCCCACTACCAGGGGATGCAGTATAATTTAATAACAGTCTCTTTAGATTAGCTCTGTGTATTTGCATGTCACATTATTAACTGATTCAGTGCCATACTTTGTAGAGGATTTCAAAGACTGCTGTCTCAGCTTTTTTTATTAAAAAAAAAAAAGCAACCTATCTTGATGAGTTGTAAACTACGTTATTACAGTAACAAAACTGTAGGATAAGAACAGCTAAAAAGAGTGATGTAAGCTTTTTGGCTGTGGTCCAAAGCACTGAGATTTAGTAGATTGCTAATGCTGTCTAGCAATGGTATGTTTTTCCTGCCACGGTGACAGCTGCTGAGAGATTTTCTATTATTATAATACCATTTTTTTAAGCATTACAGTGTAATGATTTACTAGCCTATAATGCCTCAGCAATGTGTGAATTAGTGTGGCTGCATTTGTATGCTCAGCAACATCTGGTTTACAGGTGTGAATATGTGGATTTTGCTAATTAATACTTATTGGCACAATTTCTGAGCCAAGGTATAGAGATGGAGACAGAGAAATATCTTTATCTATGTAATGTTATTTCAGCTCACTGGGAAACAAAAAACAGAACACACATACTTGGGTTATTTTTTATTGTTGTTTTTACTGGGTATTTCTTTGGCTCATTTTATTTTAACACCTTCACAATATCTCCCTAGTACCTAGCCAGGAGACCTTTCGGTGGGGAGAGTTATAAAGAGATAATTTAAATAAAGGGTTTTATTCATATTTGTCAGCAAAGCTTTGTGATTTTTAATAAAAATTTCAGTTTGCAATCTCAAACACATATTTAAGTAGCATAATTGTGAATGACTGTTCCTCAGATGAGTCCCTGTCCTGGTCCAAATGCGTGTTGTCACTTTGTGCTGTATGCAGAACTTGGTGAGCTCCTGCACCCTTGCTGCAGGCCAAGACCAAGGATGGGAACCATTGCCATAGCCCAGATGCTGTGTTGTAATCCATTCCTGCTGCATATTTTTCTGGGTCCGGTCCCTTCATGAACAGGTAATTTCCCTAGGCCTTTTCTCATTTTGATACTCCAACTCTTTTGATAAGCAGCATTTCAGAAGTTTTAACAAGAGGACTCACTTTGGTGTTACAGGGAGGGATGAGGGAATTAATCAGAGAAAAGGGAGCAAGAAGAATGCACTGTCTTATATCCTTCCCTTGTGATTATTTTAAACTCCTCCATTTTCTTGCAGAAAATATAATAAAAATTGATTTTTTTAATTTGGGTTTCTTTCTCTTTTCCTTTTCTTTTTTCTGTGTCTCTCCTGTAGAATTTAATGGACTATCAGACTCCTACTGTGCATCTTTGAAGAATGATTTGGAAAAGCCACGCAACTCTGAAAAAAATCTATGCCTTTTAAGTACACTCCATTTAGTTGTATAGGTTTGGTCTATATTCAGTTCTCTGATGATATATCCTTCAACTCATTATTTCTAAAGCTATGGACAGTGACCTTATACCGTAGACAGTATTTCTGTGATTTATTTCTGTAAAGGTCTAAAATGGGAAACTCATTGTCTACAGAAGCCTACACTTTTTAGCTTCCAGAAGTTTAACCTGTATGCATCACACAGGATCAAGAAATTCAGTTGAAACTCTCAAATTGACTTCGCACTGAGAGCATGGATCATAGGATAGTTAGTTTGGAAGGGACCTTGAAGGGTCCCATGGGATGTCCAACCCCTTCTCAAAGGAGGACTACTTTAAGGTCAGATTGCCTATGGCACTGTTCAGGGGAGTTTTGATTATATCCAAGGATGGAGCGATGGCGCAGCCTGGACAACCTGTTCCAGTGTTTGACCAGCTGTGAAGAATATTTTTCTTAGGCTCTGCACAATAGTAAAGGTAAAAGAAATATTTAGTCTGGAAAAACTGACATGATTTATTATAAACAATCTGTATTTGAGAAAAGGAGATGAAACATACTTCCAGAGCTTGAAATCAAATAATTCTGTCAAGTGTCATTTTACAAAGGCAGACTATTAAATAAATTAATTGAAATAATCTGTGTGAATAAGAAATACCTGATCTGAGTCCAGCATGGTAATAATTTCAGTTGAGTGAGATCTTCACACAAAACAATGAAGTTTAATAAATGAGCTTTTTATGTGGTGTTATGATAAGTAAATTGGCCTAAGTACAATAACGATTTCCTTTCAGAAATTCAAACAGAAGGGAGAAAAACAAACCGCCAGATGAATTACTTTTGCAATTGGTGGGACTAAATTATGTGAGTTTTTTAACAACCAAGACATGCAAGAATTATCATTATAAAAAAGGAATGATGTAATTGTTAGTTAGCAAATAAAGCAGAAAGGAAGAATAATGAAATGCAGGTATTAATGTTGGATCTCTAGCTTCAGACATGGGAGGTGCAGGTGGAAATTCATCCTCATTTCCTTTGTGACCCTGGGCAAACAGTGAATAGTCCATCTCTTATTCTACAGGTTTCTTTCTTTCTGCCTTATTTCCTAGTATTATTGATTATTTCAGTCTAATATCTTTTTCATTCACTGCTCTGCAGAATCATGACCTAGGCCATTCCACAGTTAGAAAGTGTGTTCATCTAGCCATAGTCCATATAAAAAATGAATTTTCTAGAAGATGAATTTGTTTGACTCAAGTAAAGGTTTATCTTCTTCAAACAAATACCTTTGCCTTCACTGGCTGTCTGCAGCTATTCCCACTTCCAATGCAGTCCTTTCCTAGGGACTTAGCCTCTCTTAACCAGCCCTCTCATACCTTGTACATCATACCTAGTGCCTTTCCAAGTTCTCTACTTGGTGACTATCAAATACTCGAACAAAGTTTAATTCCCTTATGAGTTTTGTTACCCGGAAGAAAAATGGGAGGTGACAGAGTTAAATCATCATGTCAGAGGGAAGCTGAAAATCAACTGGACTTTGAGATGATGTGCTAAATATTAAAAAAGTGGTCAAATAAGGCAGTCAAACTGCCTGCAAGCTCAGTCTCCAATTTAGGCACTGAAATACCTTAAAAATTAGGCATCTGTCTTAGTAAAATGATTCAGCATGACAAATGGGGGTTAATTAAGCAAATCACAGTGCTGGCTGCCTAACAAGCATGATTCAGAATTTTAGCACAGTATGAATGGGCTTCTCTAGAGCTCAAACCAGGGACCATTAGATCATAGAATCATAGAAACCAGGAATGGTATGCGTCAGAAGGGACCTTAAAGCTCATCTAGTTCCAACCCCCCTGCCATGGGTATAGACATCTTCCACTAGACCAGGTTGCTCAAAGCCCCGTCCAACCTGGCCTTGAACACTGCCAGAGAGGGGGCAGCCACAACTTGTCTGGGCAACCTGTTCCAATGCCTCATCACTCTCACAGTGAAGAATTTCACTCTTATGCCTAATCTAAATCTGCCCTCTTCCAGTTTAAAGCCATTATCCCTTGTCCTATAACTACATGTCCTTGTAAAAAGTCCCTTTCCAGCTGTCTTGTAGGCCCCCTTCAGGTACTGGAAGGCTGCTATAAGGTTTCCCTGGAACCTTCTCTTCTCCAGGCTGATCCTACAGTCCCTCTGACCTCTCATTGCTTTTCAGATTTGATATGGATTTCCATTGCCATCTCCATTCACAACCATCAGTCCTCAGAAGAGACAGCCAGCTAAGACTGCAGTCCCACAAGCATTACTGTTGAATTGGTGAGTTACTGCATCACCCAAATGTAAAAGTTTGATGTGGAGCAGGCATGGGCACATGACTGTTAAGTGATGCGTTATCTGAAATACACAGTATGTAATTTATTCCATGTTTATACTGCCATCCTGGTTTTATAAACTGTGAGAAGACATATATAAATGATCTAGCACAAAATTAGTGTTATAGATGAAAAATATCTAATTTGACAAAGTCTGATAATACAGATATAGTCAAATTTTTTTTATGCAGGCTTGAACAAGAAGGAGCTTACAACAAGTGTCAGATACAACATTTTTATCCTGGTGCTACAAGATATAGCACCAGATTTATCACACCATCAAACTATGCCTTCAACAGAATTCTTTCTTTGTGTGAGATACTGCTGGCCACCGTGCATCTGACTGTAAACTAGTATTTGGGACATTTTGACAGGGAGGGACATGCCCAGTCTTTTCCATTTTCTAGAATTTGTCGTTTCTGGACTGCTGGGGGTTATTGCTTTTATACACAGACATTTTATATGCATTAATAATAATAAAAACAATAATAACAATAATACTTAAAATAATCAAGGAGACAAAAAAATCACTTTGGGTTATATATTTATATATTTATTTACTTTTCCACTGCAGGAGTTTATAAATAAATGGCAAACACTTTGTGTTGCTTTTAAAGAAAAGGCATTCAGCCATTCAAATGCAGCTTCCATGCCCAAAAGACATGGTAGATGACGTTCTTCTCAATAATCTCCTGTCTTTTATAAAGTCACCCCCATCAAGTCTGACCTTCTTTGCAGCCCTCTCAAGAAGGCAGGTCTTGCATTATGATCAACTCTGTCAGAGTCTTGTTAACAGGTAGCAAAATCCTGTTCTGTATAAGATGCCCATTCAAATGAGATGTCTACCACTGCAGTCCATCGTCTTTCTTAAATTAAAGAATATTCACATGGTAGCCTCACCTGACCAAAACTGTAGTTATAATAACGTAGACACAGAACTTCACACAAGTAGGTAGACTACTAAAATAGCAGGTTGGCTGGTATTCCAAAGTAACCTTGATTTTTAATCTTTAAGTTCTTGCTCGTGCAAACTCCTGCCATAGTCTTTCTTTCCATCAGCAGTGGTAGTAGAAAGTGTTTGATAGTAGAAAGCGTTCGGTATCATCAGGCTTAAGCTTCAAGTGCAGTATGAGACGCTATTTCATAGCTCTGTTCAGGAGAAAAGAATGGATATGTATGAAATTATTATTAATTCAGCATTCAATCTGAATCAAAGGCAACGAAAAGCCATAATGTTTTAAAGAGAAAAAAAAATCCCACTGTTCTGACATTGCTGAGACGTTTTCAGCCAAAAAAAAAAGTAGTTATATTTCTTTTCATTTTGTTACTGCTATCATAGATTTAAGAGGAGGGAATGGTAAGTAGGAAGGGAGGAAAGGACTTGTTTTTCACTGTGTTTTTTTGAAATCAGTAACATTAAATCATAGAACAAAAGAAAATATGTAAAACATAATGTGTAGATGCTGGAATACCGTACAACTGGTAAAGAATAGTAGAAGGGAACTTTGTGCCTCTTCACAGCTGACCAGTGAAAATGATAGCCATGAAATGTAAAGTAGATAAAAGAGCTGCTAATAGCAAACATGCAGAACTGCCATTTCTTCCAATGTGATATGCAAAGAACAGACAAGAGTACTGAAGAAAAAAAAAAATCTTAGCTATATATTTTTTGGCATTTTCTCCCAGGCTGACACCATTTCGTCACTGTCAGAAAACCAACAAGAAGGCAACCTTGCAAAATACCAGATTTTTCCTAAGACATACTGAATACTTAGGACCTTTCAGGAGAGCTTTCACAACTTGATAAAAAGAGTCTAGCGACAGAGACATGAAAGGGGATGGGGGAAGACACTAACTTACACTTCCCAATTTATCCATGATGGTTGAGATACAACAACGTAATCTAAACATTGTCTTCTAGTTCACTACTGAAAATAGGACTTGATCTTTAGGAAAGCTCTTCAGGCTGAGTTCTTTAACAACCTCTATCATTATGATATCGTAGTGCTCCACAGTTTGTAATGTATCCGATCGTTATGTCTTGCCCCAGGGGAGAGAAATGTTATGTCCCATCTCTGTGAGTGGAAAAAGGAAGCACACAAAAGACAAAACTGATATTCTCAGTTTTGTTGCCTAAAACAAAAAGAATTTCTGATTTCAGTGAGAATCTAAATACCTTCAAATAGCTGACCTGAAACAATTTGCCCAGTATCGTACAGGATGCTCATAGTTAAATGGTAAATACTATGCAATTGTTAAAAAGAATCACTGACCTTAATGATCTCTATAAATAGAAGTTCACCTGAAGCTGGTGATCCAGACACAGATGTTGTATGGCTGTGACTGTAAGACAGTCAGTCTCCACTACCACTGCTGAAGCTGGCCCAAGTCTGTCAAGGAATGAGAAATTTATCGTTCCAGGAAGTCAGGGAGTGAACATGCAAGAAGGAAATTGGTTCATCAACCACATCAAAGAAATTACTGGACTATGACAGAGGGGAGGCATGAGGCATATTTGCTCCAGAGTTTGTTTTACAGTAAAGAAAAAAACATCCGATATGGTACAAAAGCAGTAGCAACAGAGACAGGAACCCAGGGCTACCTCTCTACGTGAGAACAGTACTACTGTAAATGGCAGCACACTTACAGTTTGTCTTCCTATCGCTGTCCTGGCTGTGCAGTGGTTCAGACTGTGAAGATGGAAAATGTCTAATTGTAGCCTGAATGCCTCAGTGTGGGTTAGGAATTCCACTTTAACAGCTAAAAGCTGAGCTTTTGGCTCGTGCTATACTCAGCATTCATCTACCTGTCTCTGTATATTTGGGGCTTGCTGATTTTGACTAAATCCTGCTCATTCTAACAGTGTTAAGTCCACTGGCTGTCTTTTTTTTTTTCTTTTTTAATTAGCAGTTGTCTTTACTGGGGCAACATCTGGGAATATCCGTTATTGCAATTACTTTAAATGCCAGAAAGGGCCTGAAGTAAATAACCCATAATTTATGTTCTACTATGTATCAGAATGTATGTTCACTTTATGGACATATTCAATATCTATTTCAGACGATTAGCACAGTTATTAACTGCTTTCCCTCCTCTGAACAAGCAAAAGCTTACCCCAAAAGTTCTGCTAAACAGCAGATATGTTAGTTCTGAAGTGTTGCAGAGTTGTACCCCCCTAGTTATTCAGGGAGGGCACAACATTTAGAAAAGTGGCCCAGTCCTCAGAACCTCTGATTGAGGCAAGAACCACATCACTATGAGGCTACCTAGGAAGCAACACAGGACAGAGTCTATGGAGATGGCATAACATTTTGGGCCTATTATATAAGGGAAAACCTCCAAAGACGTAAGGCAAGAAGAATAGACATGGGTATTTTCGCACTGAAGAACGCTCTGTGCTATCAATCTTCTTTTAAGGATTTTATATTTTAAAAAGTCTAAAGGGAGGAATTTAAAAAATTTGCTTCAATTCTGGATAAAGAGAAAGAATTAAGGATGGAGAAACTTGTGATCTGGGAAGGGCAAATGATAACTAAGTCTTTTGAGGAAGAAGATTCATTGAGTCATTCATTTGTCAGTCAATCACCTAATGATCATTACATTCAACATGAAGTAATGGTTTAGATGAATTCCTCAGAAAACTCTGTCAGCCCAGAATTACTTATATCTCATTTACATTTAGTTTGTATGGATCTTTTGCAGCCAGATGTTAATCATCTTGTTCTATGAAGGAGACATAAAACTAACAATTACCTGCATTGCTGTTGACAGCAAAATTCATGCCCTATGATTTTCTAAATGGAGTTAATTATTTTTTTAATAGAATGAGAGAATGCTACCGGAAACGAGGAGAGCACTACTAAGATAGAAAAGTCATTCCCCATCAAGCCTTCCAGAGGATATTTCAGGGAGAAGATTCGGACAAGCTATATGTTGATTTACCTTACAGCTGCCATTCTTGGGACTTCTGTACTAAACAAGTTACTGTTCTCTATTTTATTAAAATGGTAAGGTTTTTGCAGTGCAAGCAGCGCTTTAAAGGGGTGGAGGCGGGAAGCCTTCCATGCTTACGCTTTGGAGGTTTTGTGATGGTGCATATGAAACTGAAGCAAAAGGTAAAACCCACTTCAAAGTAAAGTAGGCTGAGGACAGTATTGCTGCACAATTTTGAAGAGTAGATTGCTACAGAAATCTTTAGAATGAGCCAACAGTAAAGAATCTAACACTAACCTGAAAAACACGGATGCGTGTGGCTTTTTACAGTGAGAAACATCTGATCTGACCTGAGATATTTATTGGGTAAAATTCTGCCTTCGACCTCCCCTTATTGTCTGCAGAGACCTACAGGCTTTTCTAGAGAGTTCACCTGAATCCCATTTTGCACGTCTGGTTTTTACCACTAACTATAATGTTCTGGTATGGATATGTAAGTTGTAGCCTTCTCAGTCTGGACAGATGTCTTTTGCTATGGAGTGTAGAATCATGTTGAGAAAACGGTACCGTGTATAGTATCTGATTTATCAGCAGTCAAAAACACATTAAAAACATTTGAATATTTATGCTAACATTTTAGTACACGTAATTAAAGTAAATTTGCAAAAGGTTCCCTAAGTTACCCAGGGCTTGCTAAGTGAAAGATCAGATGTCGATACCTTAGAAAAACATGTCCACATATTTCGTTGTCACTGAATATAGTCTGAATGCATTTTGACTTTCACAACAGTGTGAAACAAAAGTTAGTGGTTTACTTGAGGCCTTCCTGATAAAGCAATATTACTCCTTTGCAATGAGAAAAGCAGTTTTCATTCTCTGGTTATGAAAATGATACCATGAGTATCTAAACCTAATCATCTCTCTCTTCTTTCTTTTTTCCAGAAAATGTGAGTGAGACTGAGGAGAGGCAGCAGAGGATGACTGCAAACACATATGTCAGTGCAACGAACAGTTCCACAAAGCAGACTCAATTCAGGGCAGTAATAGCTTGACCTGTTAGATGGCCTGGCTTCAGAAAAAAATAGACAGGATGTCAGGTACCAATAAAATAGGCAGAAATAGGCAGTTCATTCAAAATGGGAAAGTGTTTCTACCTGCAGCTTCTGATAGTTGTCAGCACTGGTAACTTCCCTCCTTTAATTTTCTGCAGTCTGTTGGAGAGAACTCAAAAAGCAAAGTGGGATACTGAATGTTAGAAGAGGTGATAACCTCTTCAAAGCCTAGGTAAGGCAGAGAAACTTCCATAGAAAAAGAGAGAGAAGAAATCAACAGAAGAATAAGTAAACTTGACAGGAATTCAAAAAATCTAAATTTATATGATTTTAGTAATGAAATCTTATGACAAGATTGAAGTGAAGGCTGCAGACAAGGAAATTTATTTGCATGTATTTTCAGATTCAAGAAATCACAGCTGTTCTACAGGTTTCCTCTGATTAAAAGATGAGAAAGACGATAGACCTCACTTCTCACACATTAAATCTCATTTGGAAGGGGAGATATAATTTGTAAAGTATTTGTAGTACTAAGAACTATAACCCCTGCCAAGATTAAAAGAGTGAAACTGAGATGTTGGTAATGTTTTGTAGCTCTCAAAATACGTGGATAGAAGTTCATGTTCAAACCTATTTAAAGCTAGGTGGAAGAAAGGAAGAAAAATTTTGCTATACTAATGATCACATAGATCTTTCCCACCTCTAGTTGTATGTCTTGATGATTTATCACAATGAAGCAGTGATAAATGAGAAGGAAAAGTAGGAAATATAGTAGTTAATTGTCAGCTGCATGGAGTGAGCCCAAAAGCACAGTATGCTAGTGATAAAACTATTTTCATGAGAATTTTGGCTGCTGTCACCAACATAGCACTGGTATTTTATAGGTGTCATAAGAAGAGAAAACTTTGTTGCTGTTTGACATTAAAGAAAAATTCTGTTATAAGAATCTGACATAAAATGATCACTTCCTTACCCTAGGAGACAGAGTGCATGTGGGCTTTGGATTGCACAGTGATGTTGCTACTGAACCATAGCACTGGAGACTGTTCTTCAGCAGTCAGCTTTGTTGGACACGAAGCCACACCAGGGCAGTACAGTCCTGATTGCTACAGGACATAGAAAAAGAAGCAAACAAGAGTCATGGACAGAAAGACATTGACCTAAGTCAGAACAACCTTGTATTGTGGTCGCAGGATACCTATGTTTGCACATAAACACACACATGTTTACCGGTATGTCTATATAAACGTACAGTCCTACTCTTTTTTGCAGGTGAATAAACACTTCAGATATTTTGCCTTAAGGAAACAGTGTACAAGCTGATATGTAGCTTAATTATCTGAATATAATTAGGGTAATATGTAAATGGGTAAATGTCAAAGCAGTAAGTAACTATTCTCTCTCTAGAACTTGCACAGTACATATTGATCAAGCAGTTCTAAAAATAGGCAAGTTGTTAACTTGATTTTTTATTTCCTGACATCTTGCTTTTGAATACAGAATTACAGCTCTGTTCTTGCACTTTTCAGAAGAGTAAGATAATAGTATGCCTTGTGGAACAGAGTGATGCAAGTGTTGCCATTAAAGGCTTTGGAGTTACACCTTTGTTTATGATGTTTTCAACACGTTTTAAATGCTGACTTTAAATGCTGCTCACATGTGAAATAAAGAAATCATTGAGTTTATAGTTTAGATGTGATGACTCTGCCAAATTTTCTACGACCAGTTGGGGAAAATTCATGGTGACTTGTAGAAAACCATCACCTGATAGCACATAGAAGGCCTTACCCTCACCTTGTTACTTCCAGTCCCAGAATGATGCTAGTGGACTAGTATCTATGTTATAACACAGACTTCACAATCATCTGTATTTTTTAACCCAGCTTCACTTATTTCTTCACCATAGTTGTAAAAAGGAAGGAAAAAATAGTTCTGGAAACACCCTTTTTTTACTCATTCCTAGAGCTTTCTTGATATCAGAAGCAGAATGGTTCCTGATGTTTTAGCAATCCCAGTATAGGATTTAATAGCAATAAGCTCTTACAGAAGACAAAGGATAACACCTGTCTTATAGTATCGAAGTAATGGTGCCACTTAAAATTAAGATTAATTTTCTGGGAAGTGGAGAGTCTGTTCAAGGGTTCAGTTTACTTGTCAGATCCCTATAAAGTACAGTATTTAGCTGCCAATAAAAGTTATGTTTTGCGTGGGGACATAGATAACACAAGATATTGTAACAGACACTAATTAAAATGAACGCCGAGGACAGCTCTTTCCCAAAGTCTTGTCCCATGATTCATTGAAAAAAATGACAGAGTTTGGATAAATAGGCAAAGAATCTGGCTCTCTGAGGTCAGCTGAAAGATTTTAATTAAATCGGTGTCTTCACAAATTTTGAACTTTGCCTAAACCGATCTTCCTGTGTGAAATTTACAGGAATTGATACTACTATAGAAGGTACTGAGCTGTGAGGTCCCTATTTTCATTTTTGTTGAAATTAAACAGAGATGTTCAAAAGAATCTAGTCCGGCCAGATGAGGTAAGGACCAGCAGATGGATACATGACCAACGGTGTACTTCTGAAGTGGTTTTGGGTGCAGAATGTTGTATCCCATCAGAGAGCAGAAATGAAAGTCACAAGCACTCAACAGAAAAAAAAAACAGAAAAGCCATCTTTTTGTCACTGATCCAGTAACTAACTGTTAGTTTTCAAACCTTGAAAACGAGCAGATTTATTACAATGCTTTCCATCAAAATCAAGTTTTTGGCTTATTTTTCACTTCCTAGGGCACAGCAATACAACTATGAGCCAGCACATTTAATTGCCCTAGAAGAGTAACCTCTGGTAATAGAAATTGTTACTACCCTCACATACTTTTCCCTTTACTTCATTTGGGCTAATGCACATACGACAAAACCCCAGTATGCCAGTCCCTTGAATTTCCTTAACATCTGACCTCACGCAGCTGTTTATTATTAAGAGACATTTGCTACTGTTGTGCATGTTGCCATACACTGTCTCCATAGTCAGCGCAATTTTATCCTAAATACTTGAATTTACAAATAAGCTAGAAATGAATGCCTTGCATCAGCTTTAATTTTATAACTTAGTGACCCATTCTACCACGGTGTAATAACAGATCCCACTGTGACAATTAAAACAAATCACCCTACAGAATATGCCATTAGATACATTCATGCCTCATCAGTAACTGAATTGTCTTTTATGATATAATTCAAAGAAAGGTGTATAACTTTAGCCTGGTTTCCCCAAAGCACAAAATGATTTACAAATCTGCCATCTTCTCGATTTACTATGAATATGAAATATGGATGAAATAAAATAAAAACTCTAATTAAGCATAAAATAGCTGTTGGCCACTAAATAAAACATGAGTGTGTAGATAATTTTGAACCAACCATGCTATAAAATGAAACAAACTTCCCAGACATGACTGCAGCTATTATTTCTTAGTTCTTCTGTTTTGAACGAACTAGAACTAGCAAGAAGTAAGTAAAAAAATGAATTCTGCTAGCTCATATTACATGCTGATCATTTCACTTAATTTGAGAAGCTCTTACAGTGTATTAGGTCTCAACCCATCAGGTGATATTACCACCACTGTCAAAACGGCACACAACTTCCCCCAAGCTTAATCCTGTCTCTAAGAGCAGTGCTGCGCATGGAGCAAAAGTGCTACAAGAGTCGCAGCAGTACTGCCAACTTGTCAGTGGTTTTTAAGAGGGGCTGAACTATTTCTCTGCCAGATCTTTATTTTCTTGTTGCTGGAAGCACTTGGCATTAAAGTGTTGTAAGTGAACAATGTTTTCATTTGTATATTTTAGTAAGCTGCTTCCAAACTCTTTTTCTGTTCCCGAGTGAGTAGGACACTTATGGTTGAGATTCATCTCATTAACTTTAGACATCTGCAGTGTAGACATCTACATCTGAACTAGTCACTTGAGACTTACTTAGTTGTCAACAGAGATATAAACACTTTTAAAGGGGGATTCAGATGACCTATTTGAGTCACTTGGTAGCAGGGCACCCATTAAAATAACCAGTTCACGATTAGATGAATACATTTAGGTGTCTACTCTTGGTCAGATGAATCCCACTGAGAGTTTAAGACCTATATCTAGGTGCTTTTGTAAATTGGTCAGTGGGGAGAAGAGATGTTTTGCTCCCATGCATCCTGTAACTTACAAACTCAAGCTGTGCACTGTAACTTTTGGGGTTTTTTTGTTTTCCTGAAACCCATACTATGCCAGCAAGTGACTAGGTATGAGCTCAATGAAATGGCTCCTGGAGTGTGCCAAGGATGAGTTTGCCTGTTGTCTTTACAGGACAACATTGAAGCCTGACGGCCATTTCCTGGCCTGTCTCTACAGTTCCATGAGATGATTCCTGAGAGTTGTCCCATTTACAGACAAGCAAGTACAGGCTGGACTCACACACATATTTCCTATGCTCCAGATACTCTTGGCAACATGTAACATGAAAGCTATGAACCCCCTTCCCACACTTGGCCCTGGCTCATCTGTCTCATAAACATCTCATGTCCCTGCTGTACTACCTAAGAGACCTGCCTGGCCCTCACCACTGATTTTCCATGCCTTGTACTGCAGGAACAGGGGAGGAGGAGGCCAGAACCAGGATAAATCTGTTAGCTCTTAAATGGAGTTATCAAATCACATAATCCACAACTGATGTCACTACCTGTCTGCCCTGCAACAGCTCAACTGAATATGACAAGTCTCCTAAAAAAAACACTAAAGAAAAATGGCATTATAGTATTTGTTTTTAATTATGCTTTCCCCATTGGGTTGAATTTCTTTGCTTTTCTGTGTACAATGCACCACGGGCCATGCTGCAAAGACTGAAAGGAAACTAAGTCAAAACTCTGACACTTTTCCCCTTTCACATCTGTGCATCTCTTGCTCTTCCTAAAAAAAACATAAACTAATGGGTAGTCTAATGCTGTCAATGACCTAACTAATAACTGGATTTACATTTCTGTACCTTTGGATGGATTTATTTAATTCTTTTTAAAACTCTGATTCTTACTGCAGATAAGCCATTAGTGTGCTTAACAGGATATTGAAAGTAGAAAGCAAGTGTAGAATAGCAGGTTCATTACAGAACACTTGTTCCAAATGTGGAAGCTGAACTCCAGATGCCGTTTTGCATAACAAAAGCAGTCAATGATTAGCCCTTAGACATCTGTGATCCCTGAATAATAACCCGTTTTTCAGCCTTGTCTGTTGTTTTTCTCTCTTCTTCTAAATTTTCAGCTTTAAGACTATTTTAATAATCACATAAACCAAATATTACTTGTGATTCCTAATGATGTTTTAAACTGAAGTGCAATTTTCCAGAATTTGTTTAAAAGATAAAAATATCTCACAGCAAACAACATTTTATAGAAATAACGAAAAATTGGGACACACACAAAAAAAAAAGAAAACAAGAATAAAGCCTTTGAGTGAAAGGAAAACGCTTGCAAGTTTTGCTGCCCCAGCTGGTATAAATCCTGAGGGAGTAAAAAATGTACAATCAGTGTCAGGCTCTCCTGACACTGAATTCCTGGCTTTGAGTCCCAGTGAAGAAAAATGGAGAATCCAGTTCTTTATCTCCAGGGAAGATGCTATAATTGTTACCCTCCCTGAGATAAAAAAGGAGAGTATAGGCATATGGGCTACTGATTTCTTTGAAGAGTGGTGGCTTTCTAATCTATTTCATCAGCTTTGAGTTTGGGAGTGGGGAATAGAAGACATGGCACGATCAAATCTGCATGATTTGGATCTTAGCACTTATATCAGCTGCTGAACCTGCACAGGTCCATCTGCTGTTAGTGGATACTTCTTCCACAGCAGACCTTTATTTGATGACTCTGCTGTATGAAGACAAAAGTGAGACTCCCCACCATTTGTGGGGAAACGGTTCCTGTCTTCAAAAAGAGCAAAGCAATCGAGTAAGTGCAAGGGAATATTGTCACAGAGGGTAAAAAAATACCAGCCTTCAGGACTTGGAAGTTGCTGGGACACCTCTGTGAAGAACTTTTATTTTAAAGTCAATATGTCTTGTTTGCTGTTTCTAATGAGCACTGCTCATTTCAGACTGATGCCATGCAAGACAAACATTGTACAAACAAAGACAGCAGACCACAAAGTCATGGCCCAGGAGGACCCTATTATGTTACCCTTTCAGGCTTCTGCAATTACAAGAACTAAAGGTTCAGTGCAATTATGGACAAATAGAAACATACTGCAGCAACAGATTTGGTACAATAATTTGAAAGCCAATAAGTATTTTTGTTTTAGTGTCAGTTATCTGTAGTCTGTTGTGTTTGCAAGCTGGTGGCAAGACACTAGAACAAACTTACCAGCCCATCTGGTGCCTGGAATGAAGTATTTATGTGCTTCATCTTATTACAGTCAAGGCTGAAAGCAAGAAAACCTTCTGTGGTTCAGATGATGCTTCCATGTAGGGTCAACAGGGTTGTCAAGCTAACAGGAGTAGTAATAACATTTTAAGGGCAGATGGTCATTTCTTGCATATATTTTTTGTGTGTGTATGTGTGTACATATATACAATAAAAATAGAAGTGAAAAATAAATCCAGGGTGGATTATTTGAGAAGGAAATCACCTTTGCAAGAGGAAATGTAGCAAAAAACTTTTTACAAAGAAATATATTGATTGTGCCACATTGTTTTGCTATTCCTTTGCTTGAGATGACTTATTCTGAAGGTATTGTAGTAGAATAATTAAGTGAAGTCCAAGACTTCAGCTGATATTAGACTTTTGCTGATTTTGTTCACCCTGTGCTTTCCCTCTAAAACATTTTTCCGATACCTTTGTTTCACTAGCACACAAACATTTATATACTGTTGAATAAGGGACTAGATATTAGGGCTTGTAATGAAAATATTTCAGATATCAGCGGTAACACAAAACATAGTTATTATTTTAATAACACTGCCTAAAATTTGCACAATTTAGAGATTTTCTGGTATGTTTTCAGTGCAAACTAATAGCAATTCTCTCTCTGAATAAATTACAATTAAACCTGATCTCGGTGTAAATAGCAGTGAAAAAAAATGAAAAAGAAACCTGTAGCAGAGCAGAAGGGCTGAAACAACGTATTATCGTGTGCTTAATGTCACATAATAGGTTGATTCCTTTTGTTTGGTTTGTTGCCTTTTTTCATTCCATTTTAAAGCTTTTGTTTTGGCAGGTAGCACCAGGTGGCACTGTTACATAATCAGCCACAATTTTTTTTTTTTTTTTTCCAGCAGGGGAACAAGGCTCCAGTGTTGGGAAGACATGCTTCAACCAGGGGAGCGTGTGCTGGGCTTTATGGAAGGAGAAGCTGAAGCAGGCAGCAGAGAATTTTGCTTTGTACCCAAACCTCCCTTTTATCGCAATTTTTATATTCAGTCAATATATTGCTCAGATTTACCCCCAGGTAATAATAGGAAAGCCAAGATTTCCAGAAAATAACATTTCCAGTGTGCTGTTTGTAAATAACCCTGTTCAAGGACTTGTGCATGGCTAAATAAAATGAGATTTACTTAGTGTTCATCCAGTTACTTCATCACAACATTCTACATTAATAGCCCATTTTTCCAAAGCCCGAGGTATTTGATAGTGCTTGACAGAAAGAAGGGAAATGGAATGCAGGTATAGAAAGAAACAGCCACAATGGGATTATGAGATTAATTCTGTCACTTGGAGTCATGCGAGTACTACAGTGTTTTGTGGTAGTGGGTACTGTGACACTGAGTGCTCCCAGCTTCCATTTCTGAGGATTGTCACAGCTTTGGTTTTGCCACTTGCACTTACATCACTTTAAACACAGGCTTCAGGCAGTAAAAATAAGTGAAAGTTCTTTTTAAATATTTCAATGCAAATAACATCTTTCCTAATCTTGAAAAAAAAAAGCACAATGTAGTAGATATATACTAATATTTACCTCTCCGACAAGTATAGCAAAAAAAGCTTCCCTGCCTCTCCTTTACATGTTTCCTAAATCCTTCAGGTGCTTTTCTAGCTATGGACTGAGTACTTTTGCCAATTTTCCATCTGAGGGAGGACTGCAGTCTGGGAAAGCAAGCTCATCTTTATACCCTATTTCTTTTTCTTTTCTTTTTTTTTTCTTTCTTTTTTTTTCTTTTTCTTTTTTATTTTTCTCTCCAGGCAATTATATTGCTATTTTGTCTGAGCAGATGTTAGTTTCATAACTATCATCTACATCCAACCTTTGACTCCAAACTGCCCAGCTGTGTCAGCAAGTCATCAAGGTTGAATATTCTTTTAACCTTATGCAGAGCATTTCAAATCCTGTGTAGAGTCTCCTCACATACAGAACTTTGCTTTTCATTCAATACTTACAACTTGGCACAACAAATTATGCAGCTGTGGATTTTATATGCTCACTACTGGCTCCTGCTTGAGATCATACATTGCAATATTTATTGTTTTGACTTGGTAATGACTTTGGGGTGCCAAAACTAATTGTGTCTTTAGTTAGAGTAAGAAAAGCTTTCTGTACTTCAAATGTAAAAAAGGTATGTTGTATGCCATGTACCCATATACAGTCTACTTTGTAGATACTTTAATAAAGCCTTGTAATATTTCAGACCATCTACTTTTCAATTCACATTTTTTCATGAAATATTAGAATAATGAATATAGGAAGTCAAATAATACAAGACTGTTAACCAAATGACATGACTTGTCACTTGAGTAAACCACTTGACCAAAATGGCAGCTCAGAAAACAGGAGGATGGAGGTATCTCACCTTAACTACCAAGGTGTCTCTGAGACACTGGTAGATACGGGGTAATGATGATTAAATGAATAACACCTAGGAATGGAGAAGAGACACAAAACTGGGTTGGTAAAATTTGTCCCCCTTCCTGGACTGTGTGAGAGTCATTAGCTTTAAGGGGATGATCTAAAAATATGAGGGCTACTCAAACCAGAGAAAATACAGTCAGCCAGTGGATTAGGATCAGTTTTCATTTCCATCAGTAGAGCTGAGGTTTGGCTCCACTGAACTCTAGATTTACAACTACCCCATTAAAGCCTAGAAGTTGGGGTAGTGGGGCATGCCTGAGTATAGATAATAGTTGCAAGAAAAAGTGTGGTGTTTAAAATACCTTCTAGTTACAGAATCACAGAATCACAGAATAGTAGGAGTTGGAAGGGACCTCTGTGGGTTATCTAGTCCAACCCTCCTGCCGAAGCAGGGTCATCTACAGCAGGCTGCACAGGACCACGTCCAGGCGGGTCTTGAATATCTCCAGAGAAGGAGACTCCACAACCTCCCTGGGCAGCCTGTTCCAGTGCTCCGTCACCCTCAGAGGGAAGAAGTTCTTCCTCAT
>Ga0065711_1034918_pt1 | contig 23054 bp, 10 predicted proteins | sample Hoacrofraction12_FD_59098 | JGI IMG/M metagenome (GOLD analysis project Ga0065711, IMG submission 59098) | Hoatzin crop microbial communities from Cojedes, Venezuela - Epithelial fraction 12 v2 (version 2) | ecosystem: Host-associated > Birds > Digestive system > Esophagus > Crop | place...
GGGGGGGGGGAGCTCGCGCCGCTGCGGCATCGCGTCAAGAGAGGGTGCTGCGGAGTTGAAGATGACGCGGGAGCTGCTCCCCGGCCGCAGCTCCCGCGCGGGGACCCGCGGCGAGGGGACCACCAGGGAGGGGACCCGCAGCGAAGGGACCCGCAGCCCCTGCGCCGCAGCCGCCCGCTCGGACTTTCTGCGTAACACCTTTGCAACCGCAGCGTGAAATTCAATTCACACCAAATAAGCTTTTAAAGAGATTAAACGGAGCAGGCTCGAAGCAGCGCACAGAAACTGAAAATAATGCCTTCAGCTAAAGAATTAAGTGCACGGCACTTCTGATATTTATAAAATAATTATTATTATTAGGCTGGGAAGCTGAAGAACACTTCACTCTGAGAAGGTTGTGTAAGTTTTCTGAAATAAATACGCTGCAACTTTTTGGTGAGCAATCTTTTAAGTACGAACATGACTCTCAATGCCTTGCTTCAAGCTAACTTAGCATTAGATGCATACTTTGAATGCATGTGTTGCTTAGTACAGATTTTTTTGGTAGCATTTTAGTTTCAACAACCGTGCCCTAAAATATTATATTTTGCCATGAATGAAATAAAAAATTATATGCTATGATAATCGGCGATATATGCAAATATATGCAAATAATTAACCACGAGACTTTGCTATTAGAAGTACAAAAGTCTTACATAGGCTAAAATAATTCGTTTATCCTTCAATATTAATATGAGAAAAACATACTAAGCATTAAGAATGTTTTTTCACCTTCAAGCTTATTTGAGTTGGGAAAGGAACACAACTGCAGAACACAGTACAGCATCCGCACATCTGCTAATCTTGTGGTAGTGAAAGCTGGTCACGTTTGAAAATAGGTGAGGAACACCGGCAGCAAGGTGCAAAAGCAAAGCCTGTTTTAGCCCTGCAGAAAGCTGCTGAACAGTGTGATAGGCGGACATGCTGGTTTGCAGTTACGAACAAAAACTTCTGGAGATTGTAAGAATACCTTGTATCACACATTGCTCAAACCCAGTCGACTTCGGTGTCTGTTGGATTGCTGATTTATGACAATCAAGTGGCATCTTCTATGATCTTTGCATATAAAATCACAATTGCGTATGTGTATACGCATATATGAGCAAACTCAGCGTATTCTCCAGGCAAAATCTGTTTGATATAATTTTGTCTACACACTTCAGTTTAAATCAGGACACATAAATATAAGGACACATAAATATAAGAGGGTTTCCATTTGAAGTGAAACTGCTTCTGAGTGTTCACAAATCTAAACACCAGCCCTGTCATTAGGTTAGCCTGTAAATTCACATACCACTTTTCCACCTGTAAAATGTATGTATGAAAAAGTATGGATGGGAAAAGATATATAAAAGTCTGATTTTGAAATTAGAATGTAGCATCAGTGTTTAAGAAATGTGGCCTCTTGCAGCTCAATTAAAAATAAATTCAACAGTAAGTATATTCAAAGGACTGCTTTATAATATTTCTTTCCCTGATGAAGCCTCTGCGTTTACAAAAAAAGGCTGAGCTATACACCGTACTCTAAAGTAAAACTAACAAAACACATAGAATATGGAATTTTACTCTAATACCAGTGAACTAATTCATAGGAACAGTTGAGAAGAATTCTCAGGTGGTTGCAAGGTACCGAAATCTTAAATAATTTACATCCAGAGGTGTTTTAGTATAATCTCTTTGAGCATGATGGGAAGGCCAAGTTTGACTGTGATGCTAATAGTGATTTAAACACTTCAGAAAATGCATGTACATGGAAAAATACTTTGGCTTCCTGATTTAGCAGGAACCACGCAATACTAGCTTATATAAGCAAATGTGACTTCCACTGAAGTTGATCAACATTTAGTCCCGTGATGCCTGGATTGAATTTTTTTACCAGCAGCAGTAAGACTGGTAAAAGAAAAAATCCACAGGTTAAGGTAAAATGTTGTTGTTGGTTTTTTTTTTTTTCAGTTATTGTTTCTCCTAGTGCACTTGTCTTCGGTTCTTTGGTTTTCTGTTCACATGCTCAGCACTACAGCCTGTATCTGCTACTTAACCTGGCTGATCATTTACCATGTGCAATTTAAAACTAGTTCCGAGGTCACCACCAAATGTGACTCAAAAGACTCCAGGATAAGATACAGACATTTTAACGTAGTCTGATTGAAGTGGAAGCTGTATACCTAATAATTAATATCATCTCTAACCTCAGTAAATTCTTTAAGAGCATATACACTTAACTACATCGCAAATTGGCAAAATTAGCAAAACAAAGCACAGAGTAATCCAGTATAAGCAGGGACAAGTAGCACAGTCAGACTTTGCACAGAAAGAAAAAAATCTTAGAAGCCGCCTGGAATCATTGCTGAGAACTTACGTCCCATGATATACAAATGCCGAGTGACTTATCACTTGCATCGAGAAGAATTTAGCTAATTTTAACTTATAAACAGCCTAAAAGGCCTTTGAGCTATAAATTGCAATAATCTAAAGATGGCAAGAGGCAATAAACATGAGTTAATGACTCAGCATCCTCCTGAGATAGCGCTGGTCACACAGCTTTGCTTAATCTTAGACATGCACAATCACTGTAAAAAGGTGGTCTCCAGAGACCATTTACACTGACAATAAGAAAAACATACCATCTCTTTAGATGTTTGAAGGTTACGATTGTCCTTTAATTTACTTCAATTACATCCTATTTTTAACCACATTTCTATCTTATAGATAGATGCAATCCTTCTGTTTGGGACAATAAATCATATGTAAGTATAGTTTGATTTTCGTATAAAGCAGTAATGCATATTCCATTGAGTCTAGGAATAAAACAGAGCTGAAAAAGATTGAGCAGAAGTTTTCCAACATTCTGTTGTTTTGCCAAGATTAAATGATAGCAGAACACAAACGAGAAAGGATTAAGTGCTCTTTTATTGACATAGAATTGCCCTTTCAGCAAGAAGCTAGCTCTTCAACTGAGAAGAACAGGTTTATCAGGAGAAAGGGCAGCCTGGCCAGGAAGCCATACGGTAGCAGCACGCAGCCTCACCTGCTAAAGTTGGGGAGGTGGTCTCATGACGACCAGGATCAGAGGCTGAAAAGAGCAGGAGCAATTCTGCTCTGTTTCTTTGCTGTTTCTTACCAAAGTAAGCTACTACAGCAGGCTGATGGCTTACAGCACTACTGACGGATGTCAAAGGCTTCTCCTGAAAGCAGAATGTACTTTCTTGGACCTTCTTCCTTGAGTGTAATTATGTTTAGGGACACTTAGAAAATCGTTCCGCTTTCCTTTGCCCAGCACATACGCAAAGAGGTACAGTCTGAAATCAGAGCACTCATGTGGCTACTGTGCTGACACACGTGTAACTAGCTACTTGCTTATCTGAAATGGGATAGCAGACAGCATTTATGGCTAGGAGGCAACCAGAAAGAATAAAAGAAGCAGCACTGTTGCTGCAAATAGAAACACAGTTATTCAGGCACAGGAGAAACTAAAAGGCAGTGGAGCTACCTGGCGTCCCGTGGAGGGGCTGGCACTACCCCTGAGAGTCAGCAGCTGAACTGTTTTGGCTCTGAGGAAAAGGAAGAAGATGAGAAGCTCGAAGTTAGGAAGCTGTCACAGAGATGCAAGCCTGGGCAATGCCTGGACTTTCCTCAAATGCTAGAGTTTTAAAGGCACACAGTGAGAGATGAAGAAAGTCCCACGGGAAGTATCGTGGGAAGCACCCACCAGTTACTAGAATGCCAAGGCCAGGGAGAGGCACTTGGACACCCACAGCACCCCTGTCACCCCAGGAAGCTGGGCTCTTCCAGCTCCTTCCAGCTGCAGCCCCCTCCTCCCCTACCACAACTGCTTTTAGCACCACTGGAAGCAGCAGGAGCGCTCCAGGATATCTATCCTAGCTGCTGTACCCTTTCTCAAGACACTCACACAATTGCTTCAGTCAGATCTGTAGGTCCAACAGGCTACTCTGGATTTATATCAACACAAATTGCAGAATAATCTGTCAAATTAGTTAGAAATAGGATCCTGCTTTTATCTACTGAAAAGACAGGTTTTTAATAATGTAACTATGTAACACATTTTAGCAGCATTACACATACAAAAAATAAAAAGTAGAGAGATAACCAATGGTTTATTAAACCATGAACACAGTATCTTAGAAGTGTATATGACTATTACTTCCTTTATCCGTCATTCATAACACAACAGAAAGTACATTTTTTCCATTTCTTAACAAGTCTATTATGTGAATGATTTTGAAAAGAGCAACTTAGTCTCTGGATAAAGTTTAAAGTTATCTGCGTAAAACTTTAAGGAGCTGTTCCATCAGTAGCAGAGTCTAGAAATAAGACAACTCAGAAGTACACAGTTAAAAAAAAAGAAAGTTAGGATACCTTTACGTTATGACAGCACCAGTACCTGGCAAATTTGAGCACGATGGTCTGAAGAAACCCCCAACAACCTGAAAATAAACACCACTGCCACACAGACTCAAATACTCCACCCTGAAAGGGTCATTCTTGCTGCCAGTGGAACAGTCCTTATCCTAATCCAATTAACAGAAGAAATCTGCACCAGAAAGGGACACCTAAACTTAAAGCTGCCTACCCTGCCTTTATAAGATGAAGGCAGGAAGCCCTAGACTCTTAATTTGAGGCTATAATTAAGGCTGCTAATTCTCAGAATACATTGTGTATCCAATAGACCCATATCTCAGAGAACATGAAACGGAGCAGTACCCTACATTTTTCATAAATTTATCCGACGAAAAAAACAAACAGTCACAAAACAATATAAAAGAAGTACTGAGCCAGAGGTTTTAATCTGCCAAATCAAAATATGCCAAAGCAGAATGAAAACACTAGGTTTTCATCAAAAAATCTTCTAAATCAAGCCTTCATGAATTTGGAGCAAATTGGTGCAAAAAAGCAGATACATGCTGTGAATGATGGACCTAGAAAAATTTGAAGAGCAAAGGTATGTATGCATTAACAGTAAACTGTAGACATCTAAGAGATGAAAAGTCCACAGTTGCATTAGAATATAAAAATCTATGAAACTGACAGCCAGAATGACAAAACAGTTCTATTTACTACAGTGCAAGGTAGTTTGTCAAACACTGGTCCCACTGTTGCAGATACTGAGAAAGAGACTCCCCACAAAGCATTTCTGCGAAGAAGTACATAATCCATCATGGGACAGATTTCTGTTCTCCACCCTTGCCCTCCTGTGCGGAGGGCGAGTAGTGTCCATCCCTGGTGGCACTTCAGAATGGAACTAAGGATGCAAATACAAAGCATTTGAAGACATAAGAAATATCATACTTCAAAAACATAAATTAGACAAGTATGACTAGGTTGATGATTTAGTTTACACAATAATAGGATAAATGTTAAGTAGGAGTCAATTTTACTAGACAGTTACGCCAGATCTCTAAGACTGAAAACATGCAAAATCTTTTAGCCAAAAAGAAAACAGTCTGGGTGCAAGATGAAAATGTCACCCAGCATCAGAGAGCATCAGATTTTGAGTTTGGATTTTTTAACCAAGTACTACCTAAGGAAAATGTGAAAAGGCATGTTTCATGTACATAATTCATATTAAACCACAAAAATCATCATCTGGAGAGCAAAAGAACAGTCCTGAGGGACTACAAATTCTAAAATATTTTCACTTTTCTGATTTCACATTCCAAATTTGGAATGTGGCCATGATTTGCTATGCTGTATGACAGGAGATGGTACTTCTCTGTCCGGCTGGAAAGGAGATAAAGCTCTGATGCAGAAACTTTGACTCTTCCATACTAGAGCTGTGCATTCAGTGAAATTCAAGACAATAGCTGTCTTACTTGAGCACAGGCACTACTTGAAAAACTACTATATGCTGTGACTGCAGGTCACAAGACAGAGCAAGAAAGAATATATACGTCTGAACAAGTTTTCTGTTTCCTCTCATTGCAATGACAGTGAATAAAGACGACGAAAATTACAGCATGTGAATACTAGTGTAATTACTGAATAGTTCCCCACATAATTATGCAAAACAGATCTATCCATAAGTTAATGTAGCCATTTTCTTTTTGAAACCGAATTTTCATGCCACCCATCAGTCACCCCAAAACACAAACCTTAGATGACTTAAGTACACAGAATTTACTCATTTGGTCTGTAGTCTAAGCAATGCATGCGAGTAGAAATAAAGGTTTAATGAAACAAAATAACATACTCCACTAGGGAAAACACGTTTTGCCCAAAGAAAAAACTAATGTAAAAAAGTGGAGACTTGACTATTTGATAAATGTAGCCCCAAAGGTTATATGTTTACTGAAGGAATATAAATATTGTACGTGATGTAGACTTTTTTTTTATTTAACTAGAAACATTAATTGCTTTTAAATACAATAATACCCTTTCCTTTCAAACTGTGAGGTCTCTTTTTTTTTTTACTGCAACATGTAACCAATTACCTAACAAAAATGTTTACATTAATCATAATGACTCTATATTTTAGTTTTTATACCACCAATTTTATTTTTGCTTAGAACTGAACTCCCTCAGGCATTCTTTCGTGCCAACTGTTAATTTCTATCAGTGATAAAGTTCCCTTAAGCTTCTTTTAACATCTACTGGACATGACCTCATAAAATTTAATGCCATTCATTAACCCCAAGCACTTAACTTTACACAGTAATGTCAGGCATCTGACTTTTCGGTGCATGAGAAATCCAAGTGGGAACCATTTGAGAGATACAAATTACAAATCTTTTGAGTAGTAGAAAGATCGGCAATGAACAGTATTAAAGGGTGAATCAAGACTTGAGCAAAAGTAGGGTTCTTGCAATGCCTTCTATCTAGAATTATAAAACCTTTATACAAACAAGGAAGAGGCTGCAACAGGATCATTTTGGATTGTGAAGGGACTGAAACACAGAGCTGGGGCTGAACACCAGGTTTTTAACACTGTCTGAAGCAGATATGATGTGCAGGCATGTTTTCTCGGGTGTCCAGTCGCCTTCAGGCATTTTGGAGGAGCAGAGGTGCTAGGACAACCTTATGTTCTGCAAAGGCCACGCGCCAGCAGGACTGAGATAAGCCAGAAGTAGTTGTTTCTTCAAAGTGCTCCTCCTTTTTTCCCTGCAAGAACTTTGCCTATGTTTAGCTTTAGAGTGTGGTTGTTCTTCTGATTTTGGTTATGTACCAAGAAAGCTTTCGGAGGGACAGCACTGTTTTTATTTTCCCTGAGATGCACAGATGGGTGATGTCTGCTTAACTCATTTAACCATATTTCCCAGTGGCTTCACACATGTTGGAGAAACCGTGGAAAATTCTAGAGGTGAATGAAAAGAATACGTAGCAACAATTTTCTGGCTTCTCTTGGGCCACTGAAGGACATTACTTGTGGGGAGTGGAAACTGAGTGACAGCCTGTCAAGACCCTGACTGTAAAAAGGGCACATTGTTAGTGGGGGGGGAACAATCCAAAAGTGCTTTATTTTCTATTTCTGTTGGCTCAAGAGACATCTAAGCATCCTCTGTGAAAAAGGACAGTGCTATGCAGCTACAAACATAGTCCATCAGAGTTCCTGATAGCAATCTGCTTATTCAGCTCTGTTATGCAAAATCCTCTCTCCCAGCCTGTCTACAGGGCTTGCTGCTTGCTTCTTGGTGTCAGAGGCTGTTACATTCTGGGTTAAGCAGTTAATGCTGTTGGAGCAGGGATCATCTTAACATTCCTATACAAATTATACAAGGTAGCTATAAATTGCTTCATGAGAACCCACACGAGATTTGATGCTGATGTCTCTAAGTGCTACAAGTTTGTTTATTTATTTTTAAGCAGCAAAAAGAGCCACCTCTCAGAACTAAGCAGCAGCTCCTGAATTTACTGTTCTTAACTGGAAAATATATTCTCTGCTACCTATAAATCTAAACAGATGGAAGTCATTTTGCTCAAGTTTTATTTCCACAGAAAGGCATCTCTAAGCAAAAGGCAGGTATTACAGAATTGAGGTTTTCACATGTGAACAACTGTGATCTCTGATACCACCCCATCTGCAATTTCTCAGAATGACTATTTTAGCTATAAACAACACAACTAAAATCTACAGTCAATACACACTTCATACCACTGAAAACGCGTTCGCATCTTGCCTGCCACTGGTCTAAGATCACTTTAGCATAATTACAGTGTGATGCAACACCAGTAAGTGTACATCACTTGGAAAAGTTTTTATTGCGTAATAGCAGGGAATGGTAATAAAGCAGATGTACACCAGACCACATGACAATGGCAACTAATTGGTCTGTATTTGGCAAAGCGAAGTATTAATGTTTTATAAACACAAAGTATGTTCTATACTTTTATAACAATATGGATGTAAATCTCTGCACAGCATAAACACTTGTGCTGATCAACATAAAGATACTGCTGTGATAGGTACTATGAAGTTGTAGATAAGAACTCAAGCTGCAAGATGCCAACAAAAATGGAAGTTTATAAAGAATCACTGCCAGACTCCTAAATGTAGTAGCACTTGTGGGACTTTCTGTAATATAAATAGTAATTACTTTCAATGAAGAATGTATTTGCAAAAATAAATATACCAGTGCACATACCAAAACTCACAACTCAGTTTTCTACTTCTGAAACAAACTTTATAATCAGTAAATTCTGGGTAAAATAAACCCCAAATAATCTTTTGCTCAACACCACCTAATACACAGTGCCCAAATACGTATACATGTGCATGCACATACACAACTGCTCCAATATACATAAGCAAACACTACATTTTTAGTGTGAGGGCATCTACCCTGTAGATAATTCAATCAATCTCTTAAGTGACACCCACACGTGCCTGCACACACAAAAGCAGATGTGGCATTAAGATTTACAAAGTTATTGAAACTTTTAACAAGTAAAACGCATCTTTACTTAGCTACACCAGAATGAGGAATAAAGGGGTTTACATATGTTCCAATTCTAAACCTATCAATCAAACCCATGTTATTCCTTTGGGAGCTTATTTACATGCATATTTATCAGCCTCACATGCTAATTCCCTGCTGTTTTATGCCTGCGAGGCATGTTTATGAGTCATAATTGTTGATCTCATTTGATGTATTTCAGTGAAGTAAGACATTATTCAGTTATGTGGCCTAATGTCAATGAATTACGATGACCTGATCTTCGAAATGCAACTTGCTCTTTAGTTTTTATTAGAGCATAACTTATTCAGAAGAAGAAATACACTACAATGGAAGATTACATGCTTTTGTAGTCATTTTACTTAAACATCTTATTTTTTAAGCACTCCTCCCTACCTCTAGGCAAAGTTTTAAAAGGGCAATTCGTAAACACCAAATGAAAAGAATTTTCAGTTGAAATTCGTACATATTCTCAGAGTGAGACCTTTTATAGGTGTTTTTATTTTGTTTTAACCAGTCACAAGACAGGCCTTTGGAGCACTGACATATGATTAGTTAAAGGAATTAGACAGACCCAATCCAAAGACTTTAAACTGTGCTTTGCTTTAACTTCATCAAAACTGAAACTAGATAACAGAATTAGGAGCAACTGGTAAATGAGAACTATTTAAGTAAGTTAAAAGTCTCAGAACTGACTCATCACCTTTGATGCAAAATGGTGTCAATTTATGAACAGAAAATGACTTATGGTCAAAGTAAAGACCTAAACAGGGGAATAACTACAAGGTGTACAAAATTCATTGTAGTAGCTTGGCTTGAGCCATCAATGGCTACCTAGGCGGCAAGCCAGAAGGGGCACTGGCAGGCAGCTGGACATGGTACTTACACAATTCTGCTCCTTTCACAAAGACCCATGCCAATCTTCCAATGCCTCAAGTAATCTTTAAGAGCTTAAATTACCTTAAAAATACCTGATTAATAAAATTTCTCAACAATCATGCCTTTTTTCCTAACATGATTATAGCATGAAGGAATCATAAAGTAACTGCTTATTTTTATTCTCTTGCAGCCAAGACTTAGTATCATTATAGTAAGCACCCATGCTGTAGGATCCATAGTGTAAATTGCTCCTTATGGTAGGCTAACAGAAGATTACCACTGTACACATAATCTACTCCATGATTTTCAGATGTCATCACTTGCTATCTTAAGATTCAGTATTGTTTTACTGCAATTATTTTTTGTTATATATATCAAAAGTAACTATCCACTGACGATTTCAGCTTCACAAAAATCAGAAGTATTTGACGTCTGTATTTGAGTTAAGATATTGGCACAGTTAATACAATGTTCAACTTAAAGTTTATGTATTAATTAAAAAACCCCAACCACTTCGGTATGGTCAACAGTTTCAAAGTTGCTGCTCTGAGCTACAGCTTTAGCAAGCAACAGAGTAACATGCAGAAGAAAACTGTCTTTAGTCAATTAATGCAAATGCCAGATACCAAACGTAGGCTCATTTTTCCATGGGAATCTGAAATTGAATTTGACAGATATGAGTAAGTGTCTTTGAAATCACAGAAAACTTGCAAGTATCTTCCTAAATTTGTAATATCTAGAGAACTTGTAGTATCATAAATATATTAATTCCAAGATGAAAAATCTGCAGTTTTTTCATGTCCAGAATTAAATCTGTGGTTTTCATTTATAGCTGCTTTTACAAAAAAAAATAATAAAAAAAAAAAATCTTTTTTTCCTGCAAAAATTAAACATATGAAAAAGAGCCAAGGACCATGTAATAAAGGCTTTATATGCTCTTTTTTACAAGCACCAAGGAGCATTTAATACAGGGTTGACATAGTATTTTTCCAAATCAGAAGTTTGCTTCTGATGGAAGAATGTTACAAATCAGTCTCTTAAAAAAAAGTCTTCACTTGAACAAGTAGATATTCTAATGGCACAGTTACGAGGGTGCAGCTTCAGTTCATGCAAATGCCACAACTAAAACTGTCATGTGTTTATCACAAATGTAAATTTATAAAACACATTAAATTTAAGCCCACAGAAAAATGTCAGTTTCAATTCCAGCACTTTTAAAAAAGAAGTTTTCACTGGTTATAGTCACAAGAACCCCGTAACAGAGCTAGCGTCTTCCACAGTACAAGCTCTCTGACTTACATCCCTTCTTTCTTTCAAATTCAAATAAGCAAAAGACACAAACTCATCTGCCAGTGTACTTTTTTTTTTTTTTAGAATAGTAACAATTAATGCTACACTTTTTCCAGCAATAAAATCTCAGTTTTAGTGTAGCCAATGATGTTGTGGCCACCTAGCTGTGATAATTCAGAATGGAGCTTTGTACACTTTTGCAAAGGAATCTTTTCTTTTGTACTTCAATAAAGAATAAACCTATATTGGGGAACAGAAGTTTGGAGGTGGCCCTGTGGCTCAATATGCTTCTCTCTTCCATTAAGGTAACATCTGTTCTGGCCACCAGTCAGCAAATAAATTTGATGAGAATTCATCTGAGTGCAAAATAGAAATACCCACTAACAGACAAATTTCTGTTGCTCCACCCTTTAAATATTTCAAATGAAAAGTAAACAAAACCAACAACGGTATCTTCAAATATTACAACTAACACATAGAAAATTAACCCCACCAATAAGAAACTCAAATATTTTCACATAATTGAAAGCATATTTTCACATGTATTACATGAGAACTCTATCCCTTTGATTAGACTTAGTACCGAAACACTATACAGTTCATTTTTCCTAAGGTTAAATCATTGATTCCATTACAAATCCAATTGCTCAGAAGCAGCGAATCATCACCACCATAAAAGCTTTATCTGGATGAAGTTTGTGCCTTTTAACTTCTAGGAAGATCAAGAACAATAATTTGTAATGGGGTATCAAAATTTTAGTGGATAAATTTGTCATACAGGGCTACTGCTAATATTTCAGTTATGTGATCCCAGTTGCACTAAACTGAATAGGATTTGTTAAAAAACTTTTGAGTGCAGTCTTCCTATCTCAGAGTTTATGTATTATTGTTTATCACTCTAGTATCCAAGCCGAAGCATTTAACTGCCAACTGTTTGTGCAGAATTAAGATCTCTAACAGAAGAAAATTGGAACAGTTGGTTTTTTTTTTTAAGTGGCCATTATAGATTCCTTAGATTAAATTTGATTTTTAACCTTCCCACCTACTTTCCATGAAATATGAGAGAAAGGTATTCCATGTACTTCCAACAGTAGCTTCAGGGTAAACGCGAAGGTACCACTGTATTCACTGATTTGCAAGGTACATCGAGCAATATGTCAAGGCAGCTACTGCACCCAGTACCTAATAACAATGAAATAGTAAAAGCAGTATGTAGTGTTTACTTTAAAAAAAACTCTCTTTAGAAGTTTTAGTATTTTCCCTCTTCTTAAGACAGGAGCTGGCAATGCTGAGATACAGAATATTAAAATAAACAAGCACAAACAAACCAACTTTGATAACTATTTCATTAAGCTGGAGTAGCATTCCTTAGACTTGTGGCCAAATCATGTTTTAGTAGTAACACCCATATGTATCTGTACTGGGTCACCATTTACCAAAGTTTAGGGAATAGTTTAACATAGTCAAAACATTTTAACTTTATTTGACTCCGCATAATACTAAAAAGGTGACAATGATTTGTCTTCTAAAATATTTTCCACTTCCATTATCAAAAATACTTGGTTGAAATTTCTAAGCTGACAAGTGCTTATTTATTTTAAGTTTGCATATAAAACACGAAAACTCTGACATGTACCAAAGTCACACTTTTTTTAGTGAATTAGCTACCCACCTCACAAAAATTTGCTGAAAGCAAGCAAGAGCTGAAGGGCATCATTGTCACCACAGCAGCGTTCTGGACCTTGAACAATCTGGGTCCACCTCCTGGCCCTGCTACATACTCCTTGTATGAACTAGGCATATCATTTCAGCCTGCTTCAAATTTCTGTTTGTATGAGAACATACAGTCTTGTTACTCTTCCTGTGGTGGTTACGAGAATTAATTTCGTAGCTTCTTTGGTACATGACACCTTCTAATAGGAGGAGGCAAGCACACAGATGCAAAACAAACATCCCAAGCCCCACTTCCCTTTTTGAACAGATCAAGCCATGGAGCAGAAACTGCGTAACAAGCTTATATGATTATCACAAATAGTGAAAATAAATCTAATTTGCTATATCCTTTTGTGTCATTTGTACTGCAGCTGAAACATTATAGACACATGATTACTGACACAGTGATCTAAACAACTGACATGGTGAAAAAGCTGAGCAGAGATACTTATGAATAACTAAAAGATATTCTACACCTGACAGAAGCGTTCAATCTTGCAACAGAGTGTGTGTGTGAGTATATATATCTCCATTTAAATCTCAAGCTTAAAATATTTAGAAACCAAACCCACCAAAGTTCACTTACACAAAACGAGATTTAAACATAAGCTTACATACGTGCATTTGAAACATGGTGTTTCTTGTCCAGTATTGTCTAGACTATGGGTGGTTTGCTGTTTGTTGACTGTGGAGAAAGGCAGGCAAAAGCAGAAAGGCTACGCACATTTCTCCCACTCCCCCCATTTTAGCACTCAATTTTGTTTAACGATACAGGCATTCTCCCACTACCCTGTTTATTTACCCTTTCGTCAATTATCGTGTACCTTATGAGTAAAATGAAGACCAGGACCTTTAAAAGTCAGTTATATGCACTCTGCGTCTGCAAGGCCAAATCTTGAGACCAAATGTTTGAAATCCGAATGCTCCCAAAATTGAGGAACTCCAAGTAACTAACCACAATCCAGTATCCTGGGCTGCATTAGTGCTTCCTTTAGACAATAAAGGCACTCAGGCTTGTTAACTTTACAATCATTTGGAACCTATCCATTAATTTCAACAGGATCAGGATGAGGTCCCTGACTTTTTCAACATCAAAGAAACATCTTTCACAGACATTTTGTGATAAATAATTAAAGTTGATTAGTAATAATAAGGTACCTTAAACAAAAAGGTAAACAGTGGAGACATTTATTATCAAAGTAAGAAAAGAAAATGAAAATAACCTGCAACACTTTTGTATGTGCAATTCATCAGGAAATGTTGTAAAAGAACAAAAACAAATGTTGGCTCATTCCAGAGGTTCTTTGTCATCATTAATGTATTCAGGTTTTCACAGCTGAATTGCTGTACTTTGAAAAGATTTTCATGAAAGGAAACTCAAATTCAACATTTAAACAAAGCTGTCAGGTTACCAAGAATCATATTTGTTTGTATGTCCAGAAAATGTTTTCTCCTTTTTAAAAACCCCTTTAGGTTAGAAATATTATTATTCCTTTGCTCTTGATTTGTAAACAACACAAAGTAAGCTTTTGGTAAGCAGCACATATTTATTTATTTGCTATTGAGAAGCTGAAACCAGCAGTTAGAAATAACTGTTCCAAAGTGGAGGTGAAACTACCTGGTACAGATATTTTACTTCATTACTAGTTCTGTTCCTCAAATTGATATAAATGGCCTCCTTCTGTTTCTGTCTGTCTGCTTGCCTGATCAGTGGAGCTAATTGTCAGAGCTGGGGAGATCTCCTGTACCTAAACAGAAGATATGCAGTTTGTAACCTGCTTAATTTGCCTTATGTCCTGGATGGCCCTCAGTATGTTGTTCATTAAAGTATCAGCTGTTTCGGTTGTAGCAGTGGCAACCTAAGCATAGGCCTATTTTTCTTTGTTAAAAGGCCAGATTGTCAGTAAATAATACACGTCTTACCAGCTAATTTCTTACCACTTAAAATATGTATGACGGTGCTTTATTTCTTTCCCCTTCCAGACCTCTTAGTTTTGTACATCTGAAGAGGACAATGACAGCGATACCCAAGGAGGTGAAAGAATAAGGCTTATTAGTCAATCAGAAGCCTAAAACTGAAACTCTGCAATGTCACTTGGCACTTAAGTGAAAGTAGGTTCAACCCTTCCCTTTTTTAAATAAGGAATTACATATCTTTATCAATGTCCACATATATGAAAGACAGGAAACATCCTGTCCATGATGACATATTTCTGCTATAAAGAGCAATCAGTTTCCCATACAATCAAATCTGTGGCAGTTAAACTCTTTCAAAATGTTTTAACATACATTTAATCTCAGATACAGAGGTCTGTAACATCAGCTAGTTGCACACAATTCACAAACTGCTTTGTAAATTACAATCTTCTGTATGTCAGGACAGAAGTGAACTCCAACATTTAATTATTATCCTGTACCAATCATGCTGGCCTCAGCTAGAATTCTGATTTACTAAGCTTTTATTATACATATACAAGTACCACCAAACTTGTATAGTTCAATTTTTTTAAATTAAGCGAATCTGCTTTTTCCATATGTAGGAGATATAGCCATTTAACATAACTTGATCATTGCCTGGAAACACTTAATATGTGAGGTGTTTATGGGTAGTAACCTTCATTATATTTTTGTATCAAGTCTGCGTAAAATATTCAAAGAATGATTCCATTCTCATCATTAGCTTCTTTATAACTTCTAATAATGAGCTAGTTTTAACATACTCTTAATTACATTTACAGAGGTGGTATCAAAAAAGATTATTCTGTTTTAATTTTGTTGTTCAATAGGTTACTGTAGTTGAAATGGAAATTTCTGCTTGGTATTCCAAGATCCTCTAAGCATGTAAAATTTAGTAAAAAAATCTTTCTTTTTCATTCAACTTGCATCATTTCCTTTTATACCACGTTTTATGCTACAAGTATACTAGGGAGCGAGACGAGAGCCAACTAGTTGAGCTTTAACCTGGATTTGGGAAAAGCTAGGAAAAGAAAAAGAAACGCTGAAATCAGCTTTTACCAAAGTAAGATCACAAGGAGTTATTAGAAGAATGACACAAGGCTGACAAGAGATTTTTGCCAGTATTCGGGCAGGGCTGTATCTGGAAAGAACTGGAATGTCCCAGCTGAGATGACTGAACTGAGGTGGTGTGCCAATGTCATTAGTGAGAATGGTCTTATTTTCATACACTGATTTAGAGTAGAACTTTCAAAATCACATTTTAGATTTCTTTTAGATCAACAGATATTTCTGTCCAGCAGGTCTTCTCTAATACCTGCTTTATCAGTCACTGAAGGCAATTCCCTACATGATGTTAATGCAATGTGCAACTCATGTGAAGCCACCAAAAAACCTGGAGCTACCAATTCTAGAGAGGAAAATCCAACTCTGCAAGCCAGTAACCCACAAGACTCTGTCAGCTACATTTGCTCCCGTAGCTGAAGTCATTTAAAATACCCGTGCAGCTCCTAAACATGAATATGCAGCAAGGCTCTGAAATCAAAGGGCCCACAACTGGCAAATTTCTAAGGGTATGTCAACACCCGTGCAAATACAGTCTTTAAAGGAAAAAATGTACTGCATGCTGGCTATTTTCAGTTAACTTCATATTAAATATATGCATTATTAAACATGCATAGCTTCTCTGTTAATTGATCTCTTAACAACAGTGTATTTCTAATACAGAAAAGAGAAGAGAAAATGAAGAGTTGTAGAGAAGGAGCCAGTGACAGGCTGAGTTAGCTCAAGACATACTGTGTTGCTCCAATAGCCTTTGTCACTACAATCCTGTTGCTGCTCAATTAAAAGCAAGCTAAAGAGTAGTTATTATTAATAAATGACTATTAAAATGCTTGTTATGTTAGCATATGGTGTTTGAAGACATAAAAACCATTCTTGCTTTTATTCATCCAACAGAAGCGTACCAGAGTGAAGACAGCTCTTTCTCCTCCCGCATACCTGTGCCTTTAATGGAACAGCCAAGCCCAGAAGGAGAAGCACGAGGGTTCTGAAGGAGGACCACTAGCAATACCTGCACTGCAGGGGCACACACTGGTGACACTCACCAGGGAAGGATACGGCGCGTTCTCAGGGACTGACGCAAGCCATAGCATGAAATCCCAAAGGCGTTAAGAGCGATCACAACCCTCCGCATCTTCTGTTCCAATATAATGTAAAGAGGTTCTCTGTTCCAATCTTCTCTTTTTAATGAAAACACAAAGTAGCATGCATATTTAAAAGAACTCAGAAACACAATGCTATACTTCATGTACATGTCTCTACCTGGAGAGAAGATGAAAGAACCCCCATTACGTGACACACATGACGTCACATACTACACTGTCAAAAAACAGTTGATAAGAAAGTAGTTAGGCTTCAAGAACTCACCATATTTGCATTCTCAATTGCTTTTACCTAGGAATGTGCTTCTCACTCTGAGAGGTCAAACCTCTGTGGTTGCTTCTTTTAAATGTAATCACAGAAATTATCTCTCAAACCAGAAACAGATAAAAGCCATGCAGGGCGATCTGCATTAGCATTGTCTCTCTGACTGCAGGGGGTTGTAAGGCAAAAAACCCCAACTCATAACACTGAATTGCTACTGACTGATTAGGAGATAATGTGATTTTCTGACAGCAAAAGTTCACTTAACCCTGGAAAGAATGTGAAAGGATGTACCCAAGACCAAAACAGTCCCATGTGAATTACACTTAAGATCTGTGGCAATTATTTGACAGCACGTGGGTCCTGTTAAGTCCAGACAAGGTGGTTTTTACTTTATTAATTCATTGCCCTCTGTTTTCTACATGTTTTCTGTTTAACACTGATATAAACCAGATATCTCAAACTACATGTAAGGTATAGTTCTACATGGTAATACTTTCTAGTGATCAGTCATGAGGTTAATACCAGAACAGCAAAATTCTCCAAAGACGAGCAACAGAAACACACAGAATATAGTCAAAATGGAAACATGAATGTTCTTTTACCATCTCTCATATCTTTTCATGGCAGCCTTGAGAACCAGGAGGGATGCAATCGTAAGTAAGTGTGAGATGGGCAACTGATCTATCTCAACTGCATTAATTTCAGTCACACACTCCAGTCGTTATCTTTGTCCTTCCAGACACATCAGCCTTCTCTGTCCTCACCACCAACTATAGCCTTTAGACATGAAATACATTGTCCCAAATTCCAAATCCAAAACAGAGACCCATTAAACATTTCTCCTTTTCTTCCATTAAGAACAAAGAACATATTACATTTTTCTATGTGAAGTATACTGTTAAATAATAGCTTGTACACTAATTAAAGCAACTGTAACTGTGAGAACACACTGACATTGTTAAAGTAAATTACCCAATTCGTTAATAGTTTCATTTCAAGTGACCTTAATTGTATTAATTGTGATATTGAGCAAATTAAATTGAAGAGTATTAAATGCATTGTTCCAGTCTGTCCTTAGAGGATCAACTTTCTCATTACATCAATGAAATGGGAATACTACCTACTACGCTCTTCAAAACTTGTGTCAGAATGTGGTGAATGCTGTAACTTATGAGTAAAAATTTACAGCAGCTTGGAAACAGTTAACTTAGTTATCCCATTTCAGTGTAATATAAACCTCAAGCATTTGGAAATGAACAAAGTTTGTCAGATGCAATACACAGTGAGAAGGCAGAAAAGCAAAGGTTCTGAAATTTCTCTTCATGTATTCAGTATTTATAAAGTCTCTGCTGGAGACAAAAAAAAGGTAAGATTCATCAGTTTCTCTGATAAAGACCCTATTTCAGAGGGAACCGTTAAAAAATATTGTTAGAATAAAATGAACAATATCATGAAGTTTTTTAGAACAGAAAATGTAGCAAGATACTATCAACTTGTAGTCAGAAGAAAACATAACAATGCACATATACATACATGCATGTAAATTAAAATACAACAAGATACAAAAAATACAATCCAATATTAAAATTTCTAAAAAGAACTAGAATCTTCCATTTACAGTATCAGATGGCAAAAGTGAGAATCCCTGTCACAAATTTCTTACAAACTATTAAAAATGCTATTTAAAAAAAGCATATATGCAATGCACATTTTTCTACCTGGAAAAAAAATCAGACACGTGGCAAATAACATAGGCCAAATCAATCATCAGAAAAAGACTGAAACACTATCTTATCTGTTTGGTTTTTTTTTTAATATTTTAAAGGGATAGAAAAAAGATCTTGACTGTCAATTAGTTGACAGCCTATCCTGAATTTTGCAAACTTGCAAACAAGCACTTTCTCATGACTCATCATAACTCAAGATTCAGAGCTCCTCTGTTATACAAAACGTGGACTGCTATGAAAGTCCAGATCTTTCTCCAAATGACACTTACCTCATCTGTTATGCTCTACTTTTATTTGTTCAGCTAGGTAATTGTCTCCTGCCTAGCGTGTGCAACATTAAACCTCGCAGGTGTTCCTAGTGAACCATGTCTTATTCTTCTCAGGCCATTTCTCCAAAATCTCAAGAATACTTTGAACTGCATGTCTGCCCTCCATTGTGCTAACAACCCTGTCCCAAATAAATTCTGTTTTCTCTCTGTACCTCCACTGAGATGTTAATAAAAGCACTGAGTACTACTAGACTCAATATATTTTTGGAATCCCATCCAATATATCCTTCTAAGCTGACAGCAAATGAACAATAGGTAGCCTGTGCACACAGTTTTCCAGCCAGCTGTACTTAACAGCAATCCATGTACTTCTGAAATTTCTTTCATTTTATGAAAATGCCTTGTGAGAGAATTTCAAAAGTCCAGCTGGACATGACATCTCCTGGTTCTCCATCAAGTTTTGGTATCCGTTGCACATGCTAAAAATACAATACTTCATGTAGATTAACAGATCTGACTAGCTTTATGATTAAATATTTATTTTCAGCATCCTTATCATTGACATGCTTTTTTTTATTACCTCATCTCATTAAAGACTTCTATCACTTTTCCTCCAAGGTAATACTTTAAGTATCCAGCACAGCTTCAAAAAAAAAAATTCAGACGTCCCGATATTCCACTATATTGCATACAAAATGTCTGACTGATGGACGACCTCTCTTGCAAATTTCTATGATACATGATACAACAGACTTGAATATACAGATTTTCACCAAGTGATTCTGCATCATGCCTGAAAGTTCAGGCTGAGTTGAAAAACCTTGTCTTGAAATACTTCTGTGAAGATGGACAGACTGCATGGACAGGAACGACTGTATGCTTTAATGCCCCAAAACCTAACACCATCTAGGCATATGCTTTTTCTAAAATGAAATATTAAAACTTCAGAGACTTATTTTGGATATATAAAGTTTCGAATTAAAATGCAGTATGTGTTTCACAGTAAAAAAACCTACGAAGATGAAATGGATGCTTTATATAAAATATTTACATAGATAGAACATAAAAAATGTACCATAGTTGGTAACCTTATGACTTGGGGAACCATGTATTTACATATCTTTATCTTCGCATGTGCGTATGTGTGTGTTGTGTATATATTTTTAACAGTTGACAGCTGTTTTAGAGCATACAGAGATGCCAAGCTGAATGAGGGTCTTGATTACTTCAAGATTAGCTATCTAAAGTTTCTATTCATTTTAAGTGTTGTTAGTGGGAAGAGTCATTAGTCACTTCCTTGTCTCATAGAACATCAGCATACATTTACATTGTTAATGAACATTTGGGGTAAATGAATTAATGGCACTTTTAAACATCAATTCAATACTAATAACTTTGTATGTCATAGAAATGTTAAGGCTGGGATAAAAATGAGAAACCTTTTCAGCCAAGGTAACTAATCACTTCTGGGCACAATAAAGGGTAAAATTAATTTACAGTGTTTTTTTAACAAGGTAAAAATCTTGGTTTATCTTGAAACAGAGTTGAGAGCATTACCAGTATTTTTTTAAGGAAAAAAATCAGAAGAAAATGCTTCTCTTTTTCTTCATTGGGAAAGACTAGAAGCAAGCCATATCTCCTCTGGAAAACGGTTATTATTTTATGTTATTGCAAAAGACTATTTTCAAGTTTCTAAAAATATGTAAAAAAAAATGCATTTAGTTTATCAAACTAAAATGGCTTCATAACTTTAAGATGTCAAATATAATAAAGGAGGAACACTGACCTAGAAAAGCTATTTCATTTACTCGTCGGGTTTTGAAACACCTCCCCGTAGATGTTCATTCTCATTTTCTAACATTGAAAAAGCTTTATAAACCATTGAAGAAAAAATGAAAAAAAATAGCTCAAAGGGGCAATGAAGTTTAACCAATATATTTTAAAGCAAAACATCAGTTTCATCTAAACTGAAGTAACAAGCTCAAGAAAAACTTGACATAGCTTTTTTAATAAGCGCTAGTAAACAGAAGATTTATAGACAGATACACCTACAGAGTAGCTGATCTGGGTGAGGGACTTAGGAAATGTGACAAAGTTGTTTCAACTCCGTAATTTAAAATAAATTTTTTATTTTGCCCTCCTGGTACATGTGTTCAATGACTGGAAAATTACAGGTAGTTAAGGTGCCACTGTGTATAACTGAGTACTTGAGGAATGTTTTCATGACAAGGACCAGCTTTCTCGTTAAGCTTATCATTTTCTTCGAACCAACTATACTGGCACTACCAGCAAATAAATAGAAAAGACAAGCAACACAGACATGCACTGCATTATGCACGCAGTTTGTCCTCAGTGTTCATTAGAGTCTTCCAAATACTGCATTTAATTAATTTACTTTAGGTTACAAAGTAATTTCTACCTTTAGAGCCTGTTCATTCTATCTCAACTTTCAGGTTTTTTTCTAGTAAGAACATAGGTGCTGGGTCAAATGAAAAAAAAAGGAAAATCGGCCTTTTGATTTGCATAATGTCACCCGAAATAACATAGTGAACTTTATTGCAGAATTAAGAAAACAAAGGAAAACAGAAAAATTCCATAAAACCAAAGCAGTGTAAAAAAGCTCATGCTTGAGAAAGTAACACAAAGCCCTGATGCATTTCAATATTCTTATGCTAAAGTCATTGTTTGGTTTATGACTAAAAAAGGATGACAGTGCATTAAACATTTGGCTAATGTTTTTGTCTGTAACTGAAAGGTGACTTTTCGTGGTTTTCATTAGTGTCAGTGTTCTCCACATGCTCTCTGAAATGTTCTTTAAGTTGTCCTGCTCAACTTCATTGAGAGAATTAAACAAATTATGACAGGTACAGTTATCATGACACTCTATTGTAAGGTTTTTAGGTACAAAGTCAAAAAAGTACAGAAATACAAAACTCACCTTCCCCTGGCTTGTTCAAATAACTCTGCAAGGGATCGATGCCTATTTCTTGCTCCTCTGTTTGCAAAGGGTGACTGGTTTCAGACACAGAATGATACATATTGGCAATAGTAAATTCGATCTGAATGATATTTATCTGGAGGGAAAACAAAACACAGAGAAACAAACACTTCAGTGTTTCTTTAGCTGTGTCAATCACATAGTTCCTTATTTTCCAGGCATAAAATCACCATTAGATGTCTAATAGCAGAACAATAGTGTTGCCATTCAAATGTTCTATTATTTGGCGTCCAAAAGAATTGTTAGACTACCTCCAACTATCACACAGCAAGTGGAAGTCTAAAAGTGGTTTTGAGAGACTGTATACTGGGCCAGGAGCCTCTTTGCTTCCTTTTTCTAGCTTCTGCAACTCATCTTTTAGTCCGATTCCACGGAGAACTGATGCTAGTCCTTGGGGACAATGAAGATTACAGAGCAAAGCTGAGGTGAGACCCATCATTACCACTCTTCTGGACTCAGGATCTCTTCTCCTAGAAAAAATTCCCTTTTAACCACTACTTTCTCAGAAATCATAGGTCAAGTATAAGAGAACAGAGACAGGGATGCAGACACATGCAAAAAAAGAGAGAATGAGATAATACTGACTGGCATGATGGCTGGTTTCGGTTTTATCAAGATTTATATTAGCTTTCCAGAAAGACCATGTTAAAGAAGCATTTGAAGAAACATAATCAGCTAGCTAGTGAATATTTGCCAAGAAGTTCTTCCAAAAAGGAAGGGTAAAAGAGGAGAAAGCAAAACCGGAAAACCCAGGAAGTCGGTGCCGCAGGTTCACCATCGCAGGCTGCTGAATGGCATTCACATCACTACCATGTAAGTGAACAAGAACTATATTAGAAATTCATGT
>Ga0065711_1006127_pt1 | contig 23053 bp, 16 predicted proteins | sample Hoacrofraction12_FD_59098 | JGI IMG/M metagenome (GOLD analysis project Ga0065711, IMG submission 59098) | Hoatzin crop microbial communities from Cojedes, Venezuela - Epithelial fraction 12 v2 (version 2) | ecosystem: Host-associated > Birds > Digestive system > Esophagus > Crop | place...
CCAGGTAACCTAAGTAGGGGGGTTCAGCTCCCCCCCCCCCAGTGTTAGGCTGTTCACGGGGACAACAAACCCAAAGTCCACAGCCCCAGGCATCCCCTTTCCCTTCCCAAACTCCTAGCAGACTTTGCTAAGGCTGCTGCCAGGCAATTACGATGTGTCTGGGAAAGGGACCCTTCACCTGACCCTGCATACTGGTCTGGCAAAGTGAAAACTCCATGAACATCAGGAATTTACCCAGCAGAAAAATTCTCCAGGCCTGATGTCTGCAGGCATGGGAGAAGCCTGGAAGGAAAGGTGATCGTCCAGTTCGATATTCTCTCGCTGTCCTCATCCTAATCTGGAGGGATCACGCCGGGATGAGCAGGAGTGCACCCTCCTTGCACCAACCACACAGCTAAGAGCATCCTTCATCATTGCTTGTTAGGAGATGGAACAGCCTCCCTCTGCCACTCTTCCATGCTACATTTTGAAGGCTTTTAGCATGTAAAAAAGGACCTGTGTCTGCTCCATCCAAGAACCTGGGCAGAGGGACACACAACCCCTGGGAGCGCTCTCCGGTCAGCACAGCTCAGCCAGGTCTAGAAGCTAATCACAGCCAGCAAAGCTCCCACTTGCAAGAGCCCAATTCCTACCAGCCATTTGGGCTTTCTGAGAGGCGTCCTTCCTTCCCGACCCCAATTCTTTACACCTTGCACTCCCAAAGCCAGTGACCTGACGGGGATGAGGAGGATGAGGGTCACCAAAATGAAAATACTGACTATGGGTCTACCACGCTGCATCACGCTGCGTCCTCACTGACCGCAGCAGCAATGCAAGGCAGAAGGCCAAAACACGCAGGCGTCTGGGAGGATGGAGGAAAAAAAAAGCAGCAAGCAGAGGTTTTCAGCTGTAACACTGATGGCACAGATGTATGTCTTGTATTGTTATTTTCTATAAATACTGACATGAAGAAGTTATACCAATATGAAAGGTGGGACCTTGATAAGGAGATTTTCTGAGTTCCTTACAACAAATACTCCAGAACAGCTTTACAGAGACTGTTTAAAATGTTAAAATCTGATTTAATCAGATGGATTTGCTAATATTTACTTGTCCTTATTTTACATATATTTTATGATACTAATTCTTAAATTTTGCTGAAACTAGCAAGAACTGCTGTTATGTTACACAGCAAAGAGGCTCCAGACGTGTGATTGAGACCTTCAAGAAAAATGAGCGAGGAGGCACTCATCTGGTTTATAATCAAATTACATTTGCAAGACAAAAGAAATTGCTCTAAATTTCAAATTAAGCAAACTGGGTATAACTGCACAGGACATGCAGCATAGCTACGACTTAAAAGATGATTGCTTTAAATTCACATCTAACTGGCCTGCAAAGCAACCTGTTAAAAATACCATATGCTTTCCTACAGTTGAATATTCAACAGGAGACCTCTTTTTGTGTGTGCATTTCATACTTGCAAGATTTGCACCTGTAGTTCTGAGCACGTGACGCATTTGATAGACAGCTAATGGTGCTAATGAATCGCTCTGATCTGGGTGTGCAGTTTATTGTGTGGGGGTAAACGCGTGTCTGTTGAAAGCAAGCTGCGTGTCCGGCTCTCAGATCCCTGTCTCTCCTCCATCAAGTATTGCACTTTAAACTACTCATTGACAAGTTCCCCAAGGAATTTTGTATCTTGGGTTTGATTGTGCCAGATACACAGGTTAACTGCTTCTGGATCCACTGATGTAAAAAGCAGCTTAATGGTAATGAAAAAAAATTCATTTTGGAATCAGAAACACATTTGCAAGTATTGATTTACATCAGTGCAGAAAATCTTTCCATCAAAGACTTCTGCTCTCTAGGAGAACTTATTTACTTACAAAATTGAGAGATTGGGGCGTCTAGCTGGGGTACATTTCCTCCTTTAGCATTTAGCTTTTGCACTTGAGTAGGCGGCACAGGTTTGTGAGACTGGCCGGTGGCTCGGTACATGGCTTGGACCCACAGGATACGGTCCTGCTCATCGTCACTGGCAAATATCACCGTGTCTCCCTCCTTCACAGCGTTGAAGAATGCTCTGCCGCCCTCCAAACCTGGCAGGAGAGGAAATGCAGCAGAGTTTCGCAGACTTTGAGGCCAGCCAGGGGATCTCCCCGGGCTTCCCACCCCACCGCCGTCTCGAGTGTCCCCAGCCAGTCCCGCGCTGCCCCAGCTCCTGGCTGAGCTCCGTCCCCTCCCCTGCACCAAACTCACCTGTAAGACAGCCCCAGGTAGCACCCTGCACTGCAACTACTAAAACAAACCCCATCACACTCGGATTAATTGCTTCTCTCACCTATAGCCCCGCCTGTGAGGGTCCCATGTGAGTTGTACCACTGAAGCCCCATTAAAAAATGGATTTTGAGGGGATGCGGTGGGAGGTTTCTCATTGGACTGAGCATACCAGTGCTCATGCTGCACCAAAGATGTTTGGGTGACGTGCTTATTTCTGTCATTGCCCTGATTCGGCACCCATCTTCTCACCTCCCTAACATCAGAATTAACCTGGAATCAAGGTCTTGACAACCAACCTCCCGTGTCTTTCATCTTCTCCTCTGGAGATACCGTTATGCAGGGCATGGTGAGGATCACCACACTCGATGTGTTGCCCCACTAGAATAAAAGAAATGTGGTGCTCCTCCTCAGGGTCTCACCACTCAGCAGGTACCTCCAGGTACCAGGGGGCTTTCTGCCCCTGCCCCTTCCACTCACTCACATCTATCAGAGAGAAAACGGGGCGGGTAAAAATGCTGGGGTGGTCCCTTAAATATTTCCACAACAAAGACAGGTATAGCTGCTGACCCTTTATTTAGGGAATTTAACCTGAAGGCACTGGTTAGGGTGATCACTCGATTTGAGCATTCAGTTCACAATCAAATTTCACTGGGATTTAAGTGTCTAATTCACTTAGGCTCCCCAGAAGAGATGAGTCTTTCCCTCCTCTGGTGTAACTCCTAGCTCAGTTCCTCAGTTCTATTTATAGTAAAGTCATGCATAGCTAATGATCAGTATAAACATAAACATATTTACAATACTGCCGATCACAGTTCAGCTGCAAGCAGGGGGAGAGCGAGAGGACTCCCGTTCGGGAGCCGTTGGCAGCGTGGCAAGCCCCAGCGCCCGCGGGCTGTCGGCCCCGTACCTGGCTGCGGGTCGGTGTAGTCCACAGTGTAGCCGTCGAGCTGCAGCAGCTCTTGAGGTTCAGCTTTTTTCTCCCGGTAGCTGCACATAGCAAATGTATATTGACTAACCTGAAGAAAACCACAAAGCTAAGATGGCACCGGGTGATCACGACAAGGCAATCCAAAGTGCTCACAAACGCCGCAGGCTGATGGCCTCTTTACAGGGACCGAGGGTGGTGGGGTAATTTTGACGGTCATTGCCCACACGAGACAGACTAAACTTTTTATCGGGCTTTTGCAAAGCTCCCCGTTAACACACCCTGCTGTGGCAGGCATCTAAGTCTCTGCATCAGTACATACAGCGGTTTAATTTCCTCCAAAAGAGGAAGCTCCATGCCTTAAAAACCCTCTATCATTCATCCCCAGACAAGTGCAAGAGTGACACCCTGTCACAAACAATGTGAGCTAAATTGCTAGGTGCCAGTCATATTAAAGCAATCTTAAGATCCCACTGATCTCGGCAGTTGTTGTCATCAGTGCTGTAAATGGCAGCTCTCACTCCTCTGAGGTACCATCTGCATGACACGACGCATTCAATGTCAAGCTCTTGACGGAAGCCGACTCGGCTGCGGGGGCTCTGCCAGGCTCCCGATCGCCTTTAGGACCATCAGGCCGCATCAAGACCCCGCGCGTACGCGGCGTGCTGCAGTCCGGATGCTCGGCGAGAAGCTCGTCCAGCGAGGAGAGGGGAGGAGAGGATTCTCCGTGCCCCGGGCTAGGAACTCACAGGGAAATCTACTGTCAAATGATTTCAAATGACTTTGTTAAGGTTGTGTCACATCCTGGATGCCTGACGTAATTTTATTAGTCTGGACATTTTCTTGACCTCTGGAAGAAACTTTCAAACTCTGGTGGGTGGCAATGGAACATGCTCGTCATTTTTTGGAAGTCGGTAGAGATCCCGAATGATGGGTGAGCGGTGGGGCTGGGGGATTTTGCCTCCAAACTCCAGACAAACTGTTTGGCTACAAACACACACGCAGCACCTATCTTGGTGGCACCCATCGCTAATAAAATGTCATTTATTTAAGTCAGGAGACCCGTCTATTGGCATCGCGTCTCCCAGCCGGCGCTCGGTTTATTGCTGCCCTCTGCGGGCTTCTGCTAGCTGCCAGCCTGCTCCCAGCAGCCCTGCCTGCACCGTGCCTTCCTCCAGGAACAGCTCCAAAAGCCACCTAAGAATAAACCCTATCATTAACACATTTGTGGGAGTAAGACTAAAAGCGATGCTTTAAGCATCTTGCATCCTCCTTAAAACTACCAGCACTGACGAAAGATTGACAAGTAACAGACCAATAGCAGGAGCACACGAGTGCATATTCTATGCTCTGAACTTTGAATGCATACCATCATACCGGCAACACAAAAATTAAAAAGATTAACACGAAGTAATCTAAAAATAACCTGGTGCCCCACAGCCCAACATTCATCCGACTCCTGGAGCGTTCACTCCATGCTACTTGCAGTATATTGCTGCCATCTCCTGGAGAAGCTCTCGAATGGGCTTTATTCTCAGGAAGGTCTCGGAGATTTCATCTTGAGCGGTGGGGATTCCGTTTCTCTGTGTTAGACAGCCTGAACTTCAGGGACTGCGTGGTAAATTTAATTCCTGAAATGAGTCAGTGCTAAACTACGCTGACATTGATTGAAATATGACTAATGATTTTTTCCTCTCACTTTGTAGCAAGAGGTAAAATTCATTCAGTAGTTCAGTTTTCTCGTCTCTGACCCTGGACATGAGGTCTGAATTTCAGGCTCTTCTTCATGTACAAATAATTCCTCTCATCTTTGGACCCAGAAAATTCTCTTCATCCCTATCAACAAGCCAACCACATCAACAAAACAGTAATGTACGGAAACACGCAGGCATTTCAGAGCTTACACCTCTCCTGTTAAAAGCTGTAAAAGACAGACGTAGACTGCAGGCTCTGGTGGAGCCATCCTGGAACAGAGGCAAAGCAAACAGGTCTCCTGTTAGCATTCACATGGTTTCCTTGGAAGAAGCTGCTCTACATCATTATTAGAAGAGACCTCTAAGAGAAACCTACAGGTGGGTCTACAACACGAGACGAGTCAGGTCTCACCTGGGCTCAGGTCCTACTTCTCTACTCACACAGCTCAAGCCTGAAGGCAAGCTCAGGACTCCCCAAGAGGCTGCTGGCAGGAGGCAGGCTGGGATCAGGTTGAGATCAGGCTGGAGGCAGGAGACAACTACCAATGGCCTCTGGAGAAGGTGCCGAGAGTGCTGTACAGAGTGCCTGCACCTAAATGGTGCTACTGACTTCAAGGACTGGCATACCAGTCTGTCTGTCCTATCCTGCTGCCTAAAGCATTTGCTGCTTGGGGTCAGAAGGAAGCCGATGCCCTGGCTACCAGTGCAATGTGGTTCCTTCCATTTACGAGCGGTGGTAAAGCAAAACCCAACAAAATGAGATTCTAGAAAGCTCGATATGTCACGATCGTGCTCCACTGCTGAACAGAACTGTAGAGTCAAGTAGAGATTGCAGCTTGCCTTTCATCAGTCCTCTAAAATATTGTGCTTTACAGAGCCTGCTCTCTGTAGAAGCTTAGAAGTGGCCAGACAAGTGAAACAGTTAATAGCAGAAATTAATCTTACAGCCTGCTGAGTTCACACCGAACCACAGCTGAGTATATGAGAGCAAGCGAGCAGATGGGATGGGCAAGATGAATGGTTTGAGTAATTGGAAAAAGCAAAGATACAGAGAGGAAATGGAGGGAAGACAGAGGAGAAAATTCTGCCCAGTGAGGGACAAACTCTCCAAGCAGCTGGGATTTCATCCAGGGACTCGATGAGGGCCAGGAAAGGAGCATCTAAGGAAGCCGAACTGAGTGAAACTAAAAGAAGGGAAATAACCCAAGGCTGCCCTGGCTGGTTCATTACAAAAAAGGGAAAACACTTTGAGAAATTATTTGAGACAAAATAACAGAAGGAAAAGAAAGTGAGGAAAAAAGAGAAAAAGACAAAGAAATTCAAGAAAGGGGAAGCAGACAGCGGGAGACAAATGCCAAAGTTCACTATTCCCAGGCTGCTAAATTAGATCTGACTTTCTTGGCACTGGACCATATTCTGTCACCAGCTATATAATCCGACTGATTAATAAATCCAGTAGATATGTATTAACCAGTCCTGACTTCGTCCTTGTTTTTCCACCAGAGACTCCTGCTCTAGCGAGCACCGCTTTCCCCAGGATCCTGCTCAAACCTGTTAATTGTCATCCCTCACACTCTGAGCTCAGTCACTCACCTCCCCCTTTCTTGCTGTTGACATAACACCGCCCCACTTGGGTTAAATTCTTAAACGGACCTTTCCTAGATTAACAGCATGCATTTTGTCCCAAGGGAGAGAAACTGTGCTAAGATACTGCCAGCTGTAATACAGCTTTCTGCTTTGATGGGAGACTCTTGTCCTCTGGTTGCAGCTGTATGTTGCCTCCTGAGCCCTTTCCTGACACAAATGAGCAGAGGAACTGATCTAGCTTAAAGAAAAAAAATGTGAAAAAAAACAGTTTTCACATCTCAGCACGTCCACTCAGCCCTAAACAATTGCACATAGCAGTTGTCCTAACTTCTTCCTTCAAGCAGGAGGTGTGCGTGTGTTCACCTTGGGCAGGACTGTGTGATGGGAAGCCATTCCACATGAGTATGGATGGGACACGCAGGCACCTGTTTAACAAGCAGTTCCACAAAACTTTTATCATCAACACTCAAAGTTTCTCAAGAATCACCACCTATGCCAAGCTCTCAGCGAGCGTCTAACTGAAAACATGATTTAATACGATTATGGGGACCAGCTATGGGTCATTTACCTCGACTTGAGGACCACAGTCTACGACTGCTGGTGTAGGATACTGCAATTTTGCCAAATTATTTTCAAATTCTGTTGGTTATATGGAGTTACTGAACACTTACTTCATCTCATTTTATCCCGAGCCAGCTGAGTTTTGCTAAAAGCAGGAACTGTCACTGTTAGTCTAAATTATAATGAGTTCAGAGAGTCTGTCACTAGAACAATAGATCCAGGCGTAGACACTGCAACTGGTTTTAATCTGCAGAGAGTTGATCTGGTTCCAACAACGTTCTGCAAACACCATCAGACACAATCAGCTGAAAACTGCTTCAAGCTACTCAGCAGACATGTCATCCAGGTACCATGGCGTGTTACTTCCCATATGCTGCCAGAGCACAGAAACGGGGTTATGACAAGAGAAGAACAGATTCAGTCTGAAATCTCAGTGTAATTAATTCACTTACCCTTAAGAATCTTTGTAAGAAATTTCCTATCGCAAAGCCAGCAAACCCACCAGAACCAACAATAGTGTTGTTGCCAGTACAGCACATTAGACCTTGCAAAGAATTAATACAAGCTCTGTCAGCTATCAAAAATCCCAGCTTTTGCACGACTGAGGGGCTAATTGGCAAACTGGCTGAAATTTGTATGCTGTGCTCAGGCAGCTGATATAGCAACTTAGGAAACACTTACAACATCTGTGATGGGTGTACATTTTCTTTCCTAACCAGTCATGGAGAACTTTGCCCTAAATTGCTCCCTTGCTTTCCCTTACCACTGCCACTGGCGTTACCGCTGCCTTTACGAAGCATTTTCCTCCCTTGTGATGCTGCGGACCATTTCCATCCAAGCTCAGGGCCATATTCTGCCATCACTTTCACGCTGCATATCTCAGGATTTAAAATTAGGCAAGTAACGAGTCTCTGCCATGTAATTTACATCTAATCAGTATTCTGCTCTTCTGCTGCTCATCTCAAAGGGTGTCTACGAGAAGGGTGGGCAGCGAGGACTGCGATTCATTCGAAAGAGAAAACTATCCCCTCTTAACGCATGGGTACGTGCTGGAGGAGCACACGCACCGGCTCTGCCAGCCGCGCCATGCTGTAATCCTTCCCCGAGGGCTTGAACCACCTCCACTCGGCAACGCCTGCGCCGGAGAGGTGAGGCCCAGTTCGAGGAACGGCACAAAGGCACTGCTCACCCACTACACCCAAACAAATCATCTCCCCTCCTGCACAACCCTCGCAGCTACACAGACACAGAAGGTGCGAGGGATTATTCCACCCAAATCACCAGGCAGTTATTGCTCCTTTCCTCTTCTCTCCCGGGCTCACACGAGCCAAGTGGCAGTGGAAATGCTCCCTGCAGAGCTCCTTTTTCTACACAGACGCGCAAAGCCTCCCTTCATACCGACGAGGCATCGCTGACACAAAAGAGTCAAACTGCCATCAACACCTTCCTCCTTGGTGCCGCCCATGCAGCTTGGCACCTTTGTGCCTTGTTTAGATGGTTATGAAGAGTCTGAGTATTTATTACCACAAATTTCTTAACCGCTGGTACCAAAAGGCCGAGCGGTACCACCCAACAGCACCGAAGGAACTGAGGCTGCGTCCATCTGAAATGGGGAAAGAGGGGCAGGAGAGGGCTCAGGACCAGGAGGAGGAGGTTACTCTACAAGCGACAAGACAGGAGACCGAGCTTCAATAGAAGGTGCTACAGGTAAGGGATAGAAACAAGGGATCAGAAAGGAAACTTAGTTATTCATCCAAACGCACAGCCTTGCCCTCTTGGCAGTGTCACGGGCTGAGCAGACCACATATCCCAAATGGACTTTCTGCTTTGGACTCCATCTCTTGGCTCTGGTGCCAACAGGAGCCTGGCACAGATGCATGAGCTCCCGAAACAGGGGCTGCTCCTTGTCTGTTCCTTACGCAACGAGGCAGCTCACCTTCCCGCGGGGGTTATTTTCTGTCTGTGGTTTAGCAGAGTTCAGAGTATCCTGGACATCAACACCTTTGCTGCCAATCCCTGTTCGTATCAGCACCCATCCTTTGCATTGCATGAAAAGCAAATGACAAACATACGGACAGCAAAGTATTTTTATTCCATCTTTATTGCCTGCTGACATGTTCAATATGCTCAAACTACATCTGAGGGACTGCATAGAGAGTGTTTCTTGTTTATATTTGATGTACGGCAGAACACTTTACATTGCACCAAATGTTGAGCAAACGGTAACATAACAGAGAAGCTGCAGTGGCAGCTGGAATTTCTGAGGTGGGCTACAGAGACTCTCTGGGGGCAAAAGTCTGCTCATCTTATTCAAATGAATTGCTTTTCTGGCCAAATTCTGCTCTTTTATGCCAACTGACGAATACAGACCTAGTAACATGAGAAAACATGGAATAACTCTGAGAGCTTCAATTCCCCAGCAAGCTGAAGAATACATAGCAACCAAAAACCAGAGAAGTAACTGCAATCACACAGCAAGGCCAGAAGAAAGGCTCCTTGAGAGAGACATGGGAATCCACGTCCAAGCCTGCAAACTATTGCACAGAAGAGCATCAATAGATTTATTTCTGGGAGAAGCTATGTTACGAAAGAGGATTCTCTGCTTTGGAGATTCCCTGTTCACAGGGAAAAAGGGACTGAGAACTTGGTCTACCAGGAACGAATCGTCCCTCAGGGAAAACCAATACTAGTTGCTCTGCAGGTGATCACAGACTGTCACAGCACTTTTAACCTCCTTTTAGAACACAATAAGGGAAACATACGGAGAAAAGCAATCCCTCAATCCCTGCCCAGGAAAAGGGTCACTGCATAATGCTCCAAAAAGGGCTTTCCTTCCTTATGGCCTCTGCTGCTTCTTACCCTGGAGACAGTCTGGGCCTTACCTCCTGCATTCTAGCTCTGAGAGACGCTGGGTTCCCCTGTGAGGCACCAAGCACCCCACCTCACCAGGGACCTGGCCAGTCCCTGCACGGAGAGCGCATATGCAAACCAGGTGCCTCTAGGAATGGGTTACACCGATCCTAAATCCATCACTTTTACCTAAATCTAAATATACTGCTTGGGCAGACAGAGGCATCTCCTGCCGCTGCTCTACACTAAGTCCCCCACTTCTGTGGCCATTTGGACTCCCTTTGGTATACAAACCCAGCACTTAAACTGTCCCTATGGATTATACTTGGTTATTGGATTAGGTACTCAGCTGCTCCCTCCACACAGGCTCCTACTTACATGGGTCATGCACATCATAAATCCCGTTTACCTCCTCAGGATGGATTTTCTTATCTGCCACATGGTTTAGTGCTATGGAGGCCAGCAGTGATGGACAAACGGGGAATGCAATTAAGCACTAAGACTGTTGAACTTGGAGTAATAATTAACTCAAAACAAACTAATCAGTTTACACCACCTGATTTAAGACCAGAGAAACCAGCTGTGTAAGGTGGAAGATGGACTGTATAGACTCCTCCCCTCACCGGCACAGGAAAGCCAGCACACAAGCATGCCTCAACCCAAATGTGGAGCCTGGTGCACCTGGTTTACACCATCTCTGTTCTTACACATGGGTGAAATCCCGGCCCTTCTGCGGCAGACGTGCTATATGCTGCATCCTCTGACTGGTCACTTTGGATCTGTGCTGGCACAAGGTCACAGCTGGGTCTCATGTTATTCCACCAGAACATGTCTGTGTTGCTTTCATCACAGGACCCTGCACAAAACTTTAATTTCTCTTACTTGCAGACAACACATCCCCGAGGAATCCAGAGAGAAGGGAGAGAGAGATGGACCCAAGAGGACTCTGGCTTTATCAGGTTGGTGTGAAGACAGAACTGCTTAAACTAGGGCCCCACACTTCTGTGACCAATGCAGTGATTTCAGCTGCCTTTGGGAAGGTGAGGGAAGATCTAACACACCAGCTACTGACCAGATCCTTTTAGGTCACAGAGGACATCTTCTGCCTGCTTCCTTGAAATTCTTAACCATGGTCAAATACACTGGTCTACTGAAACTGGGAGGGCAGAAAGTGAAAAAAAGAATAAAGGGAAAAAGGAAGAAAGACATTGCAAAATGATCGATGAGAGCTGTAGAGAATGAGAGACAGTAATGAACGTGAAGGCAAGATAAATGTCAAGAACGATATACTGACTCCGACATAGCCAGTGATGAAACTTCTGCAGATTTCAGTGGACTTCAAATTTTACCCAGAGGCTGAAAACGGAGCATTTCCACCCAAGTACCTCCAAACAAGACAAATCAAGCTTCCTCCTCACCTCATTAATTCCTCACTAAAATCGGTTCTCCATTTCACCAAGCATTCATGTGCATCAGGAAACTTCTGGCTAGAGGTCTGCAACTGGGATACCCTTGAGAAGATGCATGCATTCAGAAAAAAATCCATGACTTAACAGACACCCTATGCAGAACCACAGCTCAGCATCAATTACACAGCACTGAAAACAGCCAGAGGGAAGACTTAAACACCTCATACTGTGATTTAAGATCACTTCTAGTTAAATCTGTTACCTGGACCAGGACAAAGAATCGTTTCTTCCATCTCTTCCAAACATTTTTACCAATGGCCCATAAATACCTAGGAGAAAACAACAGGTGAATTCAGCACCCAAGTGACTACATGTTGTTCTCTTGCTTTTCAGTATGTTTTCTTTACACCTAGAAACTGAAGCTAATGCACAAGCAGGAGTAATTACAACACTCTTCGGCTCAGCAGCATTCATGAATGTGTTTATTTCTAGCCCGAACAAACAACCTGCAAAGAAAGTGACACAAAAAGCTCCCAGAGTCTCAATGTCACACAGTATTAATTCTCTCTTCCTCTTTGTCTTTCACAACTTGCTCAGAATTTACAAGCCCTTTCACTCCAGTGAATAGCTACGACATGGTTGGATGGATGAAAAATACATTTGCAATGCAAGAATTAAGGGAGAGAAACCCCAGATGTTGCTTTAAAGCATTCACAAAACCTTTTGGCTGAGGGGAGCTGTCAAACAGAGGGATACTTACTACATCAAAACCAGTACCCGGGATCCCAGTATCCACTGGGCTGACTAAACCAGGTCATTTCGCTGAACAGCTAAAGATGGATTCCTAGAAATCACTTGGCTACAGATATACAAGTCAACTGAATAATTTCTAAGGAGGATTGAATTTGTTGTTTTCTACAAAAGAAGAATTAACTCTTAAAATTAATGTCAAAATTAGCATTTAATCTCTGTGATGAAGCGGCCACTGTAAGACTGCAATACAAACACTGGCGAAAATAGTGGCAGCACCAGACTAATAAACGCAAGGACATTATTCAGCATTAATATATTTTATGTATCATTATAACTAATTTAGTTCTGGCTCAATAAATAGAAAAACAACTCCTTTTTGGTTATGCTAGAGGTTCCTTATGCCAGAAGAGATCCAGCATACTCTTGGTGAACGTTTAGCCACAAAACTCCAAGTCGTGCTAATGTGGGCACTGAGTCCTCGGCTAGTTCAAGAACAAGGTAATAATTGTCCTTTTTGCTATTGCTGCTAAGATCAACAGAAAGACAATCTCAGTTCTGACAGCAAGCTAGTATTAGAAACCACGCAGTTTTAAGCAGCATCTTGTAAATCAAATGTTAGTTGAAGAAAGCCAAAGAAAACGCAGGACTGCTCAGCCCTGTTGCTGTCAGCTGTGGTCAAGGAAACAAACACGACAGGCGAACTGTCCTTTCTTGCTTTTGGTGTCTGTGATCGTGGTGGAAAAATTAACCTTCACACGTGGCTATTGCCTCTGACCTCATTAGCAGAGAAGACAGGAGGAGGAGGAGAAGGAATGAAAAAAAAGATGAGTGATCCAGACCATCTAGTAATTGATTGACTCTAACAGAACACTATGGAAGTAAAAATGAAACAAAGTCACTTTCATAGCACCAAAAACATACTGGAGAAAGTGTTAATCAAAACAGTGACCTTCCTGGCTAGTTTCTATTTTTTATCATGTCCTCAGCTCTGAAGAGCAAACAGGAAAGCCTTGCCCATGGTGTTAGCTAGAACTTCCCAAGGATGATTACTTTGTAACTGCACAGCACGCAGGTGGAAGCCAGGGGTGGCAGTTGGGGTCCCCCTGGCCCCGGACCCTCTGACACTCGCGGTTGGAGGGGAGAGCTCTCCCTTCTAACCTTCCAGATCATTAGCCCTACTGCAGGCATCTGCCTACTTCAGCCAACAGCCTTCTCCAGGCAACTGCCTACTCCAGGCAACTGCTACCTAATTGTGCTGTGTATCTCTGTATAAATAACAGCGATCACGCTGGAGTTTATTTCAAGCAGAAGGTGCACTGTGCTTTTGGTTCTGAGAAGTCAACACAGGGAAACACAGAGTAACTTAGGAAATTATACCTTTCCCAATAAGAGAGTCTGGCAGTTCACCTATTATTTCCTTACAGGAAGAAAAATAGCCTTGCAATTTCCTGAGGAATATTGTTTAAAATTTAAATGGTTTGGTTGACACGCATTAAAAAGACTATGCTAAGAACCTGGAAAGTGCATTATAAACAACAGAACTAATGTCATTTTTATATTTATCTTTCTTCTGACCTCCTATGAACTTGTGAAAAAGAGTTTCTCTTCCAGAATCTTAAAAAAGAGAAATTTTCTAATGCGCATTCAAAATAAATGGAGTTCAGATTGAGATAAGCAGTTACCCAGAGTGCTTCATGTTTTGTGGCTTATCCATTCGCACAGCAAGCTTGATCTTCAGGTCTTGATCCGGGCAGTTTTTGGAAACAGTCATTTTGTGCCACTCTGATTGCTTTGGACTATTGGGAGTAGGGTGGAGAACAACCTGCAAGTGTCAAAATCAACAATGTTAAAGGGAAAAACTATTCAAAAAATGGGTTTTATTGGGGAACAAAAGCACATCAGATGGGCTAGTTTACCCCTAAAAGTCAGCCTGGAAATATCTATTCACATCAGTGAGGATGGTTTTTTGTTGCTTCTTTAAAGTACAGCTTACTATTTTGAGATTAATTCATATATTCTTTGGCTCCTCTATCTACCGTGCCTTTGTTCATGGGGTTGTGCAGAACAGATCTGCATTATCAGTTCCCATTGCTTAAGGAAAGACCGTGGTAAACGAACATGCAGCTGTCCAGGTAGATCAACCTAGACGTGATGGTGGACTGCTGTGATTAGCAAACCAGCAACAAGTTTTTCCTGAGGTTGCCCACTGCAGTCCCCTACTTCCAGCCTCATACAGCTCGGTCAACCTCCAGCCTTCCTGACATTTCCCACATCAGGTGAGCCGTTTTGAGGGCTCAGAAAGCTCTGCCTAAAACATTTCATCTATTGCTACCACCAGCTTGTGGGGAAGCTGGTCTGTTGTTTTTTTTTTGTTTACTGTTAAGACTGGATGCAGTCGGCAAGGTTTTAGATAGGCTGGTGTGTCTGACTGCACTACAACAGCAGATAAAATCTGCATTCCATGTCACCACGCCCGTGGCTGCAGGACTCTGCTTCCATTTCATGCAGTGAGGAAACGATGGGACGGTCTCCAGCTGGGATAAATCCATGCAACATCAGTGACTGCAGTGGAGATGTGCAGATGAACACCAGTGGAAGTGCCTGGCTTATCAAAGAAACTGAAAAAAGTCTTCTCTGATCACAGCTGTGCTTTTCCCATTCTCCCAATACCCCGACAAAGCAGAGCAGCTACATCTGACAACGAGCCACAGAGTGTTCCCAGCTCCCAGAGCCTCCACCATTGTCTCTTGGAGGCTCTATATGCGTTCTCTGAAGTGGCTCAACCTCCTCCTTCCTACACCCACTCTTCTTCTGATGCTTTCACTCTCAGAGGTGACTTTTTGACTGGCACAAATTCACTCAAGTCTCCACTGTCCTGCAGTGAGATGAATCTCCTTTAAATCCATTAACCTTCATGCAAACAAATTATTTTACAAACAGCAGCATCCACCCTCGTTATATGGGGTGCTGCCATCACTCATTCTCCACTCACACTCAGTCCGTGCTCCTGCCAAACTCCAGCCCAGACTACAACCTTGTATTCCTCTGCTCTTCAACTTTACTGCTGAGTCAACAACCTAGGGGTTGTTTTCCACCAAAATATCCTTGACGCTATCACTCTCTGATGGATAATTTTAAAAACGATTTTATTGCCTTTTCCAAAGACTGAGGTTAACATCAGTAAATTCTCGACTTCACCTTTATTCATCGATATTATTTATCATGTCTTTTATTGAATGAGACTAGTGATTTCTCTGGCAGAAATCTGAAGCTGCTATTAGTTACACAGATAACTGAACAACACCAACCTCTACTGCATCACTCTTGGAAAAAAACACATTTAAGCAAATCCTGAAGATGAAAAGGGCATCCTCCACGTGGGGTGTGTTGTTAGAAACACAGGTGGACCCAAGCTCTGAGCAGCCTCCAAGGACCCACTGCAAGGCAGGTCGTGTAAGCACACAGACTTGCACTGAACCACATCTCTCAGCAAGGCAGCAGCCACTCAGGGTGTTTGGGACGCTCTCTACTTTGATTTCTAACTCTTTTTCATCAAAAGTTGCATAAACTTTGCTCATTGTTGTTGTAATTCATGGCTCTTCCCCTCCTGGCTCTCAGTGGATGAAGTCTTGGCACGGCTGAAATCCGCGGGAGCCTTGCCACCGCCTTCAATAGGGCCAGGATGTATTCCCATGCCTTCAGCTGCCCGTCCAGCAGCTTAGGGCTTGGGAGCATTTTCCAGCTCTCCCTTCAATAAAAGTGGTGAAACGAGGAGTGCCGGCCAGTTGCCAGTTTAACACTCACAATAGAAAGTGGGCATTGTCCAAGCCCGGCAGAGCACAAAGCCGCTTCTCAAAGGGCGGCTGAGCAAGGGTGTTTTTGTGTGTAAAACCTGCTTCCCTCCTCGCTCCATACAGACAGGTTCGTGCCCACTCCAACAGCTACAACAGGGGCTTAACACGCTCCCGGTTTCATTATTTCATTAAAAAAAGAAATCCTGATGCAGCCCGAGCAGACACGCGTCATCTCTCGGCCGCTCCGGGCACACCGAGCATCCCTTTGAAGTTCGGCCAACTGAAAGCGCTGGTGGCCACGGGCCAGGGGAAATCACTGCCCGGCTCCCTGTGCTCGCTGCTGCTGGCCCACGTCCTTCGGCCCGCAGAAGCTCAGAGCCGAGGGATGGCTTCCCGCTGGACCGGGAATTAAAGCGCATTGGAGGGCTGGCTCATCAGCATTTCAGGGCAAGAGAGGCTGCTCTGGGGCCTGATGTCTTTCTCAGAACAACATGCACAGCTAATTGCTTCCCGAGACGAGCAAAGTCAGCACCGCTCACGGCTGCCAGTGGAAACAAGACTTACAAAGCAAGTGGGTTTACACCAAGTGTAACCACTCAGTAACCACTTCAGTGAACGGCATCGCGGCTGGCCGGGTGAAAAGCTCTGCTCAGCACACTGCGGCGGATAAAGGCACGAGTGCCAAGCTGTTTGAAGAATGAGGTTTTGAAAATAATCCTGAAAATATTATGGTGCTGGGCGGTAAAGCAGCTGTAGGTCTTCAGCTGGAGTACTGTAGCCTGGTGGGGTCACCTCCTTTGTCAAAAGAGGAGGAGGACAGGGAGAAAGAAAGGATTGAGGTGTGGGAGAGGTAAGGCTGAAGGTGCTGTGAATCTCTTTGAAGAGAAGATCAAGATGAGAAAAGAAGAGGCAACTTTGTTTTTCCCTCTCGCAAGTGCAAGAACACAGGTTGTTACATGAAGGTGAAAAGACAAACAGAATGAACATAAATATATGAGACAACATCACTCTGAAGCACTCTCCACTATAAAGATGTAAATTAAATCAACAGCTCACTAGGACCTGAAAGAATGCTTGGCACTTGTACAAACAGCATGAATAGGAACCACATTAATCAGGAAAAACTTTGTTGTACGGACACAGAATCTCCTGTGTCAAGGCACAAGCAGCCATGGAGTTAGCAGGAAACATCCCAACAGGTTTGTCCATAATTGGAAATACCATACTTGCGCTTGCCACAGGATCAGTGGCTTTCTTGGCCATGGCCATGTAGACAAGGTGGAGAGCAAGGTGCCCTGCAGAGCCGGGCAGACAGAGCCCAGGCTGCTCCTGGAGATCGCTCAGGCCATGCAGAGCCGTGACACGGGAGATCCCGAGTGTAGAGTTCAGCCTCTCCTACCCTGAACTGATTTTCATGGGGTCTTCACCATGCAGACCGCACAGCCCTGAAGAGGTGAGAAAGGGATGGCAGGGAGTTTGCTGCTGGTTATGCCATACATGGCATAAATCATACAGCTGCAAAAAAAATCCATGGAGACTAACTGAAGTGTCGCAAAGCCACAGAAAACTGCCATCCACAGACATTCTGGAGCTGTGGGCGGCGGCAATGGAGGGCCACAAGTCCTGGGGCGCTGGTTTAGGGACCACAGGCGAGGGGCAAAGATGGAGTGGCAAGGTCGGCTCTGTGGCCAGCACCCTGGGAATCTGAACTCTTTGCTAGTAACACCGTTGATGGGGGCAATGAAACCTCACATTTCGCTCCCCAGTCCAGCTGCACTGAAGCCACCAGTTCAGCCACAATCCCCAGGCGAAGTCGGGATTTCAAGCCCTTTGCAGTGAGTACTGCAGTCAGTGCTTTCAAATGCTCAAACCATGCACCGGCTGCTCAGCAGATAGGAGAGCAGCTTAACACTCTCTTGCCAAACTTAAATCCCCTCTTTTTGCTTCAGCATAATCCCCTTTTCTGCCTCAGGAATGTCCATTTCCGCAGGCAACTTCTAAGGCTTTCCGGACTGCCAATATCGCATACAAGATCCTCTGCCTTCGCTGAGTGCGGGCACAGCCAGCTGAAACGCTGCCATTAAAAACTCACAACAAAGACAGCATGCGAGATGCACTCCTTTCCAGCAGTGGAGAGCCTGCTTTTTTTCCTCTCCCTCCAGGAGCTTGGCAAAAAAGCAGAGCATGTTGTACTCCAAAGATATTTCCGTACAGGAGAGATTTCTCTAGAAAAGCAGGGCCAGAAGGAAACATTATTAAACTCAAAATCTCCTTACCCTCCCAAGCTCTTTGTCCTCCAGAGCCAACACTCCCGTGCTCTCCGTGAACAGCTTCACCTTCACCGCAGGAAGCGCGTGTGTTGTCGTGAAGTCTCCTTGGGTGCCCCAGCTGTGAAAATACGGGCAGAGAGATGGTCAGCTCCACCGGCAGGTCAGCAGTGCTACACCTTGGACGCGCAATGGTTAACCAAAGCCATCCTGTCTGGCACAAGCCGACATGGCTGGCTTTCTGAGTGACAAGGGCATTAATCATCATCTTCAGGAAACGTGGGACAGATGTTTGGAAAACCCATGATGGTTCTTTGGGGAAAAAAAGAGAGTATTTGGGAGCAGCATGAAACCAAATTTAAGAGAACTTTTTTATTTAGAAAGAACAATACATCTCCAGCAGCGACAGCCTGTATAGTCACAACAGAATTTGAGGATCGAGGACATCTGCACCTAGGACATCTGTAATCACTCATGCGTCTGCCCTTCTCTTAGCTAATTAACCTCTCCTTTCCAGGTTGATAGTGAGGTTTGCTTTCTCTGCAGAAACCCCGATTTAAACTGGGTCCTCTTCCAAGTCCATGGTCTTTCAGCCTTTCAGCCCAGGTTTAAGTTCAAGCCATTATGTCTAGAGCAATCATAGTCTGCTGGGACTGCAGAGTAGGGCACCAGCTCCTTGGGGATGGGACAGCAGTGGGCAGGAAGGAGCCACCTCTCCAACTATGCAATGAGCCAAGACCACCATCTACCATTTGTACTCCACGAGCCATTCCCTGGCTGGTCCCGTGCCTTGGAAAGCCACGCTTTGGAGGCTGAATGACCCACAGTATGAGAAACCCCACTCTAGACATGGACATTTCTAGATGACATCTCCCAAGCTTCTGTAACCACAAGCTGCCCAAGAACATGAACCCGTTCCACGTGGGGCCCTGCGGGCAGAGTCCCGGCCACAGTCTGCCAACACCTATGGCCAAACTTGCCATGTGAAGTCTTGGAAGGGGAGCCCACCCCGCAGCTGACCTTCCCTGCATGAGTGTGGGACCTGCAGCAGCTCTGCAGCCACTGGAGAAAGCTCTGGTGATGGGCCTGAGCACGTTGCGATAGAGGTTTCCTCTCTGGCCCTGGACACTTGGGGAAGCTTTGAGAAGAGAGCCCTGCTTTGACCACAGCCTGTTGCACTTTGTTACAGGGATTTTGCTCCCGGTCCCTGTTCCTGTCGCAGCAAGCTGCAGCTGGAGCCGCTGCCTGGTGACACCCGTGAGGGCTCACCCGAGCTGTGGGGCGAGCACTCGTGGGGCTCTCTTAAGGATATCTGGACCTTATGCAGCAGCCAGCTTTCACTTAGACAGATTGTAGGGAAAAGAAATCTGTGAAACACCAAGTCTGTTCAACATCCTAAGGGCCACAGCTTTTCAAATAGGCTCATGAAGAGCCTCAGCCACCTACACCAGCACGTCAGATTGCTCACCTGTGCTCAGGTTTTTGAGATACCGGAAAACGTTCCCCTCTGGCAAACAAGCAGAGGCTGAAGAGGCTCATGGAACAAAATTTAAGTGGAACTTGAACGAATGCCTACTTGTAAGATTTAAACAATTTCGAAAGCAGCAGAGAAGAAACTATCTTCAACACTAAGGGGTAAAAAATCATGATGCTTTTATGTTTGAGACTTCATAGCTGTGTTTCAAGCTTAGTTTCTGCAGCTTAGAAAGTTAGAAACTTATCAAAATGAAGCCAGACAGAAATTCCAGACAGAGCTAAGCAAAGCACTCTGAAAGACGCACTTGCCCTTGTTAGCAGAGAACAGCTCAGCCGAAGACGAAGGGCAGAGGGAGGGCTGGGGCAGAGTGCACCACTGCGAGGAGGATGCTCCTGAACTTCCAATCATGCAGAGGCCCAACGTGAAACTAGTGGATAAAATCTGCTCTTTTTTTCTTTTTTTGCTCTCTTTCTTTGTCTTTTTTTATAGTTCATTGTGAGCTAGATTGCTATGTTGTTCCCAGAGACCCTGAAAAATCATCACACTTCAAAACTCATGCAAAGTGTACAAGCAAGCTTGAAGGATAATCACAGGCAAGGTGCTTTTTGTAAACTAAAAGAAACCAAGAGCGTGCCATGCGCAGCAACGCCGAGGGATGTGATGGAACACACACGCAACCTCAAATACTGCAAGTCAGTTGAGAGATTATATGGCATCCCACTAACCACTTCTATTCACTCTCCCGCTATTAATGACACTTTCTCATCTTACACTGTCCTCAAACTAGATCCTCTGCTGAAGAAGGCCATTTCCCTTGAAATGACTGGGAAAAGGCTCAGATGACATGCGGTCCAGTGATTACACGCTCTTCAAACATAAATACAAACAGCAGGTTTTTCACTTGGAAAGTTACTGGGAAAAATAATTTACTCATTCCTGTGCCCAAGGAGTGTGGTTCTACGCTTTGCTCTCCTCTGAGCAACCCTTGTCCAACTGAGCTTAGCAGATAAACATGTTCAGTGCAGAACTGATTAACAAACTCCTTTTCTTCATCAACTTTGCTCTCACGTTTTCTCTCCCAGTGTCACTGTTCCAGAATTTTCATCTTTCACAACAATGCATCAAACTGCCACCAGTGCCAGGGAGCAGGGGTTTGCCACAAATTATCTACAGCACTACAGGTCCAGTCAGCTCCCCAGTATCACACCCTTTTCAGGTGTAAGCCATCAGCTACCTAATAAACATTTTAAGCATAAGAACCCAGAAACAACCTTATTTTCTAATCACAGCTTCAGGTCACAGGTTATATTTTCTCTCTTAAAAAAACTGCACTGTCACCAGCAGGGAAAGTAAGGAAGATAATCTTGCTTTGGGTAAGAGGCAAAAGTAAGAAAATATCCAACCTTACACTGTGTATTTTGACAGCATCTGCTTTATAGAACTCATATCTCTGTTTACTATTAAAAAGCTCTTATTTGCTGAAGCATTCCCAGACCATATGTTATCAACAAATGTTACTAACCAAATACAAACAGTAATTTTCATTAGGTTTCCTTCACGAGAACAACATTAACCACAAAGGGAATAAATGTTTCAAATGACAGTAAACATGCATAGCAAACCCTTGACAACACTGTGGTGCTTACATATTCATACCCCCAAAAGCCCTGAAAAGATCCACACCAACAAATAGGGACCCTCAGAAGTTGGGTTCTGTGCAGGTTGAAGCCTGTGGTGATGTCATTAGTTGCCATAGTGATGCTCAGCATAAGGCCATAATTCATGCCACTGAAACATCATTTGTATTCAATCTAAGTATGCAGTTTATCTGTGCTGTGTATTAAATTATTGCTCCGAAAATTAGCTCTGGACAGTAGTTAGGAATTAGGATCTTCTGAGGGACTAAGAGTGTAATGGTTTCATTTCCACAGTTAATAATTAAGCAGGTTATCATTGTCGCTTTATTTGTTGGGAAAGTGCCTTGGGACCCACTCGGGACAAATCTTCTCATGAAGTAGCCATGCTATCTTGTCCCCATATCTCAGAGCTCATGCTGACAGTTCAAAGCAATAATACACTTGCAAACGAGGACAAACAATGTCATTCTGGCCAAAAGGAGATATACATCTATACAGAGAGATAGATATAGATATATATATACACACATGCCACAGAAAAGAAGTACACAAGCAGAAAAATCCTGACAGTACTTTTCTCAGTTAGGACCATACTAACTGTCTGAATCCCACCTGAAACGCTCAGCCCAGCATTTCTTCTTGCTTAGTGTATCCCAAAGCCTGGAGCTGGCCAAGAAATGCTGCCACACATAAGGACTTTGCCAGAATTATTGCCCTATTTGTCATATCTGCGCTGTTCCAGCGATATCTCTAGGATCTACTTTGCATCTCCTGGGTTTCTAGTTAGGCATCAAACTTAGGATGAGCAGCTAAACTCTTCTGGCTGCAAAGAGCCTGAGGGTGAGATACGCCCCAGGTGCTAACCTGACAAATGCTGGCCCTTGTTTTACCTTTCACAAGCAAAATAAATAGATTATCGCTGCAGACTCAGTGTCTACGGATGCACCTAGAGGTGCCATCACAGTCTCTAACCAAACAGCCTAAAGCGCTGAGATTTTCTGAATGAAATATAAAACAACACACATCCAGAGCGCATGAGTGGACAACAAGGGATGAAGGTCAGCCTAGTTTGTCCCCCGCTACATTTGTGGGCTCATCCAACATGGAGAGCTTGAAGGATGGGCTTACCTGTCTCATTTCAGGAGCATTCGGGAGCTCTCGTGGGCACTGTCCCGACTGGCACATGGGGGAAAGTGATGCCATTGCCAATGCAGGCACCAGGCTGCTCAGACCAAGCTGTTGTCAGCTGGTTCAAGCAACAAGCCGGTGATGTTCTGGCAAACCTTCAGGCTGATGCTACTCAGCCCTTCCCAACTTATGGACAAAGCAAGTAAGACCACCCAGGCTCCTCACCTTGCTGCTGTACCACGCTTTTACCCTTTCCTGCTGTAACGTCACTGCAGGAACAGCTGTCTGCTTCTCATGGATGCTTCCCAACTGCTTTACATCCTGATATTGGACTACAGTGCTACCAAAATGCAGATGCAGAAATTACAAAGTTAAATTACTATGTAGCCAATAAGACAAAAACCATTCAAATGCCACGGCACCGCTATGTTACACTGTGTGATTAAAAAACTATTTGGGATATGAATAAGGCTTGAACAAAACCCTGCAAGGGTCTTTGTCCTGACTGCACTCTGTATCACATGAAAGCAGGCAGCAGGGTCTCTGACTCCAGCTGTTTTGCTCCATGACAGCCTACTTATGTGGCCTAATTTTCTCAGCTGCCCTTGAGAGACATTGACTTCATAATTCATATTCACCTCTAGTGTGTACGCTCCTCTAAAGGAAATTTTAGGACCCATGATCTTCCCAAACATGAGTATACACGTTA
>Ga0065711_1008205_pt1 | contig 23053 bp, 34 predicted proteins | sample Hoacrofraction12_FD_59098 | JGI IMG/M metagenome (GOLD analysis project Ga0065711, IMG submission 59098) | Hoatzin crop microbial communities from Cojedes, Venezuela - Epithelial fraction 12 v2 (version 2) | ecosystem: Host-associated > Birds > Digestive system > Esophagus > Crop | place...
GGAGTCTCCTTCTCTGGAGATATTCAAGACCCGCCTGGACAAGGTCCTGTGCAGCCTGCTATAGGTGACCCTGCTTCGGCAGGAGGGTTGGACTAGATGACCCACAGTGGCCCCTTCCAACTCCCACTATTCTGTGATTCTGTAATGCTAACCTAAGCCCACTTTCTGCAGGCACCAGCCGGTTCTCCTCCCAGCTCGGAGCGTGCCGCCCCGAAGCCGAGCGGGTGCTGCAGCCTCCCGCTCTGCACGGCCGTAATTACGTCGCCAGATGACTCCTCCAGCAGCGGCGTGCCAAGCCGCTGCCCCGAGAGCCCAGGACGTGCCCTCTCTCACGGCTCCGGCTGAGAAGCCCGGCCTGAAGCAGAGACATGCCCGCACCCTCTTACCAGGGCAAGCGTTGATGGGAATGCCACCTTGCCCGGCGAGGGAGAAGGGAAGGAGCATTTCTCTCTCTGGCCATCGCAACTGTAAACGAATAAAAAGTGGCAGCACAAGGCAAGCACTTCTTCTGGTCGAAGAGAAGTCTCTGTCGGTGCAGGATTACACGCGAGCATTTCAGCGCGGGTCTCAGCACCACAGGTCACGCTGCGCAGGACCTGCTCAGATAGCAAACACCGAAACCTCGACGCAGGCAGAAAACACCGGCAGAAATCCAAGCAGTTAAAAGCATCGTGCCCCTCGCTTGCCCTCCCCCCGGGCCCCTCTCACATCGCCCATCTCCCTGTCCTCACCCGCACCGCTCGTCGGGCGAGACGCTGCTGCCAACGCTCCATCTCCCGCACCCGCAGCTCTCCAAGCGCAGCTCTGCCACGAAGCACCTTCCTACCCAAAGAGATGTTCCTCCCTTCCCTTGTGGTCTCTGTAGCTGACAACCCTTGACACGGAGCCATCCCAGGAAAGGGCCGCCGCTGCGCCCATCCCAGGCATCCCAGCTTCAGAAAGCTCCCGGACACACTCCCGCACCACGCGGGTGATCCCAGCGCTCCCATCCTGCCCAGCATCCCGCGCTGTCCCCTCTTCAACCCAGCCCGGGCTCCCACCTCACAACAAGGGCCGGCTGCGAGTCCCAGCAGCGGGGAAATCCCTGTCTGTCCATCTCGGAAACCGGTGGACGCTCTCGCTACAGAAAGTGGAGCAGCGTCGGCCGGCCGGGGCTGGAAGCAGCTGCGGTTTCTCCTGCGCTGTCAGCACCCCTGGTGCTTGCAGCATTAATGCCAGCGGCTGAGCTGGCAGACAACGGTCGGTGTCTGAGGGGAAGTGCACAGCAAACGGAGCCGCTTTCACGGACGAGCCAGCTCGCGGGCTTGGAAGCGCTGGGTGCGGAATCACGCGCCGGGGAACAGCGGCGCAGTCAGAGCAGGAACTCCCTAATCCCAAAGCAACGGGCACTACGTGAGCAACCACGGGGCAGGTCCAAAAACTCAGCCTTACCATCAGGAGAACTGCTCACACCTACCAGCTTCGTTACAACAAACGGGTGGAGCTGAAGATGCACAAAATAAAAAGCCGTAATATGGATTAAAGGGATTAAAGATGGTTCCTAAAACACCCCGAGGCATACAACGCGATACGGACAGATCGTTGCGGAGCCTCCGTGGGAAAGCCATGCTGCAGGCACGCACGAGAGATTTCTGACGCAAAACAAGCTCGGAGGGGACAGGGAGCACTGGGAGATGGTTCGGGGTTTAGACACAACGGTATGGTTTTCAGGCATTCAGCTCTTCTACAGAGGGGAAAAAAAAAAAAAATCCCCTGGCAAAGAGTTTTGCGGAAAGCACAGCCCTCTTGACAAAATGAAGTTACTCAGTTCAAAACCTAATTTTTCCCATCAGAAAAACCAACTTGGAAGGCTTTTCCAGCTTGCTGTAGCTATAGGATCAAAGACGGAGACTGAGAGCAACTGCTCGCTGCTCGACGCCCCGGCGTACCGCAGACCTTCCAGCGCAGGCTGCGTAACTCACCGCTTCGCGACCCGCAGAGAGAAAGGAGGGGGCAGAGCCCTGCGGCGGGGCTCAGGGGGGCTCGGCAGCAGCAGCCAGCCCCATCAGCCGCAGCGCCCGGGCCGCAGCCTCCCGCCAGCCCTCCCATCCCATTTTAATGACTTCAAGTGTTTCAGATACTTCCAAGGATTTCACGTGTTGCCAGAGAAAGCGTTGTGGTCAGAAATAGAGACTGAGGCTGTAGCAGGAAGACAACACAAAGTACTAATGCAAATATGGATTCTGCTGGAGAAGCTCGCCATCGACCCCGTGCAACTCCCGCAGCGGAGGCAGAGCATTAGGGAAAAGCCACCCACGCAAAGCCCAAGCGCTGCCCAGCCAGAGGCAGGGACCGCAGCCACGTCACCGCGGTCCCCCCACGCCGGGGTCCTGCCTCGGAGCTGCCGGCGGGCAGAGGCACCGCAGCCCCCGCTCCCCGGCCAGAGATGAGCAGGACGAACAGCACCGAAAGAACGTTCCGAGCAGAGGAGAGCCGCCCTCCTCGTCCAAAACCACTTAAGACTGTTATTTAAGAGAAAAAAAAAAAAAAACATGGTGTTCTGGCAACCTGCAAAATTTGGCTGGTTGAAGCAGCAATTTATATTGCCAAAAGTTTTTGTCTTCAGCTGAATTTGCCTGGCTAGCTGACACGGGCCGGATTAGGGGGAAAAAAATATTAAAAGGGTTTTAATTTCTATCCCCAGGTTTCACTGCGTGCAAACATACATGGTCATTTCTTTCTAAGGTTTCCAATTTGCTAATTGAGACATTTCCTCATAGAAAAAGAATGTCCTGGACGAAGGACTGGGCTGCTGGCGCTGGTCCGCAGCTGAGGTGAGGCACGATGCGAAGGCACAGCAAGGTCTGAGGCAAACACCAGCCCCCCCAGGCGCTTGGTGGGCACGCACCGGCCCCAACACCCTCCGGCAGCACCTCGGGGCTGGGGCACGGGGGGAGGCAAGAGCAAAGTGCTGGCCGTCCCCCAGCGTGTCCTGCCCGCTGCTGAGGGTGTTCAACTCGCGTCAGGGGGCAAGTCACACCGGGTTTGGGGGCTTTTTGGAGAAGAGCAGGTGGGAAACCAGCCCAGGAAACTGGACATCTAGAAAGATTTCTTCCCAGGCACTAGGTTGTTTTTGTTTTTTTTTTTTTAAAAAAAAAAGGGGGGTGGGGAATAATCTGGCCTGCAGATAAAAAAAAAGAAAAAAAGTCTTCGGTATTTTTGCAAGAGTGATAGCAGTATTTCTCCTGCCCTCAAAAAACACAAGAGCAGAGAAATCGATTTTGTTCAAAACATTAACAAGACAGAGAGCCAAGAAAAGCACTCTGGGGTCAGAACAAGCCCAGAACATTAAGGGAGAAAGGACCAAGGAAGAAGTGGCTGGAAACACAGGAGAAGGCTTATAATGGGCATATGGCTGCTGCCACAGTTACCACCTCACCGGCGTGACCCCTAATGCGACCAGCTATACATATTTTTTATTTTTTAATACTGAGAAAAAGGAATTAAAACTGTTTTGCAGACTCATGCGGAATGCACGGGGGATGGAGAAGGATTTCTAACTTTATATAGGTCAAACATCCTCCGTACGGGTTCACGTAACATTCAGCACAACCACAGCCACCGCATAAAAACGAAGCGTCAAAGTGGTCCGGAGGGACCCCTGGGAAGTCTGCTCCCTCCCACCCGCAGCGCAGCACAGCAGTAACTCAGTTTGGATCAATACGTGCTCCGAGCGAAGGGGGCTGGAGAACGATCGCCCATTTCTGCCGCTCCAGCTCAGGGGAAACTGGGATGGAAAACGCAGGCTGCCCACCACGGGAGCTCCCTGCTGCTGGGAGCACTGGTCTCGGCAGGGAGACCCCAGGCGACAGGACCATGGGGGAGATCTTCAGAAGCCTCCCCATCCTGGTCAGCCACCAGCCACCTTCTCCACAAGACGGCAGCTCCCCGTGGCTCCGGGACACAGAGGGCTGCTTTCACCCCCCCGCACCCCCAGGTCCTTCTCGGCAGGGCTGCTCTCAACCCATCCACCGCTTCCCAGAGCCCGGCCCTCTCCTCTCCCACAGCGCAGAAGCTTTGAGCAAGCCGGCTGGGGGAGGACATGAAAGCGCTCCCCGGAGCACTTCTCCGGGCGCAGCAGCCCTCGGGCATGGGGAAAGCCTGCAGGAGAGGATTTATGGACAGCAGGAGGGTTCCCACGCGCTGCAGCCTGCAAGGCTGGAAGCCTGCAGAGCGGCTTTCCGAAAGGAAATGCCCACAGCCCGACCCGTCCGGCTCCCACCCTCAGAGAGGGCTGAACAGCCATGGCCCGAGCACGACAGCCTCGGGGGATGATGCTCGCCAGGCCACCCACTGCCACCACGGCTCTCTCACAGGAGAGGACAACCCCCAGGGGAAAGCCACACTCCAGGGGCAACAGCCACGGGGCACCACGGCGCCCGATGACGTTTCGCTGGCCGGAGGTCTGGGGAGACGGTCCCACACCTGGGCCTGGCACACACACCGGCAGGAGGAAAAAAAGATGCCAAAGACTTTGCTCTAATTGTGCAAGCAAGACCCCGCTCAGCCTCCCGACACCGGGGTCCCGGAGGAGCCCACCAGCTGCGTCCTGCAGCCTGCACGTCTTCCAGGAGTTGTTTGGCTTGAGCAAGAGGTGCTGCATGGGGCGTCCGGAACCAGCTCCTGCTCCGATAGCCATCCCTCGGCAAACAGCAGCCCCCGCGGACGGCCTTGCCACGGGCGCGCTGGGTGCTTACCTTCAGCTTCTCGAAGCGATCGCTGAGGGACGCCACTTGGTGGTCCCGGTGGCGGCCCACCAGCTTACATAAGGCACAGATGAGCTGGTCGTCAGCGACACAGTACATGTTCACCTTCTCGTTCTCGTGCTCCAAGCACGTCAGTCCTCGGAAGTGGGCGTCGGGCACGGGCTCCACCAGCCGGTGGCTGGTGAAGGGCTTCTTGTTGGGGTGGGTGGCCCGCAGGCAGCGGTCGCAGTAGGACACCTCGCAGGTGACGCACGTCTTCACCGCGTCCCGCGGGGGATCCTGCTCGCAGAACTGGCAGGCGATCCGCTCGCCGGCCACGGACATGGTAGGGCTGGGGCGGTACGTCCTCTCGCGGCGGCTCTCGCTGGGGGAGTTGGGGCCGCTCAGGGACGCCTTCTGGAAGCGGTCGATGATGTTCTGCAGGGTCACATTCCTCTTGAGGCCCTCCAGGCCCCGGTGGTTGAGGGAGATGACATAGCGGCACGTGGGGCACTGGAAGGCGGTGATGGGCTCGATGGACTCGCTGGAGGAGCAGCTGGACACCAGGACGCGGTGGGCGCAGCTGAAGCAGAGGCTGTGGGCGCACGGCAGCAAGAGAGGGTCTTCGAATAACTCCAGGCAGATTGGGCAGGTCAATTCCGACTCCAGTGTTTCCATCTTTAGTTAAAACGATCCTGATCCAGCATCAAAAACCAGGGAAGGCGGTGTGGCACCTGGGAGGGAGGAGAGCAGAGACATCAGACAGCGGGTCTCCCGGGCAGCTCCTCTCCCCGGGGAGCGGGTGCCCGGGGCAGCCGGACACATCACCCCCGCAACACCCCGAGCTCCTCGCCCCCCGACGCTGCCGTGCAGCCCGGCCAGGCTCACGCGAGCACACACGTCGCGCCGCACCGTCCCCCCGAGCCGAGCTGCCGGCTCGGACCAGCGCCCGGAGAAGCTGCGGGATGGGAGAGCTGTTCGGAGGGGAAGGGAGAAGACGCAGCAGCAAGCTGCTCTCCATCACCTTCCAGCCCAGCCAGGGAAGAGGACTTGGACAGCAAGAGTGAAGACAAAAAACAGGAGGAACCACACGATTTCATGCTGCCCAGGACAGGAACGGGGGCCGTGCTGGTTTTCCACGCACAAAGGCTCAGCTGCCCAGCAAAGACAAACCTCGAAACATCCCCTCCAGCAGCTACACAGTTCCATCTCCGTTTGGTGAAGGGGAAAAGGCGAATCATGTCCTGGAAACTCTGAGCAGAGCGGGTCAGGAGCTCCAAGATACCATCCTCCTGCTCTGTGTTTGTCCCAGCGCTGCCTTTTAGGAGTGCGGCGGGGAAGGAAGAGCAGCAAAATGACAGTCTGCATAGTCCCATCCCTCGGCTGTCCTCCAGCGCACCCCACCAACACCCAGGGATGCCCAGACCAACTCCGGCTGGAGGCAAACGAGCTCGCATTGCCAGACGGCCTCTCCTGGCGGGGCTGGAAGCAGGCTCACCGCAAGCGACCGCGGCTGCCGTCGCACTGTCTCCAAGCTCCGGTTACTCAGAGCACCGAGTCGCACCGGCGTCCCGGCACGCTCCCACACACCGTCCCCTCCGCGCGGCCGGCAGCCACCAAGCTGCGTCTCCACCCGGGATGGAGGACGGGCAAGCAGCAGGCGCTGGGCGGCACAGCAGCAGCCCCATCTCCACGGACCCCGCGGCGGGTCCAGGCTGCGCGCCCACCTCCAGACCCCGCGCCGGCTTCTGGCTCGTCTCCGAGACGAAACGGGAAGAGAACAACGGCCCGGCAGGCGCTAAGGAGAGAAACCGCACGCTTCCCCCTGCTCCCAGCCCAGCTTTGCCGCAGCCACGCGCGGTGACGGGGGCTAATTAGCGAGGAGGGGGACGGGGTGGGCTTCGTGGCAGCCCCGCTGCCTCCGGCTCTGCTCTGCGTTAGAGGCAAACCAACAATCAATTAATCAACCTCGCTGCTTCCCCATGGGGACCCGGTGGAGGGAAGCACTGGAAGAGCTGCTCTCTGCTCCGAGTTGGTGTGCCACCGCTCCGGGTTGACAGCGGCTCGGAACATCTCCCGCAGGACAGGGAGCGTTTAATCATCTGGGAAGGGGCAGCCGGGCAGGGTCTGGCCGCGCGGTGCTCGGAGCGGGAGCTGAGCCCTCCCGGGGGACGCTCCGTGCTGGAGGGACAGCGTGAGCTGGGCAGGAGCTCCCAGCCGAGGATGCGGGTTTCTTCCCAGATTCCTCGCGAAATGGGTCTGGCGAGGGGGTCACCTACACGGCAAACGGCCTGGGACGCCGGCGCTGGTACCCAGGGGTGGGAGAGCCGTAGCTGGGTGCTGCCACTCACTCATCACCATCTTGGAGCAAGGACGCCTGGCCCCAAGCTGTCACCTTCTCTTTTTCAAATCCAAGGACCCAAAGCATATTCCTCTCTCCAGGCCACATCTCAGCAGCCTTCACCAGGAGGGAGACTTTGCTTTCTAATTAAATCAAAGTCAGGAAGAGACAAAGAGCAGCAGCAGTCACCCAGGGGAAACCACGCGCTGCCATCCCCTGGACCCGGCTGCCCTGGCTTCTCTGGCTGTTTCAGTCCTGTCGCACGTCACCACCGACGAGCAGCCAGCATCGATGACAGCTCCCGGGTGCCAAACTCCAGCTGCAGTCCCAGCCGCCCCCCACCAACACACAGAGCATCTCTCAGCCTCCTGGCTTGCAAGCAGCGCTGCACTGGGCGTTATCGCATCCTGCTCCCGTTAACTGACGAGCCCAGGCTTTGCACGACGGACGTTGGGCCAGGTTTGAGAGCTGAGCATTGCTCGCCTGCCTGCAGATGCCAGAAAGCCACCCAAAGTCCAGGCCTGGCTGGCTGAGCCTCTGCCCACGACGCGCCCTGTCAGGGCACCCCAGGCAGAGCATCAGGAGACGGATTCAGCCCCACCGGCAGCGGTGCTGGCAGCCGTGCCCGGGCATGGCGGGGGTCTCTGCGTGCCCACCCCGGGCGGATGGCTGCTTCCAGGGCCCGTGAGCGGCACAGTAGGCAGGTGCCCAGCCGGGACCTGCCCGCACCGGTCCCTGCCTATCGCGCCATCTCTTCCTAATTGCCTGGAATGGCACTTGCAGTGCCTGGAGGAGATCTTGAGCTCTTCCCCGCACCAGCTCACAGGGCTTATAAAATTAAGCAATTGGATATTCAGATATGCTAATGCTGCAGCAGGCTTATCAAGGCCCACCCAAACGCAGCCTGTATATATGTATATACACGTACATGTATCTAAAAAAATGTATTTCTATTTTTTTCCCCCCAACAGAGACAGTGGAAAAACAGCTGCGTCCAAACAGCTGAGAAGCGCAAAGGCTCCAGCAGCCCCCTCCCTGCGGCCGCGGTGCCACTCTCAGGCCTCGGGGACATCCCAGCCATGGGAAAGCGGCGAGGAGGAAACGCTGCTGGGCGCCCGCCCGGAGCTCGCTGCGCGGCAGCCATGCCCTGCCGCACAGCGGGCTCCGCTGCGGGGCCCGTCACCGCCGCGGCAGCTCCCCGGCCCTTCCAAACCCTACGAGCTGCCCCTGGAGCAGGGCTGGTCCCCTGCTTCGCCAGGACGCCCCGGGCAGAGCGGCTGCCTCGCCGTAGAGCCCGATGCCCCGGGCTGCGCGTACAGCCCAGCGCGGGGAGCGGAGCACCTCGCACCGCTCCGACTCACTCACAGAGTCCCTCCAGCCAGCAAAAGAAAAAAAGGACAAGAACAGGATTTGTCTCAGAGTCTGACCAACATCGGGGAAAATAATTTCAAACTCAGGATTGGTGCACGAGGCTCCCGAAGAGCCTCTGCAGAGCGGCGCAGAGCTCTCCCGCAGAACCGATGCCGCGCTCCTGCCTGCTTCGCTGCCAGCGGAGGCGAGAAGACGCGGAAGGTTTGAGCAGCCTTTTGGTGTTCCTGAGGGCCATTCTCACGTTCGTCGTGTTTCGCGTGCTGGGACAGCATCCTTCAGCTGCGAGATAACCGCGAGGAGCCCCGGAGCGCCGGCGGGAGCAGCGCGGGGCGAGGAAGCTCGCTCCAAGGTGCACCTGGGCGAAGCAGCTGGCGCGGCCGCCGCAGCCTTTCATGCCGCTCACTTTGATGTCGGCTTTGATGTCCAGGATTGACGTGGCACGAGCAATAGCCGATCAGATTAAAATCGGCTTTGTTTAGAGTCATTAACTCCCTAAATATAAAAAGTTGTAGAATATTAACGCAGTTTACAAGCGGCCCCGTGTCATTTGTGCCCAAGGGCCAGCCGGCCCCGGCCCCTGGGAAGCTCCCGGCAGCCGGGCAGCCCTGCGGGCACAGCCAGCAGCACTTCCACAGAGCAGTGATGGAAAACGGAACATTTCTGCTGTGGAAACGCCTGGGTGGGATTTCTCCCCTTGCGTAACACACGCAGGCACGCAGCGTCCTCCCGGCATGCACGCAGGGTGCCTTCGCTCGGCACGACGGCCGTGAGGAGCAGCTGCGGGTGGGTGCAGTCGCTCTGCACAGCCGGCGAGGTGCGGGCAAAGTACCCGCTTGCGTCACCGCGAGCTGCGGGTGCGTGCAGACCCACAGCCATCCCCACGTCCCCACGGGCCGCTCCGTGCCTCCCTGCTGAGAGGCAGGGTGAGAGACACAGCTCACGGAGAGGATAAACACAGGAGAGGTGCTCAGAGCCGCGGCCCCTGCATCCTCCCCGGGGTCACCGCGCAGGGTGGTGGGAGCCCACCGGCTGCCACCCGGAGCCCCCATGCCCGCCCAGCAGCAGGGAACGGCACTCGCACCCCGGCCCTCCTCGTCCCATGGGGCAGCAGCTCTTGGTGTCAGCACCCCAGCCCCTGCAGCCCACTGACAGCGTCACGGATGCTGCTCCCTAGGCACACACGCACCCCGGCGCGTCCGTCGAGACCCAGCACCGCCCGCTCCCGGATACAAATGACCCCGATGAGAAGCGCCCGCTGACGCTGAGGAACAGAATCGGCTGTTAACAGAACCAGTCAGTTTGAGGTCTGCTCAAACCCCAAGAGAAATAGAGAAAAAAATAGTAAAAAAAATAGTAAAAAAATAGTAAAAAAATAGTAAAAAAATAGTAAAAAAATAGTAAAAAAATAGTAAAAAAATAGTAAAAAAATAGTAAAAAAATAGTAAAAAAATAGTAAAAAAATAGTAAAAAAATAGTAAAAAAATTAATTGATGACTGCCAAGAAAGAAAGGCAGAGCCAGAAGGGAAGGGGGAAGGCAGCAAGCACCGGGCTGAGCAAAGCGATGCTGTGGGTGCTGCGGAGCCAGTGGCAAAGCCAGCCACCGCGACACAGAGCGACTGGAGCTTTTACTTTGAGCCCAGATTCTTGACAGGCTCTGCAGCCCGTGTGCTGACTCGGAGCAGCACAAGCGCGGCGAGCCACAGGGGTGCACGGGATGTCTGTTACACCAAGGGCTGTCTGATGCAAAGGTTCCACCTTCCACCTCTCGCAAACTATTGTTATGTACAAGATCAAAGCCAAACACGCTCCATTTCTACCTCGAGCTCAAAGGTTCGTCTTAAGTGATGCCGAGGATTGCCACCAAGGAAAGAAGGGAAGAGAGAGAGAAGTGGCAGGAGGAGACACCGCCCACATCACCCCGTCTGTACCTGGGAAGGGGCATCCCGGTGCGCACCACCTAAGGCCATGGTTGGCCAGCCCAAAATTCCCCTTGCTCCCTCCGACCATCTTTAGGCAGCCCAGAATTCCCCCTGCTCCTTCTGCTTGCGGTTCCCCGTGGTTCCTGCTGCAGGAGAGCTCTTGCTCACGTGTCCAAGCCGTGCAAGCCCCGTGCCGTGCAGTCTGGATATCAAAAATCAATATGACGCTTTGTATCTGTGTTTAAAACCAACAGCTGTGACCTCTTTTCATTTCTCAGGCTTGGCCACAACCACACCTTGACGCCGGTCCTCCCAGCCCTGCCCGCGGCCAGGGACACAGCACGAGGAGCATCGCAGCCCTTCCCAAGCCCCGCCAGTTACGGGTTTGATTATTTAGGATGCAATTCTCAGTGCTCTCCAGGCATCAGCGTTTAATTTTTGTAATTTTTGGAGAGTTACAAAAAACCCAGTCCCACCCAGCATTTGGGTGGCGACAGGTCAGCGCGCCTTGAGCACGGCGAGCACCAGCCTTCGCCGAGCCGGACACAGCAGCCCCTGCTTTCCTAAACGCTTTCAGAGAACTTAATGTGCAGCACCGCACGTCTGCGGGTCACCTCTTCCCCTCCAGCACACCCTCCCGACCTCGGCCAGCCCCCACTTCCCCCAGTGTTCGCCAGCTCCACCTGAAGCTTCTCCCAGTCTCCCCCAGCACCAGAACTGGGCAGAGCTTCGCCAGCCCACACTGCAAACCCTCTCTCCCCTCTGGACCTGCTCAGCCAAACGCCAAGTGTGAGTTCTTTCTTCCTTCCTTTTCCCTTCCCCCCGCCTTCCCTCCCCCCTTTTTATTTCTCCCCCCGCCCCCCCTAAAAACTTACGCCCAAATTGCTTAGCCACTTCCAAGAACAAGGCTTAAAAAAAGCTATGTTGCTCCACCCGTACATTAAAAAAAATTAAAATAAAATATGGCAACCCTTTCCTTAATTGGCTCCCCGACAGCAGGATGTAAAATCTGGGCAGCAGTTGTCTGTGTGCTTTGTGTTGTCCTCGGGAAAATTAGCTCGAAATTGGATCGCTGTTCAGGGAAAAATAAAAACCCCATCCAGCAGCCACGTCCCATCGCCGAAGAGCCCCGGCTGCCCGTGCAGCCTCCGCTCCGGCCGGGCAGGGCCCCCGCCACGGCAGGGACCCGCTCCCCGGCGGGACAGGGCAGAGGGGCTCCCCTCTGCCAACACCAGCCTTGCCAACGAGCTGCCCCAAACCCACCCTCGGGACAGGTCTGTCCCAAGAGAAACGGGGGGCTACGAGCAAAAATAGCCCCCGACTGTGTAATTAGCGACAGCTTCCTGCCCAGCGAAGATACTCGAGGGAGGGAGAGGAGGCAATCAGGCTCATCCAGCCAATTTAGACCTAGCATCACCTAATTTTTCTGTGCTTGACTTGCAACCTTGATAAGCCGCTGTGTGCAGAGCCGCTATGCATATTTAACACCACATTTCAAGCTTAAAGGCGCAGATGGTGAAGAGCATCCTTCGGCCAGGCTGCCACAGCAGCATGGGCCTCTTCACCTGCAAGAAAGCAGTAAATCTTTAATGCAGTGAATTCTCCTCCCAGTAAATCCGAAAACCTCAGACACAATTTGGTCTTTCCTCCCACAGCTCCCGCCTTAACAGTTTCCTTAATAGCTCCGTGAATTTGTCCGAGGCTTTCTGAAAATCCAAATAATTCATCTCCCAACTGCTCTCCTCAATCACCTTATTGCAATACTGAAAAAACAAGCAAAAAAACCCCGATTAAACTGGATTTCCTGTACAAAAACCATGCGCCGTTGTCCTTAATCTGTCACACTGAAGCACAGGCATTTCCACACGAGCTTTAATTATTTCCTCAGCCAATTTGCTTGGTGCTAAAATAAAGCTGTCTGCTCTGTAATTCCCACAGTCCTTCTCGTACCTCTTTAAATTAAGGACAGAGCAGAAGAGGCTGCGCTCCCGTGCAGCAGTTGCTTTTAATGAGAGATTACTTTTTGCTGGCAGTTCAGCCGCTTCGTTGTTAAATTCCTTCAGCAGGGCTGGCTGGAGCCCCCCGGGTGCTGGCGATTTGTTGCTCTGTAATTTCTCTGTTTGCACAGTACCTCACTTCCCTGGGGAATTTCATCCTCATCGCTGCCCATGTTGTCTTGACTGATGGGACGAAATGGTTTCCCTTCATCACAACATCCTCTTCCTCCTGAACTTCTCCCATCCGGCTCCGGTGTCGGAGCGGGGCTCCTGGGGCTGGGGAGTGCTCCCAGGGGACTGCTGGGGTGGGTGCTCTCAAACCCCTCTGCCCTTGCAGCCTGCACAACTCGTTTTGGGGGGGTTGCCCCCCGCCATCCCAGAAGGAGGATTACACTCCCAAGGTGCACGCTCCGCACGAGCCTTCGTCACCAGCACGCAGGCACTGCCCCAGCCAGGGCGCCCGAGCCCCCCTGTCGGCATCACCAGCCCAGCACGTCCCACCGTCCCCACTCCCTGCTCTGCTCTGGGGCGCTGGGCTTTCCGCCTGCGCTCCCTTCTCTCCCCGACAGCGTCTCTCCGGCAGCTCCACGAGCCTCCGCCACCCGTCACCCCCCGGATTCCTGCAGCTCCTCCACAGAAGAGCAGCCTTCCTCCCAGCAGGCTCTCCCCACTGCTCCCCCACACCCAGCTCGCCCTGCTGTCCTCCTGCCAGCGCCGGAGCTGAACCCTTCCCAGTGCTCTGAGCGGCTGACAACGCTTCCACAGCTGTGCAGGAATCCATTGATTACGCCATTTGTTCTGGTGATGGCGTGAAGCCCTCCCATCTGCAGCTGCCTCCGACGCGCCCGGTGCGAAACCTAGAGCCAGACTCCTGCGGGCCGGAAAGCACAACATAGGGAGGGCTCCCGACAGCGGGAGGGGGCTTTCGGTCTGATGTTCAGCATCAGCTGCTAACGCTGTTGTCCAGCCTGACAGGACTGCAGCACGGGATGAAGCGCAGAGGTTGTGTTGTCGCTTTAAGCCGGTCATGACTACACACGAGCACCAGCCGTCACCAAGCTGTGCTCCCCATTCACCGCTATCAGGTGCCAGCCTTGCAGCATGTCGTCTGGAATTCATGGAGAAAACCAAACCCAAACCCACCAGCACCCACGACAGCCCTCCGCAGAGGAAACCAAACCCAAACCCACCAGCACCCACGACAGCCCTCCGCAGAGGAAACCAAACCCAAACCCACCAGCACCCATGACAGCCCTCCGCAGAGAAAACCAAACCCACCAGCACCCACGACAGCCCTCCGCAGAGAAAACCAAACCCAAACCCACCAGCACCCACGACAGCCCTCTACAGATGGAGCCGAATGCCTCACCCACAGAGGCAAAGCCCTCGGCGTGAGCCCGGCACCACTCATGCTTGGGATGAGCAGCAGCAGCCCCAGGGAGCTCCTCTTCGGGTACCCACACGGCTCGAGGATGCTCTGGCCAAAGCCCATGAGGTCTCCACCAGGGAGAGACCTCGCTGCCCTCCAGCACTTCAGACAGGCAGGCTCCAAACACAGCAAGGTGCAGGGCATCCCCCGGTCCCCTCGGACTCGGCTGGTCCCTGGAGCGCAGCACAGCTGCTTTGGATCCCGATGGACCGCCGCAGCTCCCCGGGACCCTCTGCGCTTCGGCAACGAGCAGACCCGGGGGCTGCGGCAGCCAGGCTCACCCTCCTGCAGGCAGCAGCCCCTTGCAGAGCTCCTCTCCATGCCGTGCTGTGTCCATCTGTCCGTCCAAGCCTCCCCAGCCGCGTGGTCCTGCCTGGCACTGCCACAACCCAGCAGCCCCTGTCCCTCTGCCAGCTCGGGGGATGACGCCGCGCAGCCGGGGGTCACGGTGATGGCGGGCAGCCCCAGCCCACGGTGCCAGAGCCAGCGACCGACTCCGAGGGCTGCAGCGGCGGCGGGAGAAGCCCCACCTTCCCGAGACCGGCACAGATGCGAGCGAGCCACTTCCAGCCCAGTCACTGGGGAGAGCAGCTGGGGGCTTGGCAGACCACCAAACCGGCATGTCCACCCATCCCACAGCCCTGCCAGCCCCTGCAAAGCCCCCTTCCCTACCCACCAAATCCCTGCTCTGCCCCCGGTCTTGCCACCTCCCTCCCTCCTTCACCTCTCCGGCAGTTCTTTGCTCTCCTGTCACCCCGCTCCGACGGCCTCTCCTCCGTGCCCAGCACGGTCAGCCGCCGCTGCACGGCAGGCGAGCCAAACGCGGCACCAGCGGCTCCCGGGAAGAGCCCTGTGCCCGGCCAGCTCCTGCCGGACCACGCATCGCGGCAGGTTTCCAACCCCAGCCCTTCTCCACGCGCACCCCGCAGCTCTGCGTCCTTCCCCTCTTCCTCTGCCGCTGCCTGCAATGCAGCTCCAGCCCAGCAACGTCCCCGCAAGCAGCCAGAGGCCCCGGCCCCGCAAGGACAAGGGGAGGGCACAGCTGCGAATGCGGCGCAGCAGCAGCTGCTTCTTGACAACCACCGCTCGGGCTCGAGAGCGAGTCACGGCTCTTATCCCCAGATGGACGCCGCACACAGGGGCACCCAGCCCCACACTGAGCTGCTGCAGGCAAAGACCCAGCCGCTGAAGCACCAGCCACCACGCCAGGCACTGCCAGGCCCCCCAGCCAGGAGCCACCGGGCGCGCGGAGCCCCCCACGCCACCACCCCACTTCTACGTGCACCGGCCGTGCAAGCTCGGCTCCCTCACTACAGCAGCAAGGCGAGGTGGCACAGGCGGCCGAGGAGAAGCGCATGTCGAGGGTGAACCCCTCGGTCTCTCCGGAGGCTGGAGAAGCAGCAGCCCGCTGCGGCACTCGCAGCCCTGGCACCGTCCCGGGGGACGAGCATCCTTTGGGGACAGCGCCCGTCAGCCATGCCGGGGTTATCCCCACCCCAGCGTGTCCTGCCGGGTCACCAAGTCCCAACGCGGGACACCAGTGCTGCTCACCCACAGGGGACAGGGGTTTAAAGAGCTGCTGGGAAGCGACAGCAGAAGGGCGAGGTTGGGCTCTTGGCAAAGTCTACTGCAGGAAGGAGCCAGGAGCAGGCACAGACCCAAACCTGGGAAGGTACCGGTGCTGCTGCAACGTGCGCGTGGCACCGGTGCTCCCCAGGGACCCTCATGCTGTGCGAAACTGGAGGCTGCTGCTGCAGGGGTGCTTACTGGGGCACAGAATGAAGCCTCAGCCTCACCCAAAGGGGTTCCTCCGGCACAGTACGGCCCCCTCCCAGCGAAGGCGCGGAGCCCGAGTGTGCCAGCCCGCTGCCCGGCATCGCCCCGCCACGCTCCCGACCCGCACTGCAGAGCGGCACCGGGCAGCCCCGCAGCAGAAGGGAGAAAACTGAGCGGGGCTGTGCAAGCAAGGTGTGGCTCCACGAGGGCCAGGAGCTGCTGCCTGGACCACGGTTTCCATCAGCCTCTCAGCCTGCCCAGGGCTACGGCATGGCCCCAGACGGCACGTGTGCCACGGCGCCGCATCAGCCCCGCGAGCCCGTCGGAAAACAAGCCGCAGACCCTGTCGCTCGGCCCCATTTTGCTGCTGGGCGCTGCTGGGAGGACGAGGCCGTTCCAATCTCCCCGCAGAGATCCCAGCCTCGCGCGCTGCTGGCCGGAGGATGTGCAGCCAGCCCAGAGCCAGCCGCGGCCGCAGAGCCTCGCCGCGCCGCCCCGGCCTCCAAACCCCAAACCACCGAACACAATGGCCGTGCTTGCGACGGATGCCACGGAGTCAGGAAATTCAAAGGCCATTGTGCTGCTCTGCGCAAGTTTAAATATATCTGCACCGGCTCCTCGGGGTTGCATTCCTGGTGAAGTGCGTAAGATAAACAAGGCTTCCTGCAGGAACTGAAAGACAATGGGGGAATAATTAGCATTAATCCCCAATGCAGAAACAATGCAGGTAGCAGATATTTTGGACTTTCACACCCTCCCCACCCCGCCACGTTCAGGAAGAGGCACCCGGACTGGTGTAACCTGGCCCAGGGGCCTCGGCTGAAAGATGCAAACTATCCCAGCGGAGGGAAGCAACACGCTGCTGGAGCCGAGGGACCAGCCCGTGGCTTCGCTCTCGCAGGAGGCGGCTGGCGCGCGAGGCACGCGCTCTGGAGACACGTTCTTCCCAGCGTAATCGGCTCCAGGCACCGTGTGGGCTCACGCCGGGGGCACCCACGTGCCGAGGGTCCCAGCGCAGAGCATTTGGGGATGGAGCTTGCGCCCGTGCCCCAGTCCCGGTTGGCTTCCAGCATGGCACAGCCAGCGGTGCCGTACCGGACCAGCCCATCCCACCCAGCCGAGAGCTCCCGCGCGGCTGCAGGGCTGGAGCAGGGAGGGTGCAGCCCAGCCGCAGACCCCACTCGTCCCTCCGAGCCGGCCCGGAGGATGCCCGACATCCCCTGCTGCTACAGTTGCCGCCTTTTGGTTTCAGAGAGGGACAAACCGAGGTTTGTTTTCAAATCGTGGCAGTTTTTTTTTTAAACCGTTTCCCTTGGGAGTGCTCCGTACGTGAGCCAGATCTCCCAGCGCCGCAGAATGACGGAGGGTCGTCAGCGCTCCCCGGAAGGTTTGCCAGCGCATTAAACAGGTCATTTGAAGCCTTTCAAGACGAAAAGGCTCCTGCACTCCGAGGTGACTCACAACCATTAGCATCCCTTTGGAGAGGGCTCTCCAGCCCTCAATCACTTCTGCACATAAGCACTTTTACCCTTCATCTCGGGGAAAAAAATTAAAAAAAAAAGCGCCATTCCAACCAGCTCAGCGTTCCCCAGCTGTCCGCCGCCCAACGCCGAGGTTATTCTGCAGTCGCATCTGCTCGGCTCCACCGCCACGGCCGGAGCGCGGGGCCCGGGGCTCAGCAAGGTGCCCGGGGAGCCCAGCAGCTGGCCCTGGCCCCAGCCACGCTGCTGCCAGATCTACCGGAGGCACCGCAGCGGGCACAGAGGCAGGCACCACGCGCAGCTCTCGCATCGCCCAGCCGCCGACTGCCGGGGAGCACGCGGAGCCGGCTGCGCAGGAGCTGGACGTCTCCAGCTCGTTGCTGCGGTCGCTGCTGTGTCATGCCCACGGCCCTGCAAGCACTAAGCGTCCCTTCCTGCGACCCCAGCTCGGCTGGGTTTTATCACCGGCTTGGAAAGATTCGCAGCCCGCACCCAGGCGGGATCGGGCCCCGGCAGCAGGGACGGCTCAGTGTCACAGGGCCGGGGGTGCCTGGGCACGGCACGACCAGCTCGGGCAGCAGCGATGTGCTTCCAGCGGCTCGGAGGAACCCCTCGGCACTGCCCCGAACACCCCAGGCATTTACCAACGTGGTGTGCTGCAAGCCCTGCGCAAAGGAGCTCTACAGCGAGAGCGAGGAGGTTCCAGCATGCAGAGGAGACCGGTACAGCACAGCCACCGCCTGCCCCGTGCCCTGCCCTCTGCTCTGCATGCCACCAAGCGCCCGCAGCGTGGGCACATCACGGGGTGCTCCACCAGCAACGCAGCACTCGGCGTGCTCCAGGAGCAGCCCCGGGCTCGCTCCCTGGTCACCGAGGAGGAGCTTTCTGACCAAAGCCAGGCTACGAGCAGGACACCAGTAAGGCTATGCTGCTGCAGGACACCATCCGCCACGTCCCACAGCTCGTGTCAGGATGGGGATCAAACACCAAGCAAGGCAGGCCCTGGGCACGCACAGCCGGGTTCGGAGCAAGCAGCTCACCACGTCACCTAACAAACAGGATTGCGGCGAAAGCCCAGGGCATCACCCTTGAACCCGCCGCTCCGCAGCCCAGGCACGCGGCCTCCCGGAGCACCCTGAATAATTACACAATCCCATGCTATTTCCTGGAGGACTGCGATGGCACCGGTCGCCTCCGTCACCCCCGGTCCCCGGCACGGCCGCCCACGCTCCCCAGCCAGCGCGGCTCTGCCACGCTGCACAGCCGGAGCGCTCCGCCTTGCTCCAAGGGACAACCAACACAGATAATTTTGCCAGCGTGCAGGAGCTACGGATCTCCCTGCCAGCCCTTTCAGCTCGCCTCGGATGCGGTTCAGGAGATGAAGCAGGTAACTACAAAGGTAATTTCCTCCCGCCATCCGCCCGCGGGCTGCCGGAGGGAGGCAGAGGATGGATTTTAGCGACAAGAGGCACAGCACAGACCATACCTGCTATATAGCACTGAAGTGTTCTTTTAATGATCTGAAGGGAAAAGAAAACGCTCTGTATTTTGCATTTGTAATAATCACAGACTCTGCAAGAGGCTCGCTGGAGACGCCTTCGCCTCCGAGAGCGTCCGACTGCCTTGATTCTCCACGGGGAGCCCGCTGCGTCTCCGCAGGCAGGCGGCACAGCTCGTGGCTGGTGAGGAATAAGAAACGCCCGCAAATCCCAGGGATGCTGAAGGGAGCACGGCACTTTGCAGGTCACACAGGGACCGCACCGGTGCCCGGAGGCTTAAGAAAGTACTGGCAGGAGTGAAAGGGTTTAAAAAACAAATTTTAAAAAGTCAATTCAGCCTGGCACGCCCAGGCCGTGGTCTTTGCAGCCAAGGGCTGGAGCCTTGAGCAGCTTTCCAGGCAGCGCGGAGGAGCCTGAGTCCCCTCCCCTGCCTGCCGTCCCCCCCCCCATGCTGGCAGGGCACTGGGGCCGCGCCGGAGCCGGATCGGCCCACGGCAGCCCCGGCGTGGCAGAGGGCACCCGCACCCTGTGCGGCGAGGGGACGCCGGCCCCGTGGCCCCTCGCTGGGTGACGCCCGGCACCCTGCCACTGACCACCCCGATGAGCGGGGCGACAACGCGGCCTGACGACCATTCACGAGATGAAGGGCTGCTAAAGGACTTCAGGAATCAGACAAAAGAGATGAAAAAGGGGTGAAATATTTCATGCCAGAAAAATGCAAGTGTGTCATAGATGGAGACGGGGGCCAGGAAGGCGACAGCAGCCAGCACCCAACAAAGCACCCTCTGATGACAGCCAGAAGCCGAGCTCCCTCCTTTCAAAGCACAATGAAGTCAAAGACCAGTGCAAAATTCTTCTCAGAACTGAAGTTCTGCGCTGTACGCAGATCCTCGCAGAAGGCACACCAGCAGCCCAAACACTGGGAGTCCGGGCAGGCGCCTGGGATGCCGGAGCAGCAGCCACAGCGTCCCCACGCCTCGCTCGGGTGGCATCAAGCTAGCCAGGGTGTGCGAGAGGGTGGCATCAAGCTAGCCAGGGTGTGCGAGAGGAGCTACCGACCTCCTCCTCCTCCTCCTCCTCCGCAGAGCCCGGCAGCCCAGCCCGGCGCCTCGTGCTCCCCGTGCCTGCGCGCAGGGCCCTGCTGCGTCCCTGCAGCCCCAGCGCCCGGTGAGCTCTGCCCAGACGCGCAGCATCCCGGGCGCTCGCGTCAGCCTGGGAGCCACCAGCGATGGGGAGAGCAACCGTGACGGGCTTGGAAAGGGAAATGGGAGCGGAGGTGCCAGGAGGGAAGGGAAGAGACACAAGCAGAGCTGAAACAAGCTTGTACCATGAGCAACCAACAGCAGGGAGCATCTCTAGCAGGGCGTGAGGAAGAAACCTTCCTCGTCTGACCATGAAACGGCCGCAGAGCGTCCATCCGAGGCGGCTGCCGGGGAGGCAGGGAGAGCTGCGCAGGGCAGGGAGACGGGATGGGGCGGTGGGGACCTGGGGCAGTGAGGCAGATGGCTCGGGAAGCCGAGGGAAGGACCGCGACTGCGAGGGAGGAACGGGGAAGCCAGGAAGCACCAAGCCTGGATACAGGGACTGAGAAGAAAAATCCCGGAGAAGAGAAAGAAGAGGAGCCTGTCCCCAGGAGAGGCAGCCCTCATCGGTGAGGAGATGGGAGGTTTCCCGGAGGAGAGCAAGCCTGAGAGGTGACACACAGAAACACAGGAGAGCCTCGGGCACAGCGCCGGGGCCAGCAGCAGTCCCAGAGGACATCTCCCACCCACCAGCCACGGAGGAGGAACGCGCCAAGCAAGACGATGACTATGGCCAGGACTGCTCGCCATAGAGAAGGTCCCGAGCCGTGCAGCTCAGCACCCACCACCGTCCCGCAAGGCAAGGCCCAGCCCGCTCCCGCTTCCTGTGGGCACGCAAACGCTTCCAGCAGCGGGGAGCAAGAGACGGAGCCACCCGCAGCCAGGGAGAACCTCCAAGCGAAAAAAAAAAATAAATATCAGAGCATATTTCGGGGAGGGGAAAAACGCAACGCAGGCAGAGGCATCGGCGGCAAGCGCGGAGGCCAGGTCCCAGCGTGCCGCAAGCGTACCGCGATGCAAAGCGCGAGCCAGAAGAAACCAGGGCAAACTCGCTAAACAAACGCAGCTCGGTCTGGCTCGCTCTCCAGCACCCTGCCGCAGCCCAGCGTCTCGCAAGCGGCGCTTCGGAGCCGGCCGGGACCCTCGCTCCGTGCTCCGGCCCCCGGACAAACCGCTGGGCTCTGGGGGAGACAACGCCAGCACCGCAGCAAGGCGGCCAGCGCAGAAGCCCTGGGCAACGCGAGCGCTGCCTGAAGGAGCCGGCCGTGTCCACGGGCCGGGAGAGCCGGCGTGCGTGCAGGCTGCTCCGGGACGTGCTGCCAGAGGAACTCCAGCAGCTCCCCAGCGCCAGCTTCACGAGCACATCAGATGCTCCAACATAAACAAAATGCCTTTACGTGGCCTGAGCCAGCAGATTTCTGCAACAGCTCGGAGTTTCTGGATTTCTTCTGCACCCGGCACATCCCACCCCTGCGCCCGGAGCATCCCACCGTCCCCAGTGGGCTGGAGGAACTGGGAACAGGCAGCACAGCCCTTCGGCCAGCTCCAGGCGCAAGCCCCGGGCGCCGCAGGCACGGCAGCCGCGCGGGGCTCTGCACAAGCTGCCGCTCCGCAGCTGGAGGCAGCGACAGGTCCCAGCCACGGGCACGTCCTGTGCCCTGGGGACACCCATGCCACCGTCCGTCCCCGCTGCGCTGGGGCCTTCCGGGAGTGCGGGGGACACAGCAGCGTCGCAGCCGGCACAAGGCTTCTTCCCAGGCGGCAGAAGCCCTTGGGTGACCTTGAGACCGGCAGTTTTGAGGCCGAAGGGCCCCTCAAATGACCAGATCACCCACACAACAGAGGCCACCGCAGCCCAGGTTTGCCTTGACGCCTCGGACCCTGGCAAAGCACCTTTCTGGAACATCGCTTCCCCCTTTTCCCAGCAATTTGTCACGCACACCATTAAAAATTCATGCCGTGCTTCTCACCCGAATTCCCCAGCTATTCCGGGGAGCTGAGCAGGCAGCAGAGCCAGACTGACCATGCAGAACGACCCCTCAGACACCACCAAGTAAAAGATTAAAATAATCCCTAAACACAGGGCGCTTTCCTCGCCCAGCTGACCCGTGACTGCCTGGAGGAGCTTCCCTCTGCCCTGGCCGAGGCGGCAGGCTGCAACGCAGGAACGTCCGACGTCTGCCCCGCGCTGACACCCAGCTTGTCGCCCACGGGACCACCCGCACCCCCCGGCCCCTTCTCTCCGCAACGTCTCAGCCCTGCAGCAGGTTATTATTTCCTTCGGTCTCTTCCCTCCCCAGCCACAAACCCATGGTTCGGATGCCCCCTGGACCTGGGACATCATCTCGCCTTCCCTCTCTGCTTTTCAATGACCGTTCTTCCAGCCACTCTGCTGACCAACAGCCCCACACTCGCTCGTGCTGGGCTCACGGGGACGGCCCTTCCTCGCACACCCCGTGATGCACATCCCCTCCAGGCTGCTGTTCCCAATATTAAATTCCCTTTTAGCAGCCTGGCAATAGGCCCTTCCCTGTGTGTCCGGGCTCCACTTGGTCCAAGCAGACCACTCCAAGAAGAGACATCACCTCTAGCAACAACGGCACAGAGGAACATGCTGACACAGGTCTCTGGCCACTAAATCCTACGAGATGGCAGCACACGGCCATCAGCTCTCCCAGTCTCCCGTGCTCCAAAGTGAGTACCGAATCCCCCGCACCCCTCCTCCCCGGGGACCACGGGGCACGGTGCTATCCCACCGGGCCCACCACGCTCCCAGGGACTCTCGGGTGAGAAACGGGGTAAGTCACGGAAACGCTGAGGTCCGCAGGGCCCTTTGGGGATGGAGACCAACCCCTGCTCACGCAGGGTCACCTGGAGCAGGCTGCCCAGGACCCTGGCCCACGGGGTTTTGAATGTCTCCATGGATGGAGACTCCAGAGCCTCTCTGGGCAGCCTGTGCCAGCATTTGACCAATCTCACGGCGGGGGGGGAAGTATTCTCTTGCACGAGGTTTCAGCTGAATACAAGTGAGAAGTGGTGCAGACACCTCATCCAAAGGCACAGCACCAGGGCAGCGATCACCCAGCAGGTACTGGCTCAAGGCAGGTCCGACCAGGACAGCGGGGCAACCCCAGCCAGCGCAGCACCCAGAGAACAGCCCAGCACCCAGAGAACAGCCCAGCCTGCTCCGTAACCCAGCGCTAAGCCAGGTCGCTCCGCAGCTCCGAGCGGCCCCCCCAAACCCCCTGTCCCTCCCGCACACCCCGCAGCCCCACGCCAGCGCTGCGCTCCGCACGGCCGCCCCGGCCCCAGCTTCCCTTGGGACCTGGGCGTCCTGGTGGACGACAGGTTAACCATGAGCCAGCAGCGTGCCCTGGCTGCCAAGAAAGCCAATGGGATCCTGGGGTGCATCAAGAAGAGTGTGGGCAGCAGG
>Ga0065711_1034919_pt1 | contig 23051 bp, 12 predicted proteins | sample Hoacrofraction12_FD_59098 | JGI IMG/M metagenome (GOLD analysis project Ga0065711, IMG submission 59098) | Hoatzin crop microbial communities from Cojedes, Venezuela - Epithelial fraction 12 v2 (version 2) | ecosystem: Host-associated > Birds > Digestive system > Esophagus > Crop | place...
TTTTTTTTTTTTTTTTTTTTTTTTTTTATATATAGCACACTGGTGTTAAAAGACTTTCTCACCATCACAAATATATCTGTTGCAGGTGAAAAATCAATCAAGATGTCTGAAATCTGTTCCTCGTTTAAACCCTACTATTAAGTTCAACTGAAAGGCTACTATGTCATCCAATTACAGCAGAAAAATAAATCTCTAATCCTAAAACAAAAAATAATTTCCGAAGAAGTCTGACCGCTAATGCAAAACATTAAAACTGTGCAACTAATTATGCAATCTTTTTACAACTTTTAATAATTATTATGCATGCAAATCTAAGGATACTTACTTAAAATTCTATATAAGAGTATATCATTACATGGTCTATAATATCTGACCATGACTACAACATACTGGAAGGTGATGTGTTATGCATAGTCAGCACGCAGACTGCACGAGCCTATGCACAGTAAAAATATGTCACACTTCACATCAACACTCAGTGCTTAAGCCTGTTTATTGCTGCAGGCAGCTTTTGATGAGCCTTGCCTGCTTTTCCTGCCAAAGGGCACATGGTGTTTGTTGTTCCGATTTATATGTCCCCTTCCTCACCTTGCTGTCCTGCTGCTCTTAGTGGCTAAGGACTCAGATGGCTGGTCCCCAAGTTGTAATAACCTTTTTATGCCTAAAGGTGTGTTGAAGCTGTTTTTTCAGTCAGTCTTGCTTCTTCCATCCACAGTCCTCTCTGCCAATTAATCATCACACCTGACGTATGCCTTTTGCCATGATGAAACATGTGTCATCTTTGTACCATGGACTTCAGCAGAGGCATTAGGTGGACAAGCTTCTTCATGCTAAAAGACTTTGCATAATGAACGATGTTATTTAGATAAAGTTTTGAACCCACACCTGCTATGTTCAGCTTCAGCTAGCTCTTACTTTGGAAATGTAAAGAACCTTCACTGCATGTTCATCCTTTCCATGCATGTCACCCTTTCCGTGCTACTCACAATTTGATAGATTTCAGCTGCCTCTTTTCAACACTGAAATTCTGATCTTAGTCCAATTGTTCCTTATATGTGGAAACTATACTGTAGGGTTAATTATCCTCCTCACTTTTTCTGCTTCTGTCACATACTTTTTTGCTGAAGGATTCGAATTTCTCGCAGTAATGCAGGTACTACATGGGCTTGAAACCAAAGTTCAGATTCAATTTAAGGACAAACTTTCACTATGAAGACAGTCAAGCACTGGAACAGGTTGTCCAGAGAAGCAGTGCATTCTCTCGCCTTAGAGGCTTTCAAGAACCATCTGGCTAAACAATTAAATAATCTGATATCGTAGCTGTCACTAGTTTGAGCAGGAGAGTTGACTAAAGACCTCCTGAGGTCCCTTGCAATCTGAATTGTCCTGTGAACATGTCCTGTTTATTGAAGGGTGTTGTTGTTTAATCCTAGCTGGAAACTAAGCACCACACAGCTACTTGCTCACCCCCCCCACACACATCAATGAGATGGGAAGGAAAATGGAGGAATAAAAAGTAAAACTCATGGGCAGAGATAAAGAAAGTTTAATAGTACAGCAAAAGAAAAATTAATAATAATAATAATAGTAATAATAATAGAATATACAAAGCAAGTGATGCACAATGCAATTGCTCACCACGTGATGAACAATGACCAGTCATCCCTGAGAAGTGATCAGCCATCGTCCCCTGGTTTATATATTGAGCATGACATCATATGATAAGGACTATCTCTTTGGTCAGTTTGGGTCAGCTGTCTTGGCTATGCTCCCTCCCAGCTTGTTGTGCATCTTCTTGCCCATCAGATCATGGGAAGCTGAAAAAGTCCTTGACTCAGTGCAACTATAACCTAGCAACAACTAAATCATCAGTATGTTATTATCATCATTCTCATACTCAATCCAAACACAGCACTATACCAGCTACTAGGAAGAAAATTAACCCTATTCTCATTGAAACCACGACAAAGAGAGTCATTCTTTTTTTCCAGTCCTAAAACATGACAAAAATTTTGTTTTCATTTCTTGAACACTACTGAAAAATAGTAAGAGTTTTATTAAAACTTCTAGTCTAAATTAAAATACCTTCTTCTTAAACTCAACTGCAAGGTCTAAGCCCATTGGTTTACACAGAAGTTTAAAATTGTTTTTTCTAATGGATATCAGTCGTGAATTCATGTTCATCTACTTCAAAATTATTCTGATACTTACTGACTAATTGTTCAGTTTCATGGGCTCCTTGCAACACTTCAGAGTAGGCCCTCCTATTTAGTACTAGGAATAACTTAATATCACTTACAACCTCATCACATCACAATTCCTACCTTTTTCTGTACCATACAGATTCCCACACAAATTCTTGTAAACTAGATTATCCAAACCTTTTAAAAAAATTTGTTTCATGTCTACTAACCAATTATGTATAGATGTAATAAACTTTTTCTGAAGTTTGCTTAGCTTTTTGAGAATTCTGTGGTGAGACATTGTATTTCTCTCTATATTCAGTAATTCTAGTTTTGTTGTAGTTTAGTCCAATTTGCTTAACATAGGTGCCAACCTTATTTATCAATGATTTCCTGGAATCTGCCATAACTTCTTTTCTTAAACAAATCAAATCAAAGTACTTGCCTTTTTCTGCTCCCCTTGGAGTGAAATGGATTTAATGAAGAGGCTAGGCTCTTCCATTGGTATTTCATCCATTTCAAAGCTGAATCTTACTAGAATTCTTGGGTAAATAACACTGGGTTCTGGGAAATTTCTTACACTTACCTTGCTACATCACAATAAAACAAGGCATATAACACATCCTCCAGAGAAATTCTCACATCTCTTGTGAAAAAAAGGGATCTGGAATGGAGAAACTCCTACAAGGAATATATATTTTCTCTGTAAATTAATTTTATTCCTCAACCAGATCTTAAGCCATTAGCCTTTTTAGCAAACTTTCTCCTTCATAAGTATTTGAAGAAGGATGTATTTTTTGACCTTTTTGGAAGCCTGTCTCAAATTCTGTTCTGTTCTCAGCTGTTTGTATTCAAATAATAATTTTCTTTTTTTCCACACTTGGACAAGTCGGTACACTTTAACAGTCGACCTCCAATAACCTATTTACCCTAGAATGTAAACATTTCTTTTTCTCTTTCAAAATTTTTTTAAAAGGTGGTCTACATTTACTTTGATTCTCTGCTGTGACTTTTAAAACAGTCTCTACAGTACCTGATAGATTTCACCCTTTTGGAGGCCCTTCTTCATTTGTTTCTCTTTTTTGTATAACCTCCTTCTGTTATTAGTCACTACTGTAACAGATATAGTGATTTTGTTGCTTTGCAACAAAAATATTCTCTTCTTGAGGACAGCAAAGAATTTGTTATGAGTATTATTTTGTTACACAGCTTTGTTTTAGCAGCAGTTTAGGATTTCTTAATATTTTTGAGATAGATCACAAGATTAGGTTTTATATTTATGATCAGCACTTGATTATCAGCCAGTTTACTGAAGTGATTCAATGGAATTGTTACAATCAAAATAGTGGCTTAATTAAAGATACAAAAATGGCAAGGATCACCCAAATCTTACATCAGTGTTGCACACACAGATGAAGTTAGATCAAATCACACATACAGGCAGACAAATAATTCTGAATGAAAGTACACACAGACAGACATATTGTTCTGGACCAAATTGCATGCACACACACACAGAGGTTAACCTATCATTAAAATTTCCCTTTTCGTGAGTTTTATGGATTACCTACTATCGTGTGCAAACATTCTTCAAAGGACCGTTGGTGAACCTCACGAAATCAGGCCTTTGAGACCTCGCAAAATAGTTGACAGACAGTCCTTCAGTCCTCGTGAAATCTACACGGAGAGGCGTCGCAGCTCAGGGGGAGGTACTGGGTCACACAGCATGTTGCGGTCCCAGACTGCTCAAAGGGTCTCACTTTTGGATCTCTATTTGTAGGAACTTGAGACGATTGACTTTGGTCAATACTTTCATTTCTGGGCACAATTCGTGCTGAGTCATTCCAGTAGACAATCCAGGCAGTAGATGGCCTAGGCGTGGCCAGGGGGTGCCTAGCCACCCCATTTCAAACACTCCTCTGAGGTGCTAATGTGAAGGACAAAGCCTATAAATGTTGGATACAGGACCCTGGTACTTATCTTGTGCCGATAAACACCAGGCTTAAGGAAAGGGTCTGCTCTTCCTGGCACCTGGTGGTCTGGTGAGAAATTAACCAAGTGACATCTGGACCAAGGGAAAGACACTCACAGCCCGATACTACTCTGGTAAAGCTAAATAGACCACTTTTAATTGGCTCCCTACCCATCTCCCTTTTTACAGCTAACAAGCCAATAGTCCTGCACCAGGAAGAGGTCAAACAGAGATAACTGTGATACAGGGATATCGCAACCACCTTCTCAATTCAAGACCAAAAAGGCTTGCCCCCACACACCTGTAAGGAGCATGCGTGCTAATTTACGTGGGAACCAAGGTTAACTTAGCCTACAACAGAAAAGGTGGTTATCATCAACTAATTAATTAGCACTAGAAGCAAGAAACTCAGCTAAGGGGAGGGGGAAAACTATCTAAAAAAAAATGAGAAAAATCACTGTAAAGGTGGTGTCCCCCAGGACCTGGAACCTCCCCCCCACCACCACCCTTGACTGGGTCAACACTGGACCCAGGACTGGTGATTTTTTTTTATTTCTTCTTCTTCCTCTTTACCTCTCTAACTTTTCTTTTCTTTCCCCCATTATGTTCTTTTCCTTCTCCTTTGAAACTATAAAGCAAGGCTTGTCATAATTGTACCACAGTAGCTTGTCTATCATAATCGCACTACCATAGTTTTCATGTTGTAATTGTACCACTGAAGTTTGCTTACAGTAATCATGACCATAATCATGTCTCAGTAGTTTGCTTGTCATAACCGTGCCACAAGAAGCTGATTTACCATAATTGTGAATAAACCCTGTAAAGTAATATAGGATCTCTGGTGTCGTTTCACCTTAATCTAGCTGAGGGAACTGGTGAATCTGAGTCACTCTTGTTAATGGAGGGGCATTTTTAATCACTCTCATTATTGGGGTGTGACAAAGGCTTGTCCTGATGTGTCCTGGTGGCCCTGGGTAGCTGCACCACAAAAAAAGGTGTTTTTAGAACCTAATAAAATAACTACCTTCCTAAAGTAAATTCAGCCTATGAATAATTTTAAACAAGTTTGAGGAGTCTTCAGTTACACCATCTTTGAAACAATCCGTTGATTGTATTTTTTAAATGAATGTTCCCAGGTTGTGTGGGGGTGTGTGTAAACTGTCCTAACAGTGTAGTAAAAGCCTTGCTTAAAAGAAAAAGCCCTATAGCACTGTAAAACAAGTTGAGAGAACAAATTTCCTATTACTTCAGATTAAATGCATTTTCTGACCTAGTCCATAGAATTTATTGTAAGAGAACACATCAATTTCAGGCCTTAAGTATGGTGTGGGGAAACAAAACAAGACAAAATAAAACAAAAAAAAAAAAAAGAGGGGAAAATAACTTAAGATTTGCTATTTAAAGCGTTTGAATAACTGAAGACATAAGGATGCAGCTTGTATAGCTTTTACATAACACTCTTGCTGTGAGCCATGCACGAATAAGAAATTGTGTAGTCATTTTCTTCACAAAAGAAGGAATAAGGATTTATCTTTCAAATTTCCTTCTCTCTCAGAAAATCATAAGACTGTCAGAAGGACTGCAATTTTGAGGAGAGCCTTCAAGGCAGAAGGGTCTTCACTTCTGAGAGGATATGCTTAAGCTCTAGACAGCTAAGTCTTCAAACAGGCTTAGGCTGCGGGTGCTCAACTGGAGAGTTTGCAGAATGTATGAAGTGAAAGGAGACCTGTGGTGACTGTCTAATTCAGCCCCCCTGCTAAAGTGTGGTCAGATAGAGCAGGTTGTCCAGAATATTGTTCAGCCAGGCTTGTATATTTCCAAAAATGGGAGATTCTACAGCCTCTTCGTGTGAACTATTCACCCCGCAAGAGTGAGAGACAGAGAGAAAAGCAGTAAGGCAGGAGAAAAAAAAAAAAAAAAAAAAGATTTGTGTTTAAATAGAACTTTAAGTATTTTGGTTTCTGTCCGTTGCCTCTTGTCCATTCATTTATAATAATCTGGCTCTATCTTCTCCACTCATCTGCCTACAGACATTGACATCATTCCCCTTAATTTTCTCTTCTTTATGTTGAACAGTCCCAGATCTCTCAGTATTTCTTCATATGTGAGATGCTTCAGTCCCTTAATCTTCTATGTGACCCTTCTTCAGTAGCTCCATCTCTCTACCTTGCTTCTAAGTAGAAGGTCCAGCAGAGTATTTCCCCACTTCAATTCCTTGATGACTTCTCTGAGGAAGTTTTCATTAGTGAACTTTAGAAACATCTTGGATTGCTTGGGCCCTGCTGTAGTGCCCTTCCAGAAAAATGGTTAAAGTACCCCATGACGACTGGGGCTTGCAAACTCGAGACTCCTTGTGTGAACTTGGCAAAGCTCCATGTATTCCCTCTGGCCCCTCTGTTCACATCAAGCATGACTTCCCTCCTTCCCTGTTCTGTTCTTGCTGAAGAGCCTGTGCCCCATCCACAGCAGCACTCCAGTCATGAGAATTATCCCACCATGTCTCTGTGAACTCAGTGGGATTGCAACCCCTGGTCTACACACAGATCTCTAGCTCCCCTTGTTTGTTCCCCATCGTGTGTGTATTAGCAAACAGGCACTTCAGAGAGACACCCAGTCACATTAATTTCCTGGAAAGGATGTAAGAGCTTTTTCCAGAATGCTGTCCTGTAGATACTTCCTGATCTATGTGCATACACTTGAGGCAACCCCACTTCAACCCTGGACAAAAGATGTATGCCCAATTCTTCATCTCAAACAGAAAAGATAGTACATGAGTCTGTAAATGCAAAATGTATGAAAAAAAAAGAATCTTGGAAAATCTCTGCAATATATGTATAGACATGAGCAGAATGAAAGGAGGCATAATCTCAGTGATGCAAAGCCACAGAGTTACTCAGGTATTTGAGAACCTGATTTTAACTCTTTTTACTATAGTGGTTTACAGCCTTAAATTACTCTTTTTCTTCAATCAACCAACAAAACAATTTAGAGAACTTCATATACCCTAAATTGTTCGATACAGCTTTTCCATCAGTTGATACTATTTAATTAGCTATTAATAAGTCCATTGGTTCATAGGATAATTCAGGTTAAGAGGGAACCCAGGAAGTCACAGGAGTTGTCTTTAAACACCATGTTTCTGGAAGGTAGGAAAGTTTGTCTCCATGTTACCAGAAAGTTTGTCTCCATTCTCATTCTGAATTGCTTCTGTTCTTCTAGTGTTCTTACACAAAATCCTTCTACCCAAGCTTCGTAAAATCAAACAAGGTTATGATATTCTATTCTGCAAGAGTAGACAGTTATGTCACACAGAATAGCTACCTGTAATTACTATCTACTAACAGTAGGAATTACAGCACATGATTACAGAAAGTTAGATTAAAGCTAAAGTATATTTAGGCAGTTGTTACCTGACTACAAGACCTTCTCTATAACTGCAAAAAGACTAGCTACAATAGTTTCCATCTAGGACAAGTGTTAAGGATGTTAGGAAAGCTACTGAAACCAGCAGACTCTGGGGCCCAGGCATGACTTCTTCCCGGCAGCTGTACCCGAGCCTAGTGTGTGCTGAGATGCAGAAGTCTCCATCCCAGGCGGTTAGATGAGTCTGCTGCTTTCCTTGTTTGCAAATTCATTCAGTGTTAAGGCTGGGTGTGTACCCCAGAGAAGAATATTCACACAGGACACTAATACCAACAACCTCATAGACTGTTGCAGACAGGACACTGCGTTTACCAGCACCCACACATAGTGCTACCAGAGCTCACAAAGCATAAATACAAACAGCCAGTCCACGTTCCTCATCTCCGGCTGAACAGGATTGAAGTTCACCAGTGCAGACACACTTCCCCACACTATCTAGAACAACGAGCACACTCATGCTCGCACATATACCTTGCATATCAACATGGGCCCTCAGCCCATCTAATATCCATGTCGAGACCCTGGGCCCACATAGAAAGTATGCACGTCTCCTTCTCCTTGCCATCTAGTCCAGTTTGAAATTCACTAGTGAATTGAACATAGAATCACAGATTCATAGAATTATTAAGGTTGGAAAAGATCTCTGAGATCATCGAGTCCAACCACCAACCCAACACCATCGTGCCTGTTAAACCTTGTCCTGAAGGGCCACATCTACACGTTTTTCAAACACCTCCTGGGATGGTGACTCCACCACTTCCCTGGGTAGCCTATTCCAATGCCTGACCACTCTTTCAGTAAAGAAATTTTTCCTAATATCTAATCTAAACCTCTCCTGATGCAGTTTGAGGCCATAGCCTCTTGTCTTATCGCTAGTTACTTGGGAGAAGAGACCAACACCTGCCTTACTGCAACTTCCTTTCAGGTAGTTGTAGAGAGCAATAAAGTCCCCCCTCAGCCTTCTCTTCTCCAGACTAAACAGTCCCAGCTCCCTCAGCCGCTCCTCAAAAGACTTGTTCTCTAGACTCCTCACCACCCTCACTGCCCTTCTCTGGACACGCTCCAGCAACTCCATGTCTTTCTTGTAGTGAGGGGCCCAAAATGGAACACAGTACTCGAGGTGTGGCCTTACCAGTGCCGAGTACAGTGGTACAATCAACTCCCTACTCCTGGTGGCCACAGTATTGCTGATACAAGCCAGGATATGTTTGGCCTTCTTGGCCACCTCAGCACACTTCTGGCTCCTGTTCAGTAGGCTGTCAACCAACACCCCAAGATCCTTTTCAGCCACTCTTCACCAAGCCTGTAGCGTTGCATGAGGTTGTTGTGCATATACATGCAGAGGATAAAGTTCACGGGGGAAAAATAAACACACCTATCTTTCCAGTTGCTGTCATTTCACATACCACTCTGACCTTTCCTGTTGCTGACACAGACCTAAAGCTCTTGTGAACTGCAGCCCCTTCTCAAATTGCTGGCATCCACACCTTTCTTCCACGTGCATTTCTCCAGTTGCTGACACAGCTCCTCCCTGACTCACATTGATCATCAGTGCAAGTGAGCTCATCAGTGACATCAAGATTGGAGGCAGCCTGGGCTGCAGTGATCATGCACTGGTGGAGTTCACACTCCTGAGGATCTGGGAAACACGAGGATTATAGTCAGGACTCTAAATTTTAGAGAAGCAAAACTCCAGCTTTTCAATGAGTTAGTTAATAGGACCCCCCTGGAAACTGCCCTCAGGGACAAGGAAGTAGAACAGAGCTGGCAGATCTTTATGGATGCTTTCCACAGAGCATGAAAGCCCTTGATACACAGGTGTAAGAAATCAGGCAAGGAAGGGATGAGACCAGCAAGACTGAGTCAAGACCTGGTGGTCAAATTAAAGAGCAAGAGGGAACTTCACAGGCAGTGGAAGCAGGGACAGGCATCCTGGGAAGAGTATAGGGATACTGCCCAGTTGTGCAAGGATAGGATCAGGAGGTCTAAGGCACAGCTGGAGCTGAACATGGCAAGGGATGCAAAGAATAACAGCAAGGGCTTCTACAGGTATGTCAACCAGAAAAGGAAGTTTAAACAAAGCGTTGCCCCCCTGAAGAACAAGAATCGTGATCTAGTACCAACAGACTAGGAGAAGGCTGACATATTCAACAACTTCATTGCCTCATTCTTTACTGCCAACCCCTCTCCTCACCCCTCCAGTGTCAAAGGACCGCAACATGGCAAACAGGGGAGTAAAGCCCTCCTACTATAAGGGATGACCAGGTTCTTGACCACCTGAGGAACCTGAACATGCATGTGTCTATGGGATCTGATGAGATGCATCCCAGAGTCTTGAGGAAATTAGCTGAGGTAGCTGCCAAGCCACGTTCCATTGTATTTAAAATCTTATGGCAGTCAGGCGAAGTCCCTGGTGACTGGAAGAAGGGAAACATTGTGCCCATTTTTAAAAAGGGTAGAAAGGAGGACCCTGGGAACTATCAAGCTCTCAGCCTCAACTCTGTGCCTGGGAAGATCGTGGAACAGATCCTCCTAGAAGCTGTGCTATGTCACTTGGAGGAAACAGAGGTGATCTGAGAAAGCCAGCTTCACCAAGGGCAAGTCCTGCCTGACCAACCTAATGGCTTTCTACGATAGTGTGACTAGATCAGTGGACAAAGGAAGAGCTATGGTATGATCTGTCTGGACTTCTGTAAAGCCTTTGACATGCTCCACAGCAACATCCTTCTGTCTGAATTGGAGAGATATGGATTTGATGGCCAGACTGTTTGGTGACTAAGGAATAGTTTGAATGGTCACATCCAGAGGGTAGTGGTCAATGCATTGACGTCCAAATGGACCCTGGTGACAAGCGGTGTCCTTCAGGGGTCCGTATTGGGACTGGTGTTGTTTAAGATTTTCATCAATGACTTAGGGAGATCGATCAGCAAATTTGCAGATGACACCAAGCTGAGTGGTGCAGTTGACATGCCATAAGGATGGGATGCCATCCAGAGGGACCTTGATAAGCTGGAGAGATGGGCCGTGTGAACCTCATGACATTCAACAAGGCCAGGTGCAAAATCCTGCATCTGGGTTGGGGCAACCCACACTATCAATACAGGCTGCGCAATGAAGGGATTGAGAGCAGCCCTGAGGAGAAGGACTTGGAGACACTGATGGATGAAAAGCCAGACATGAGCCAACAGTGTGTGCTCATAGACCAGAAGGCCAACCACATCCTGGGCTGCATCAAGAGAGGCGTGGCCAGCAGGTTGAGGCAGGTGATTCTGCCACTCTACTCTGCTCTGGGGAAATCCCACCTGGAGTCCTACATCCAGCTCTGGAGCCCTCAGCACAGGAAAGACATGGGAATGTTGGACTGGGTCCAGAAGAGGGCCACAAAAATGATCAGAAAGATGGAGCATCTTGCCTATAAGGAAAGGCTGAGAGAGATGGGGCTGTTCAACCTGCAGAACAGAAGGTTCCGGGGAGAATTTATTGTGGTCTATCATTATCTGAAAGGGGCCTATAGGAAAGATGGAGAAAATATTTTTAGCAAGGCCTGTTGTGACGGGTCAAGGAGTAATGATTTTAAACTAAGGGAGAATAGATTTAGATTAGATATAAGGAAGACGATTTTTACCATGAGGGTGGTGAAACATTGGAACAGATTGCCCAGAGAGCCAGTGGTGGGCCCATCCCTGGAAACATTCAAGGCCATGTTGGATGGGGCTCCGAGCAACCTGATCTAGTTGAAGAGGTCCTTGCTCACTGCAGGGGCGGCTGGGCTAGATGACCTCTAAAGGTCCCTTCCATCCAAAAGCATTCTACGATTCTGTTTCACCCCTTTCCCCCTTTCGGCCTTTCACTTAATCATCCTACAGTACATTTTTCACCAGAGCAGAGGCCCTTACTCATGTTAATCTTGATTCACCCTTTTATCGTGTTTTAAGTTCAAGCCGACGTTCTTCAAGGCTAGGCTATGCCTGAGTAGTTTTGTTAATAGAATATCCATCAATGGCTGAAGAGCTCAAGTTTTCATTACGGTCTCCGTCATCACTTTCTTGTTAGGTTTTTGTATCTGCGTGGTTAATTTATCACTTCGTCTGCACTTGTTATTTCATTTATGTTGATTAGGCCTTAACCGGAGAACTTAATGAAGCAGATGCTCTCATATTCCGCTTACCTTACCACAATTTCAGACAAGTCTGGAGGCCCTGAAGTGCTTACTCTTAATAATAACGCAAAACCATCTTTGCCAGACTACAGTAGCACACCTTCAGGGAGCTGTAGGAGCAGAACTGCTCTTTAAGAACAAGCAAGTCCACAGCCAAGAATGACGGCAGCATAGGCAGTGTCCTCACTGCTGGTGCATAGTCCTGCAGGGTACGAGCACAGTAGATGAAGCCTAGGGCTGGTAAAGGGGACTACTGACAGCCTGAGCATGGCAAGAAATGAGCCAAGCCCAGGATCCTTCCAGGAGGTCAGGAGCAAAAGGAGTTAGAGCAACAGATGGCAGTGGAAACAAGGTTGCAAAACTGGTGCAAAGTCCACCCAGGAGACCAAACGTGAGACAAGGTTCAACATAGGTTTGTGGAATTATTACTAAAATTCAGGTTTTACATCTGAAAACTAAGGTTTATATGAAAAAATGTAGCAGTGTTCACCCATTGAGGGAAAGCATGAAATCAAAAGGAGCTCTGAGGATGGGACACAGCTGCAGCAGGCATGCGAGGAATCCACTAACCCAGCAACTCCCTGCAATGTACCATAGAGGACAGAATGGAGTGGAGACTCCGTGGCCCTGCTCCATGATGATAAAGCGGGAAGAAATGGTTCTCTAGAACTGATAAGCACCTCATCTGGCTCTCTGAGCCAACAGGTTTTCGAAACCTTGCCAAAGTGCTATCGTCTCGTGAAATTTGCTCATTTTAATATCATTCTAATACCAAAACACACCTCCATCCCGAAGGCTACCCGCCTTCAAGGTGCGACCACCCCTCTTCGAGTCTGCGCTCTCAATTTTTTCGTAAACTATACCTTTAAACATGAAGCGAGAGAATTTTACACCAATCATGATAAAAGGTATGTAAGACTACAGTCACTCAAACTCCACCTTAAAGGTAGAAAGGCTATAAAAATAGCCAGGTAAATGGGGGATTTTCGGAGAAGAAGATCTTCGGAGGAAAAGGAGATAACACCGTTAGCAAGTCAAGGGAAACTCCACCTCAGACTGCCTCCGACAGCCGGGATTGGTCGAAAGGCTGAGACTTGCTTCTCCTCCCCTTGGGACACCTTGGGTGAGACTTAAACTGAGCGCTTTTCTCAGGAACAGTTACTCCCTAATGTTTGTAACCAGGCTGTATTATTTATAACCTTTTCACGCGTTTTGTATTTGCACGTGCTTTCTTGCAGACAGTCACTATCACTGGCAATTCAGAAAAACTATATATCTGTAGCACAAATAAAACTGCACTGTTTAAGTATCCAGTTGTCACAGTTTCTCACTGAATGCGACCAAATGCGGCCGTGCTAGTTCATGAGCACGACTGGACTGAAGGTGCAGACTGCTATTAGTGTATTCAGAATCGTGGTAGTTTAATATACGTATTAAACACGACTGGACTGGTAGTGGCAAATTGGACATCACTCAGAATTTAAACCTAGCCGCACCTAGCCTCTCACTTCAGTGAAGAGCGTTAGAAAGCAAGGGGGTTTATTTTCTGCCAAATTAACGCTACAAGGTTAGAGAGATCCATCTGGGAGGTAAACTACCTGCAATACACAACCAAGATAAATCCAGGAGGCAGGGCCAGAGGCAGGGCTGGGCACAGGCACTCCTACAGCCTAGTTCCGGGCAGGACTGGGTGCCCAGGCTGGACCTTAAATGACCCATTGGGCTCATTTGTGTGGGTATGGGTCCCAAGTTAGGATGGTTAGGGACACTATGGTCCTTTTGTGCCCTCAGCGCTTTGAAACATGCTGTCTGAAATCCCACCAGATCACTTATTCGTAGCAAATATAGGAATACCTGAAATATCTGACACAATGGCACTTTGAAATTAACCTTTCTTACCAGATGAGACAGTAATCCAGCTTTACAAAACAAAAGTAGTTATTATTCACTTATTAAACTATTCATGGTGGCAAAAATACTTTTTAGTATGCAAAACTAAGAAAAATCAGAAAATGGTAATTTTATAAATAATGTTCGATACTCTGTACCATAAATATCACGTCCTTAACTATAAATAGTAGTGAGTGAAACTCTAATGCACGGAACTACAAATCCTATTAATAATGCAGCAGCTTTCTTACCAATATGCCTAGAAGAACCACGAATCAAACCCTCTCTAAAAATGTTACGAGCTAAAAAATTGTGGAAATAAAAGTACATGCTTTATACCACACTGTTTATTCACTTCCATCTTGTTACACTCCTTCATAGCTCTGTCCTTTATGGAGTGGTCTGGGATGGGATGATGTCGTTCACACTTGACTAGCAAAGAGTATACTGCATTTCTCAGGTGGAATACATAGTAAACAAACGTATTAAAGATGGTTGTGACAATCTATAGCAATATTAATCCATGGGCAGATGACTCAAACAATGTTAAGATCTCCAAAAGGAGCATTTCTACTAACAGCACTAAGTGAATGAAAAAAAGTAATGAAAAATGTTTCTGTTCTGAAAAGCACTATTTATGTAGTTGCTGTAGCTCATCTGTAGCCTCTCTCAGTCACCTAGCAACATCCCTGCTGGAAGCTGAATGTGGCTGTAATAGTCTGCTCATGCATATCTGCAAATGAAAGTGAAGAACTGCATTTCTCTCCATTTTTTCTTCAATTTATGACTGGCAAGTTGGAAATAATTTTTTTGGAAAAGTATATTTTTTCTGATAATCACCTGTTATAAAGTGCTGCAGAGCAGCATTAGAAGATGTTTTGGTGTGCTAAGTTTCAACCAGAGTTACACCCCAAAATTAACTTGTTCTTAGACAAAGAAGTGATGCAAGTGAAGAGAAGTTGAGGCAAAAATGGGAAAACCCAAACCCAAGTAGATATCATAAAAATTGTGAAGTTTTCCAAGCCATTCTTATTTCTAAGGGTCATTATGTATTTGCATATATGTTTGTTTAATTACTCGGGCCATTGGTGCTCAAGTCCCATAAAGTTTAGTGTAGTATTTGCAAAAGTGTAGTATAGTATTCGCAAGGAAAATTGTAAAGGTAAGGTTGTTTACAAGATCATAAAAAAACTAAAAAATTAAGATGTTATGGGGATATGGACTTTCAATTTTTTCCTATAATTTAATTAAAAACTATTTTCACAGAAAGCAAGTGCTAGTGAACAACGTTTTGGAAAAAACTAAATGAGAAGAAGATTTTTTTCTTAAATTTCTTTTGGCCATAAGAGCAGTATTACTGTTGAGACCTGAAAACTATGTTCCAGGATTCAGATCTATTACCATTTTTATATCTATATGATTTCACAAATAATTTAACTTACATGAATTTTGAAAACTGTCTTTAATTTTAAAAAAGTTATGTGATTTTTGAATGAAATAAAGGTGAATCCAAATCTTTAACATTATGTATCAATTTAATTATTTTTGGATGGACCTGAATTTTTCAGAGCACAGTTAGTCTTATAATTAATACGTATCTAACAGAATTCTGAGTTATTAAACAGATCATAACATTCACCAGGCGTCAACACAGAAAGCTGCAGAAAAACAAATTATTATTATTCATATGGTAGTAATAACAGAGATCATTCTCTCTAAGTCTAGTGTCTGTTATAATAAAGAACAAATACATGCTTCTCAAAAACTTCATTCAAGTTCCTAGGACATTTTTTTCTTCTTTGTTTTTTGTTTTTTTTTTAGTATTTTAACAGATATTTTATCTTTCTATTGTTTTAATGCAAAAAAAATCCTTTATTCAAAGCAAATAAAAAACAAGATTTCTTATCTAGGGGACAAAAACCTGAAAATAAATAGGTGGTGGAAAACTTTGGAAATAATTTTTCAACCAGTTATGCTAAACTTGAAATTAAGTCTTCTCCAAACATTCGTCTTTTCAAAATGAATTTAAAAATGCAGCCAGAAGATGTAGCAGAAAGTGTCTTACTATCAGCTCAAGGTACTGAATTTGGAGAGTTTAATTTAATTTTTATTACAATTTCATTTAGTTAATATCTGTAGACAATTCTTATCTTCAAAGTTGTTTGCTTTCTATTCAGCAAACCATCTGACACTGACTTGAATCTATAACATTGATTCACTTTAATCTTTTGCCCTTTTAGTGTCAGCTTCTGAAAAGATGTGTCTTCAGTTTGTCTTTAAAAAAGGCTTGGTCACTGATTTAGGCTCATAGAACCAAAATTTTTCTATATGCATATTTCATATGTTCTTATTTCAGGTGCTTACAGCATAAATGCATTTGTAGTTCTGAGATATATCTCTTTGCTCATACAACTGGCAGGATCCACCCAATTTTTTCAACACAAATTTTGCACACAGAAATAAAATACAAATGGAAATATCTTTGTAAATATGATGTAAGATACTCCAACAATATCAACAGATTTGCTGCTTCAAACATCTGTGAGAATCAGTTGTTGCACAAGGATTTCCAGTTTTCAATTAACTTTACAATATAAATTTTAATTAACCTCATCATACTGTTTTATGCTTTCATTCATGTTGCATTATTTGTGCCACACATTATCACGGGCGGGATGGAACAAGGATTTCATATATTTGTGTTAAGAAAACTCTAAAAAATAAAGCATTCTCCCTATTCATCTTTGGAGAATTCATTTATCAGAGGGAAATGTCAGTTAACATGGGAAAATCTCAGACAGTGTCAAAAAAATACTGAGACAAATCTAAAATGACGTTAAGTAGGTTTGAATATATTCATAACTCTTGTAACAAGATAGTGCTGTCAATTTTGTTACTTAAAATTGATGGACTCAATCCCACCGAATATATAGATTTGAACAGCACAATGCTTAGTCACAAACTAGGAAAAGTCACCCCTGTGCATTCCAAAGAAACTGCTTGTTGTGAGCAATATGTTGAACACATATGATTCAGGTCTGCTGCTTTCGTCATCTGCAGCTGCACACTTTGTAGCAGTTATCACTGCATCTGGAAGAAAGGTGATTGAAAGGGGAGAATAAACGAACAAAAAAGAAATATCCTGAAATGAAAAAAATTATTGTTACTTGTAGATATCATAATGCTCTTTCGCTCAGCTGTTGTGGGTGAAGGTGGAATTCATCCCCTCAAAATGAGACATCCTCCCTTCCTTCATTGCTGAGATTACATCTAAAGAAGGGTAACTTGACTATCTGATTACCTTATTATTTCTCCACACCCTGTCAGCAAAAGAAATGATCAAGAAATAATATTGAAACCCTTCAGCAGGATATAGTGACAATGAACATGGACACAATCAGATTTTAGTGGCCTGTTGAAGGTCTAGTTAAATCTACGTATTTTGAGACAAAGAGAATGCTTCAGTTAAAGTACATCCAGAACATATAGCACATATGTGTACAAATATACAAACATACAGTTCATATAGATAGATGTATATATACACAAAGACAGAAAGAGTTTAAAAGCAGAAATTCCAGAAGGATATTCCAGGAGCAGACTGCTGATTAAAAATATTCTGTATTTTTGCAAAAATGTTGTTATGTCTACAGAGTTATTGTAAACATTAAAAGTGAATCAAATGTTACTACACCTGTCACTCTCTCAGGTGCAATAGTACCACACAGCTACTTACACATACATGCAGCCATTATCAAGGAAAAATACTTGATTTTGCTAAGAAATAAAGGTATACCATGTTTTCTGCATTTTTTATAATGAGTTCTTTTAAAAAGCTTTTCTTCCTGTTTGAATTATTAATCTTAAAAATCCTATCAGAGAATCAAATACAGGTGAATAAACTGAAAAACTATTCAGGCCTGACTAGTGCAAACATTAAAATGTTGACGTACTCTTCAAAAGATATATGTTTTTTCAGTAAAATACAAATATTTTTTTAAGATGCCTGGGCCCTTTTCCCTTTCTAAGGCATTAATATAAAGAAAGGTGAATAAATCATCAGTAGATGCTTTAAATCTGTAATAAAGGCACCCTTATACATTAGTAACATATAGTGTGTGTTAATACAATTTCTGTATTGCTAGAGACAGATTCATATGTATTTAGCAAGTGTAAGAAATTAGTTAGCATCTGATAGATTAGACAGAACTATATCTGTTGAGGGCCTGAATTTGAAGGAGCTACAGCCAGAACTGTATAGAGGCACTAATGTCACTGAGCCATGTTTACTGTGATAGAATAAAGACAACAGAAAGAAAGGTACAGTTGGGCAATTTACTTGAAAATAGTGAAATCTTTGCAGCATTCAACGTATTGCAGATTACATTTTACGTTTACTGGAAGTGTGTTGTGACATTTCCACTACCTCGCTATTTTTATTGTTCAGCTATTGTGTGCTTACAGCACCATGAGTTACTATTTGCTACTAGTTGTTCTGCAAAGTAATTCTCAATCTTTTTAATTTCCTTCATTATCTCTGCTCCTTGTTTCTCTCCTTCACCCTGAAACTCCCTTACCAACCTTTTATTTTAATTTTCTTTTCCTCTTTAAACATTGTATCCAAAATGTGTCCTCTCCAATTTTAAGAGCAAAATCCCCAGGCATTCACCTTTCCATTCTTCAGTAAAACTCCACTTGCAAAGAGTGTAACTATGTCAGCATGTTATTAGTCAGTGTTGAGAAAAAGGAATGCTGAAGTGCTAAATGGAGTCATTAAAATGCCTAGTGACAACAATGAGTGCTTGAGGAAGCTGGAGTTTCCCATTCGCTGGTCTAATAGCTATGTTAGGGCCATCTTTCTTTTGTGGAGAAGATAAAAAGAAAATATTCAGTATTTGCCTGTTTTCATTCTCCACCACTGCACTGCTAATACTCTGATTTTGTTCTCCTTCTGCAGCCTCATACAAACTGATGGAAAACTGCAAGTCTGGTTCACATTCACTTTAAGTCCATAGGAGTTTTAATATCAGCTTCAATGAGCTGTGTGTATCAGGCATTTGGAGGAGAAAGTGGTTCTCTGCTGAGTATAGTGCTGTTTGTCTCAATAAGTTTTAAGTGCATCAAGCCCATATCTTCTTGCCCAGTGCCCTGTTACAAAGGAATACCTTAGGTGGATCTGAATAGTCTAGTCTGGGTACCAACAGAAGAACAAATGCATTAGCACAGCTCTCAACACAGGCTTAATTGACCCCTATAAGGAGCAGGATATTTTAATTTGAGGCAGGTTGGGTGATTGTTCAGCTGCACTGCTTCCAGCAATTTACCCAGCTCTTTCAGAGCTGTGTCCTCTATCATGGTACCTCACTGTGCCATGTAGATATCTGCTGGCCATGATATTAACGACACTTATTGGATTCCAAGTGGTCTTTCAGTTCTGATGGAATATTTTACAGTCTTCTACTGAAAACAATGGTTTTGTTTTTGGTTTTGGTTTTTGAGGGGTTGGTGGTTCATATGTAAACATCATATGCAGTGCATTACACTTTTGGGTAAGAAACAACACAATGGACGCACGGGCCTTAGGCTTGTTTCCTCCCAATGCTATAAAGTTTAGAAGGATTAAAGCAATTTCAGATTAGGCTTAGTTCCTAAATCTTCAGACAATTCCCTGAAAGTTGTTTGTTAAGCAGAAGCATCGGTCAGGTACGTGAAATACAGAAGGTATATGTAGCCGAAGAAGATGGAATTAAAAAAAAGATTGAACATTTTTTTAACATAAACTTCTCATTTACGTACTGAGATCAACATGGAGCATAGGTTTGTGCAAGTCAAAGTATTTAAAAAAAAAAAAAAGAAAAGTAAAAATTCTGGTCACCAAATATCCTGATTACTAGATACGACCTGGTATTTGCATTACACCAAATGACAGAATAAATTCTGTGATGTAACTTTAAGCAAGGAATTGTTAAGAGACTTGGTATGTCCTGTCATTAAGCATCTGCTATTAGGAGTGCTACTACAGTTTGAGCTAGAATCTCCAGACAGGACAAAAAGAAGTGGCTGATGACAGTTCCATCTGTCATGAAATTAAGGGAAAATTTGCCACATTAGAGGAGTCACATGAATAGTGTAAATATATTTATCTGTTCATCTCTGAAGCCTTAAAGAGTAAACAGGACTATAGATGTAACTTCCTTTGATGAAGGATGATCATCAAAGCTAAATTGTTGATCTTGTGCTTACTGGGTTCTAACCTCAGATTGTACATACAGCACTGTTTTAAAGATTAACGGTCTTCTTTTCCGGCTTGTGTTCTGCAGTGTGCAACTGAAGGGATATTTTTGCATAATGACTGCTCTTTATGCTGAGTTATGCAGGTTTTCATTGGTAGTTTTACTAAAATTAAGCTTTGTTTTTTTAGGGAAATGACATGCAGAGCACTGACACTTTTATCCTTTGCACTTTTTAAAAATGTTGATGCTTAAATGTTTAACTTGGTTTAGATGCCACATAATTGCCAACTAGTCCCTCTCAATAGCCTTCTCTACCCGTAGATCATAAACTCTAAAACACAGAAGAGAAAGCACAAGGTCTATGTCACTCAAGAATCAAATCACACATCTTTTCAGCATGCTGTTTTTTCAGCGGTGTGAGATTTTTTAGTACATAGAATTTTGGTTTTTTAAGCATACTTGGTGTTGACAATCATGAACAGTTGAGCTGAGGTTCATCTACACTAACCTACAGTTGAATGTGCATAAGTCAGAGTTACTCAGCTTAGTCCTCTTTTGTCAGTCAGATGAATTGCCCCTCTTGAAAGTCATCTGCATTGATTATAAAGCATAGAGATTGATTCCACCTCTGCAGTCGGTGATCAGTCCTGAGCATGATTGTTTTGGTTTGGCCTGGATAAATGCAAGGTGCCCACCAAAACCATACAGCCATTGATAGATCTATTTTCCTCACAGATATCCTGTCTGTGGAGGTCATCTCAGCCCTTTGCATTGCACACAGAAAGAATAACAGTAACGTCTTCAAAAATGAGATAAAGATGACCTCTTTTGAGTAAGGACTTAGAATTATACATATAAGCAGCCAATATGAATATAAAGTATTAACAATTTCATTTGGATTCACTGTCTTTTTCATGTGTATTTGGTCTTTCATTCAATTCTTCTCCTACTGAATAGTTTACATTGTGGATAGTTAAGTAAGATATAGTTTTGGGAGTTTTTAAAATGTATTTCATTATACTATATTTAAAAAAAAATATCCAATACTGAACTTTCTATTTGTAATTTTGCTTTCATAGCTTATTCCATCTGTTGTTATGAAAATAAAGAATATTGACAAATGAGGAATATTCATGATTTGCCTGTGCCTGCCAAAACTGTGATGGTCAGTCATCACACAAGGTCATTCCCTGACCTGATGCAAATATGCCCAGAAATCCCTGAAGAGTAAACTTAGTCTGAAGAATAGGAATAATTTGTGTTATTACTGTAAACAGAAATCCCCTCTCTCCTTCTTTTCCTTTACCTGCATCCTCTGTGCTGCATAATCGCAGCACAAAAAAAATTCCTGTTTTCAGAATCCCAAAACAAGTTACTATGTGTTATGAGCACTGAACATTTTCAAAAACTATCTCTGTATTCTGTAGAATATTTAACACACATGTAAAACATTTTCAGACATGGATCCTTAATGCTTGGGAAAAAGCCAATGGAAGGAAAAAAACCAAAACAAAACAAAACACAAAACCCAGCAAATATCTGTCACTGTTACTTTCAGTTAAAATAAATTATTGCATCAAGACATGCATATTGTAAAAGAAAAAAAAATTCAAAAGAAAATTACTAAAGCATACTAAAGGAAACTTTCAAGTGACACTTCAGATCACAGAATCACAGATTAGCTGAGGTTGGGAGGGACCTCTGGAGGTCATATGGTCCAACCATCCCCCTGCTCAAGCAGGACCTCCTAGAGCTGGTTGCCCAAGACCATGTCCAGACAGCTTGTGAATATCTCCAAGGATGGAGACTCCTCAACCTCTCTCAGCAAACTGTGCCGGGGTTCATTCACGTTGACAATGAAAAAGTGTTTCCTGATATTCAGACAGAACCTCCTGTGTTTCAGTTCATGCTTATTGCCTGTCATTGGGCACCGCTGAAAAGAGCCTGTCTCCATCCTCTTTGCACCCTCCCTTCAGGTGTTTATATACGTTGATAAGATCCTGCCTGAGCCTTCTCTTCTCTACAATGAGCAGTCCCAGCTCTCTCAGCCTTCCCTCACATGATCTGTCCCTTTAAACATCTTTGTGACCCTTTGACGGACTCTCTACAGTACATCCACGTCTCTCTCGCACTGAGGAGCCCAGATCAGCACACAGTAGGTGAGGTGTGGCCTCACCAGTGTTGAGCAAAGGGGAAACATCACCTCTTGTTCATGATACTTCTTGGTGAGCATGAGATTCAGCAAAACACCTCTGCTTGTTGGCTACTCTATCACTTGGAGAAGGAATTCATGAATGCACTTCAGGAACCTCCTGTATTGTTTATGTCCTGCTGTGTTGTCCTTCCAGCAGATATCAGGGTGGTGGAAGTCTCCCAACTGGACCAGCACCTGCACACTTAAGGCTGCTCCTATTTGTCAATGGAGTGCCTAATAGACTTGTTTGTCTTGGTCAGGTGGCCTACAGCAGATACTCACTATAATGTCTCCTTCACTTGTCTTCTCTTTAATCCTAACAGCTAAGCTCTTATTTTGCTGCTTATCCATCTCCAGACAGAGATCCATGCGCTCCAGCTGCTCTCACATAAAGAGTAACTCCTCCTCTTCATCTTCCCAGCCCATCATTCCTAAAGAGCCTTTACTACAGCACTCCAGTCATGGGAACCATCCCACCATGTCTCCATGATCCCAACAATATCATAGCCCTTGCAACTGCACACAGATATTTAACTTATCATGTTTGTTCCCCTTACTGCATGCATTAGTGAGTTGATCTTAGCTTTTAAGACAGAAGTCAATTCAATATTAACATATTTAATAAGAATTGCTTGACACCAGCACCTTCTGATAAGCAAATTTAAAGTTTATATTACTTCTTCAGAAAACAAACAACAACCTCCCTCCAAATCTGTGATGTAATCTGACCAATGAATCTGTATGATGTGGTAATGATGTTCTATAGAAAATAGAAACACTGTCACTGAATTCAGCTAGCGTGGATGAAATGCATTCAGGATTTTGAAAGATTTTCTGTACCACCTATAATCCATGCATGATCTCAACTGTCACGTGTGCAGGTATCCTCCAGATGATGGCAAATTTTGCTGAATTTGTACACATACCCAGCAAAATGAAAGCTAAAACTTTCACACTTTTTTTTTTTTTTTTTTGTCTGGAAATGTAGCTTGGTTTT
>Ga0065711_1034920_pt1 | contig 23051 bp, 40 predicted proteins | sample Hoacrofraction12_FD_59098 | JGI IMG/M metagenome (GOLD analysis project Ga0065711, IMG submission 59098) | Hoatzin crop microbial communities from Cojedes, Venezuela - Epithelial fraction 12 v2 (version 2) | ecosystem: Host-associated > Birds > Digestive system > Esophagus > Crop | place...
CTGCTGGGCCGGGCGTTGCGGAGTTGGGGGGTGCCCCGGGGCCGGGGCTGGGCGGCGGGAGGCCGGGCCCTGGCTGTGCCTGGTGTAGGGCCGGGTCTCGGGTGTGTCCCCCCCGGGCTTCTGGGTTGCCCGTGGGCTCGGCTGTGCTGGCGGTTGGTGTCCCGTCCCACCGCCGCCGGGCTGGGCTCTGCTGGGGCCTCTGCCCTGTGGCTGTGCTGCTGCCTGCGGGCAGGTGCCTGGGGACGGAGCAGGGTCCTGCCCTGGGGCAGGCTGGCTGCCTCCCTCCCCTGCGGGCTGCCTGCTCAGCTGCTGTTGGCGAGGAGAGTTCGGTGAGGGCAGGGAGGTGCTGTGGGTTCGGAGGGGAGGGCTGACCCCCGGCCCTGCCGCTGACTGGAACAGTTTGTCTCTTACCACGCTGAAAGCAGAGGGACAAGTGCTACCCAAAGGCTGCACAGCAGGGAGTGGTTGCTGCGCTTCATGCCTGATGTGTTTCAGAAGAACGCTCTGGGCAGGGATAAGGGAAAGCGTGTGACAGGGGGTGGCCCTGAGGTTTGTGTATCCCACCTCTCCCTTCCCAAGGTGCAGGAAACCTGGGCAGGAGCCATACCTGTGGCCTGGGCTGGGCTGGCGGGTCTGGTGCCCTTGTGTCCAGCTGCTCCCGGCCTTGGGGTCTGCCCCGTGCTCGTCTGGCAGGGCAGAGGGCAGCCCCTGGCTCCTCTGGACAGCCCATCCAGATTGTGCAGCTCCTGCCCTTACCCTCCCTGCTGCTCCCTGAGGGCTGTGCTATGGGCACGGCAGCGCAGAGAGCCGCTGCCTGCTAGGCAGGCTCTGCAGTGTGGCACCGTCACCTGGCACCGTGCCGAGGTGAGCGCTTGGCCCAGGCTCAGAACGTGCCTTGGCAGGACCCCGGGGCAGCCTCGCTGCTTAATATTGATGGGCCCTGTCTACACGAAGGCCTGGGGGCCCCAGCCCCGCAGATCATTTTCCCAGCTGCTGGGCCAGCTCGGGTTCCTCCTCGCTCCCAGCACGGCTCTCAGGTGGGACGAGGGGCTCGGTGAGCAGGGGACAACTTCAGAGCATTGCCTTGGCCTTGGGCTGCCCCTAGGCCACTCCTTTGCTGGCATGCGACATTGTCCAAGTTGGATCCAGGCGAGGGAAAGGGGAAAAGCGTTGGGACTCTTGGAGTGGGGCTGTGAGGTTGGGAAAGGTGCAGGGTGGCCTCTGCGGTGTCCAGAGGTTGAGGTGAAAGGAAGCAGCATCCAGGCCCTGCTTTTTGGGGGTGAGGAGAGGGACCAGGGAAAGAAGAGTAATCCTGGCGTGGCTCCTCTGTGTGTGTCTTGTGTGGGTTCCCCCATTCCCAAACCTGTTGGGAAGGGCTGGGCCTGGGATCATCCCTGGAACTGGCCCAGCATCCTGCATGCTCGTGTCTTCTCTGGTTTCTTCTGAGTCAGACTCTCCGTGTCGCTCCCCCGGTCCCCTCCCTGCCGGGAAAGACGAGATGGGACCAGAGAGCATCTGAGCCCAGACACCGAGGGGCCTGTGCCCCCTGCTCCACGCAGAGAGCCGTCCCAGCGACAGCGGTCCTGCAGCCTCCGGGAGCCTGGGCTCAGCTCTCCCTGCTCCGCATCCTTATGTGGGGTGAGGCAGAGGCCCCTGCCCTGCAGAGTCGGTGCAGCGAGCTGCAAGACTGACATCAGCGCGTCCAGGAGGGCAGACCATTCCTCAGGGGCAGTGGGGTGGCCTGCCCATGCCGAGCTCCTCTCCCCCCAGGCGTGCTGCGGCAGGGATGAGGAGCCGGCAGCGGACGTTTGCAGCGGTGATGCGCCTGCTCCTCAAGTGCCTACGGCTGGGCCGGCGGCGGCGGTTTAAGCTGGTGCGGCAGGCGGAGCAGCTGTGGCACTACGGGCACCTCTGCCTCCGCTCCCTGCTCTACAACTCCTTCACCAACGGCGACGTGGTGCTTGACTCCCTCTTCGAGCCCGTCTACTGGCTGGTGGACCACATCACCCGCTGGTTCGGCGTGGTGAGTATCCTTGGCGTGGCGAGGACCCTCACCAGGCAGGGAGGCACCCGGCTCTGGGTGCCAGGGCGAGCGTGCTGCTGGGGCAGCTGAGTCTCGGGGCTGCCTGTGCTCTAGGCGGGAGGGGAGTGGGGACCTCAGTGTGTGGCTCGGTTTTTCTGCAGCCGTATCCCGCCTGTGCCTCTCCCTAGGCAGCATGGGGCAGGTGCTGCCTGCGCCAGTGACCCAGGCCCCTTTCCCGTAGGTGTTTGTGGCACTGGTGATCGGGCTGACAAGCTCCATCGTGGCCATTGTGTACATCTGCCTGCTGCCCCTCATCCTGCAGACCTACACTCCTGCCTGGATCTGCTGGCACCTCGCCTACGGACACTGGAACCTCATAATGATCGTCTTCCACTACTACATGGCCATCACCACCTCACCCGGGCATCCACCGCAGGTGAGGCACCGACTGGCAGCGCAGCCTCTCCCAGCTGGGCGCTGGGGAGCAGCTACGATACAGTCACCGGGAACAGCTAAACCGTCCTGGTGGCGTCGTTGCAGGAGGCCTCCTCCAGATCAGGGGAGCGGGGCTGGGCACTGCGGGGAGGGAGGGCGAGGAGTGCGGGGAGCAGGGCTTGGGTGCACAAGTCTCTTCTGCCCTATGCGCAGGCCAAGGACGGCCTCACCGGCGTCTCCGTCTGCAGGAAATGCATTGCCCCCAAGCCAGCTCGCACCCACCACTGCAGCATCTGCAACAGGTAGGGCTCCCTCCCTCCACCCACCGCAGCACTCGGGGCAGCCTCCGGGACCCCTCTCCTCGCGCCCCGCTGCACTGCGAGGCCGGAGCCCCTTCCCCTCTGCTTTGCTGGCTTCTTGCCCCGTCTCTTGCACAGCCTGCAGGGCTGGGGGGGGGGCTGCCTGCCCCCTCCCAAACACGGTGCTTGCGCTGACGCTGGCACTGCTCTCCGTCCTCCCAGGTGTGTGCTGAAGATGGACCACCACTGCCGTATCCTTCTGCAGCACTAACCCGCAGCACTGTGCTGGGGGCAGCCGGCCCTGCTTCCCTCTTCTCTCCCTGCCCTGCTCCTCTCCCGAGTCAGCCAGCACGGGGAGGGGTGCTGGATGCTGGGCCCAGAAGAACCGTCCCAGTCCCTGGGGTGGGTTTGGGCCCGTGGTCTGTCACGGTTACATGCCTTTAACCCCAGAGGCAGCCTGGCTAAACAACTGCGTGGGACACTACAACCACCGCTACTTCTTCTCCTTCTGCCTGTTCATGACCATGGGCTGCATCTACTGCAGCATCAGCGGCTGGGAGATGTTTCGGGACGCCTACGCAGCCATCGAGGTGAGCAGGCAGGCCCCGTCCCTCGTCCTGCCGCGCACTGAGGCTGCCTGGGCTCCCCGGGCTGAGCGTGCAGAACACAGCTGAGCCAGGCCTGGCCTTGTAGTGACTTTGCTTCCTCCTCTCCCTCCTCCTGCGAGGCCCCCAGCTGCCCCAGTCCCGTGGGGGGTGAGGGGGAAGGGCCCCCTCCTCTGAGACCTGTAACTGGTGCCCTGTTTTCCATCCCCCTAGAGAATGAAACTGCTTGAGAAGGAGAGACTGCAGGTGGCTGCCAACCAGGTGGGACATCGCGGCCCCCCAGCTGCTCAGACAGTGTGGAGCAGAGCTGCCCTGCAGGCTGCGTCCTGCCTGGGGCCCTGCTCTCGAGGAGCGCCCGGCAGCCAGAACCAGCCCCTGTGCACATCTTGTGTCAGAGCTGGGGCTGGCTGGGCAGCTCTGCTGCAGGCACTGCCTCCAGCAGCTTGGGGTCTGCTTCCCTGTGCACCCGCCTTCCAGGGGCTTTGGCTGGTGGCAGCTGCTTGGCATGTGCTGCTCAGGCCCCGCTCTCCTGGGCAAGCTGCAGCTATGCGGTCCCATCTCACCCCGAGCGCCAGCCACGGTGTCCTGACCGGTCCCACGGCTGCTCCCTGCCCCTTTACCTCCAGCCCACCGCTTCTCACCCATGTGCTGGCTCTCAGCTGTCTGTCTCGTGGCTGTCTCGGGCTGCCTCCCCCTCGCCCGGCTGTTGTGTTGGTTCCAGCCGCAGTCCTTGCTACCTGTGCAAGCCCTGCATCGGTGAGGGTTACAGCAGTCCCCTGGATGGCTTCAGGCTGTAAAGCAGTTTGGGTAATGCCCCCCTCTCTGGTCCCTTTCCAGACATACTACCAGACCCCACCGCCCATCTTCTCCTTCCGCCAGCGAGCTTTCCACAAGAGCGTGGTCTACCTCTGGGTGCTGTGCAGGTAACACAGGGGCTGGGGGGAGCAGCGTGCAGCCCTCTGCCCTGGGACATTGCTCGCCCTCCACCTCCCCAGAGCGCGGCTGGCTTGCTCTAGCCCAGACATCCCTGCCCTGCCAGCTCTTGGGCCACAGAGGAGGGATTTCGGCTCTCTGCCACAGGGGACTAGAGCAGCCCACCCACCCACGCGGCTGGGGGTGCGGGGAGGCAGCTGTGGCACCAGGGACGGAAGGCCTGTGTGCAGCTGCTGTCCTTCGCCATCCCCAGCTCAGTCGCGCTGGCCCTGGGTGCCCTCACGCTGTGGCACGCTGCCCTCATCACCCGCGGGGAAACCAGCATCGAGCGGCACATCAACAGGAAGGAGAGGCAGCGGCTGCAGAAGAAGGGCAAGGTGAGCACGGCCCGGGGAGCGGGAGGGCTGGCCGGGGCAGAGCCGGGCATGACATGTGTCTGCCTGGCCTCCAGGTCTTCAGGAACCCCTACAGTTATGGCAGCTGGGATAACTGGAAGGTGTTCCTGGGCGTGGACTTGCCAAGGTAAAGCCCTGGGGAAGCCCTTTGCCCCGGAGGGAAGGTGGTGGCTCATGGGTGCGTGGGGGTGCTGGGACATCAGGGCTCTTCTGGGGCAGAGCAGGATGGTGAGCGTCCCTGCTGTGCGCTGCTCCGGGCTTTGCAAGGTACAGAGGACCTGGGCACCAGCGACCGTGTGGCTTCTCAGCCCTGCGCGGTGGCAGGCTCTGGCCGGCCCTGCGCCAGGAGAGCCCTGCCTGAGGAGCTTGGCCGTTGCAGCAGCTCAGGGACACGGGCTCCAAGCCCTGGCTCGGCTCTGCAGAGCTGAGAAGCAGCAGCACTCCAGCTTTTTATTTTTTTGGTGGTTGGACTTGATGATCTTGGGGGTCTTTTCCAACCTTAATGAATCCATGATTCTACGATTTTGCTGCGGCCTCCCCCCTCTCCCCACAGGCACTGGCTCACCCGCGTCCTGCTGCCGTCCCCTCACCGGCCCCACGGGACGGGCCTGACCTGGGACCTGCCTCCCTGCGTGTCCCGGCAGCGCGCCCCGCTCCTGGCCATCTGAGGCCCCGGTGCTGCGGACCCTCCCCGCGGGCGGGGGAGCGCACAGGGGACCCCTCCGCCACCGCGGCTCCCCGGGTGCCAGGGCAGGCGCTGGCACGATCGCCGAGCGGTGCGGGGACGCCCGCGCTTGGCCCCGCGGTGGCTGCAGGCAGCCCCGGGGAGAGGTGGCAGAGCTGCTGCCCTCCCTGGCACAGGTATGGGGCAGAGGATGGCACCTCTGCCCCCGAGCGCTCCCCAGGGAGCCTTTTTAGGACCATCTAATAAAGATATTATTTTTTTTTTAAGGAGCCTGGCTCTTTTCCCTGGTGGGGGGTGCATGCTTCTGGAGGCAGAGGAGGAGAAGGTCCCCCCACGATTCCCCAGTGTGGAAAGAGGTGTTAAGGGCTGGTAACCAGCAGCGCCTTGAGCTGCTCCACAGAGAGAAGAGCACTGGAGCGGCCCGGGCTGCATGGAGCCTGCCGCAGCGTTACCAAAACAGATAGATTTATTCCTCTGGCGCGGGGGTGCCACACACCGCACGCGTGCGCACAGGCCTGCGCTCTCCAGCCACGCGAGCCTGTCCCTCACTGTCCGTGGCTGCAGCAGGGGCTGGGCAAGCCACCGGCAGCACAGCTCCCTCCCTCGGGCAGGTGCCGGGCAGAGGCCGCAGCGAGGGGTGCTGTCTGTCGGCCCCCGCGCTCCAGCCCCAGCCCTCTGAGGGGCCGTGGCAGCAGGTGGATGGGTTAGCGGGGGCCTGTCAGACTGTCGGTCAGCACAGGGAGGGGACGCAGGGCGCTCACCTGCCCGGGCTCCCCAGCAGGAACCTGTGGGGACAGAGATGGTGCCGTCAGCCGCGTCCCTAAGACACCTGCGCCCCAGCAGCGCCAGCCACAGGCACTCACCATTCCCCCCGTGCTGCCACCGCCTCCTTCCGCACCAGCCTCTTCTTGTCATCCAAAGGCTTGGCCAGCGCCCGGATAACTCGGGCCTTGTACGGGAGCAGCTGCGGGACAGAAAGAGCTCTGGGTGAGAGTGCTGGATGCTGGCTGCCCCCAGGAGGTTTGGGAGCCCCTGGTCCCCCTCCATGCACGGGCAGGCAGCGGGCCGCTGTGGGAGCACTTACCACCGTGGTGGGCAGGCTGGTGAGCGCGTGGGCACAGCGCAGGGCGGCGATGCGGACAGCCTAGGACAGACAGACAGACAGGGGTGAGGGCAGGGGCGCAGGAGAGGGGTGAGGGTAGGGAGGGCACACACACACCATGGTGGGGCTGGAGGTGAGGCCGAGGAACTTGGTGACCAGCGTGTCCACGTGCAGGCTCATTATCTTGGGAGCTTCGAGCAGCAGCGGCTGGAGGCAGCTCAGTGTGGAGAGCTGCACCACGCGGTCTGAGCAGGACAAGGCCTCGAGCAGGAGGGGAAGCAGCTGCGGGTGGGGAGGCCGCAGGAGACGCGAGTCACTCCCAGCCGTGCATGCTGCACTGCCACAGTCCCCCCACCACGGCCAGCTCTCACCGTGGGCAGCTCCGTCACCAGCACAGGCTTGGGGAGGTGATTGAGCACATGGGACAGGCCCTTCAGGTAATTGGCTTTCACGTCTGCGGAGAGCAGAGACGGTTACAGGCAGCCAGGGGAAGGAGGGGACGCTGGCTCTAGTCCCCTGGGTAAGGGGGGGTCACAGGGTGGCCACTCACCGGGGCCAGCCCCGTGGAAGCCCTGCACCAGCTTGGGGACGTTGTCGGTGAAGAAGCGCTGGCGGAACATGATGCGCACGTCGGCGTGGCAGCCCTTGTGCAGCACGTCTGGGGACTCGGCCATGAGCAGGGAGAAGCCGTCGGCTGCGGCGGGGCCCAGCTCGGTGTCGCTCAGCAGGCCCAGGAGCTGCGTGGGAGAGAGCCCTGAGCTGGGCACCCTGCTGCGGGGGCTTCCCAGCTGGGAGCGGGGGGAGCGGGCGGGCTCCGCCGCCATCACCCAGCCCCATGACCACCGACCTTGTCCGTCAGGCGGGAGCTCAGGGGGTGGTAGCGCAGCACCAGGGCTTTGGTCACCTGTGCAGGCAAAGCGATCAGCGCCAGGCTGGCCCCCGGCTCTTGCCCACTCCCACGCCCAGGGCAGGCCTTACCCAGAGCAGCAGCGCGAGCGCCTGCACTCGGTGGGGCCCCTCTGCAAGGCCGGGCTCCATTGTGTTCACCGCAAGCTGCAGGATCTCATCCAGCTGCTGCCCTGGGGAGACGGAAGGGACCGGCTGAGCCATTCCTCTGTTGGCGGTGGGCAGGGACCCGCGTTGTCCTGCCCAGCCCCCTTACCCGCCGGGTGCTTGTTCACCAGCCCAGCAAAGCACTTGGCAGCTGTGGTGGCCGTGAAGGGGCAGTTGCATGAGCAGCTCAGCGCCAGCAGCTCCCGGAGAAGCCGTTCCTGCTGAGGAATTGCCACCTGGAGGAGACACGGAGTGTGTTACAGCCCAAGGCCACAGCTGCTCCCTCCCTCTGGGCTTGGAACTGGCTGCGGGCCCAGGCAGGAGGGCGCTGGGCCAGGGCCCCTCTCCACCCTGCTCCCCACCAACTCACGTTGCGGGGCAAGGAGCAGACAAAGGCCATGAGGAGGGCGACCAGACGTCTCTGTGCCTCCAAGCACTCCCCATCCTGCGGGGGAAGAATGGCGCCCACGTCATCACAGTCCTTGCTGCCGGCCTGTGCCAACATCCTCATTCCCTGCCCCTGTTCTGGCACCCCAGCCCCAAGCACCCAACGCACCTCGAAGGGCTGGAAGGAGCAGGGAAAACTGTTCTGGGGCAGGAAGGAGACCTCTCCATCCAGGAAGAGGGGCACCACGTGTGACACGCTCTGGGCAGCCAGCCTAGGAGGAAGGAGACATTGCAGTGTGCTGCGCTGGGAGGGTCCCTGGAGAGCTCCTGGGCAGCTCCTGGTAGGCGCAGGGTCCCCTGGAACAGATGGCAGCGGGGTGGGGAGGGGGACACAGCCTGCCCCTCCCCGCGGTGCAGTGCCCGGCAGCCACCCCAGCATCACTCACTCAGGGCTCAGGTGAGTGGTGGCAGCACTGATGACGGGGACCATGGCAGCCAGCACCTCCTCCTCCAGCAGAGCCTTGCCCAGCAGCGGGTGGGTGCTCTCTGCAGGCAGTGGGAGGAAAGGGACGCGCTAGAGCCCGCTGCGCAGAGCGGGGAGGCAGGCACAGCCCTCAACCTGCACCAACCCTGGGGCAGGGCTGCAGGACCAGGGAGCCCGGGAGCTGCCGGCTCTCCCTTCTTCTGCTCCAGCCCCGCACCTACCTTGCGCAGCAGCCTGCACGGCCATGGCCAGCAGGCAGGGCACCACGGTCCGGTGGTAGTACCAGCAGCCTTCTGCATCCTGCTGGCACTGCAGGGCCACGTGGTGCAGGCTCTGGCACACGGAGACCACATCCTGGGTGTTCCCGGCCTCACTCCCTGTGGGGCACAGTCACCGTTACATCAAATCGCCACTGCACCGACCCGCCTCATCTGGCCGGGATCCCGGGGCCATGCGGCCCTCCCTACACCCCCTCCAGCGGTGGGATTCACAACCCAGCCCCGGGCTCCTCGCCCCACTGCCATCCCCACTCTTTCCCAGTCATCACCAGCACCAGAGGCAGCTCCTGCCCAGACGTGCTCCACGGAGCTGCCTGCTGTGGGCTGCGTTACCTTTCTGTGCCTTCCGGAGATGCTGCAGCAGGACAGGGACAGTCTCCCTCACGATGCTGGTGTGGGTGGACACGGCTGCCAGGGCCCGCAGGCAGCGCTGCTGCAGGAGGCAGCGGTCACGGGAGCTCTCCTCCTCCCACTCTGAAGAGGAAACACACCTCAGAGGGGTGCTGGGGTGACCCCAGGCCCCCCTGCCTGAGGGCTTTCAGGGTCCAGACCCTGCCAGGTGGACGGGACAAAGCAGCACAGCAGAGCTACCCCGTGCCAGGCCCGCGGTCCCCTGCCCGCTCTGTGGCTGGGCAGCTCCTCCCCACAAGGCTGATCCTGGCCGCACAGGCTGGCTGCCAGCACCGGGCACAGCCCTACCTGTGCCAGCTCCGCAGCGCCTGCGCTGGGAACCCTGCCCGGGGAGCACCAACCTATGCCATCGGGCACAGCCCCACTGCCTGGTAGGAGCCAATGGGGACAGGACAGGCTTCACCTCGAAACCAGACATCGCTCCCTTCCCAAGGCCGCCAGCCCTACCTGACTGCAGCTCCTCTTCAAGCCTGGGTACCATGCGTCCAGAGAAAACCTCTGGGTAGACAGGGGCCAGAGATCCGGCTGCTTCCATCGCTGCTTCGCTGCCAGCGGGGAAGAGAGTGGGAGGGGTGATGCGAGCACTGCAAACCAGGGGCTGCTTGTACACCCGCTGCACAGATCTGGGCCAGAAGGTGCCTCCAGAAACCCATTTCTCAGCAATCTGTCTTTTTCACCCTACCGGCAGGCAGAGCAGTGCCCTTTGCTTTGACAGGCCCAGACTTCCTAATTTCCAGCCCATAAATCTCCTGGTTTATCCCTTTGCTCTCACACCCACATGGTCTGTTAGCTCAGGCAGCTCCCGTGCCTTCCTCCACAGCACAGCCCCTCCCTGCAGCAAAGCCAGGCTTTGTTCCTCTCCCCAGAGCGTGGGTGACTGCAGTGGCACCAGCCACCCCTCACCTGCTTTGGGAATCCTCCTCACGCAGAGCGAGACGGATGAGGTGATCCACAACCAGCTCCAGGTCAGAAGGAGACAGGAAGCCTGGAACAAGAGCCGTAGAGGAATCCTGCCCTCGGCCAAAGGCAAAGATGCCAGTGTTCCGGCCAGCACCTTTCCCCCTCACCCAGGCTAGCAGCAATGCAGCAGCATGCCAAACACCAGAGGTACAAGGTGCGCAGCACACACAGGCAAGAGAGAGACCAACTGTCCCTGGAGCTCATGGCCTGGGTAGAAAACGCTGTCACTGCTGCTGTGCACCTACAGGCAGCAGGCAAGGACGTCCCAGCAGCCACGTGGCACCGTGCCTCCCAGAACCAGGGGACACCTGCCTCTGCCATCCCAAGGGAAACAAGGCACCAACCTTGCAGGGAGCCCAGGACAGTCAGCGCCCTGATCCCGACCAGCTGCAGCTGCACGCTGGGATCCGTCAGTGCCGAGAACACCACAGAGCAAACCTGGGCTCGAAGCGACAGCAGGGTGCTCTCATCTGGAGAGAGAGGCACGGAGTCACCGCCTGCATCTGGCTGTCACCACACAGTCACCACCACAGCACCCGACAGACCCTTTCTGGGGCCCTGCTGGTTGACACCCAGCCACGCAGGGTCCCTGGGACAGGGCACATGCAGCCGCCCGGGTCAGTGAGCTTCCCTTCTCTGTCAGCATCTGGGAAGGTGAGGTCAGAGCCAGCAGCCCCCCGGGACACGGGTGCCTCCAGAGGGACCAGCCAGCCTCACCTTCTTCCACAGGTCCCCACTTCTGCTGCAACTCCAGGAAGCCCAGCAGCATTTCCAAGATTGTCCTCCTCTGGCTGCTCTGTAGGGACACAAAGGCGTAACCCAGACCACCGTCACTGCTGGGACACAGCTACACCTCAGCCCAGCACTGCAAGGCCAGAGGGTGCCCACGGGGTCCCCACCTGCAGCCAGGAAGGACACCCAGTCGGACACCCTGCTCCCACCATGCCCTGCAGAGCCAGCGGGTGCGCTCGGCCCTGCCGCCTGTGACCGCAGAGCCCGGGGTGCCCCTCACCTGTGGGTACTTGGTGTACTGCTCCAGCAGCAGGGGCAGGACGCTGCCGGTGACACGGTGGTACGCGCGGAGGGACGCGCCCGCTGCTGCCTGCAGGAGTTTGGCGCTTGGCCACACCAGCTTCATGTCGGGCTCGCAGAGATGGTGCCTGCAATCTGAGATAGGCTGGGCGTCAGCGGCACCAGCAGAGCCCCTCTGCCTCCCGCGCGGGGACGCAGCTGGTATCTAGCTGCTCTAGGTGAACCTGGTTTGGCAGGGAGGTTGGACTAGATGGTCACCAGAGGTCCCTTCCAACCCCAACCGTTCCGTGATTCTGTGATCTGGGCTGGGACGTGCTGCCAGGCCGCAGCTCTGAGCTGCAGCACAGCCTCCCTGACAGAGCTGCTTTGCCCTGCAAGCCCACAGCACAGCCTTGGATGCCCCAGTCTCAGCAGAGAGGAAACCAACTCAATCCAATAGGCATTTCCTACTGTGCCCCCTCCTCCTCCCTTCCCGCAGCCAGTTCCCTTGGAGAAGCCAACAGTGGCTGTGAGAGCTAGAGAGAGAAGAAAGAGGCTTCAGACAGAACAGGAGGGCAGATCTCTAGCTAGGAGCATACTTGCAGGCCCAGGGCAGGGTAGGTCTCTCTGCTAGCTACCTTGCAGGATGCTGCTGAGGAAGGAGTCCAGCAGGTCCTCGGCGTCAGAGCTGAGCACAGAGCGGGAGAGGCAGGCAGAGAGGGCATGCAGTGTGGCCAGGCACTCCGCCTCGACCTTCTCACTCGCTGTCTGGAACACCTGCAGGAGAGGCCAGAGGATGAGCTAAGCTCTGTGCTGACCCCAACTGCTGCCTTCGTGCTCCCAACGCGGGCTGAAGGGCCCTGGCTCCCACCTCGCCTCCCACATGTTTCGAACATGCAGTGTGGCACATTCAAGCCCCAGAGATGCGCTGACAGCGCTGGCCTGTCCCCCCACTTTTTAGCCGGGGCTGTCCAAGGCCACAGGCAGGGGCTGCTGGGAGATATGGGCCCTGCCTGGTCTGGCTGTGAACTCCTTCTCAGCAGGAGCCCAACTGTGATGGAGCATTTGTTAGGCGCCCTGCAGAACTCACCTCCCTGCGCAGGGATGACCAGAGGCTGGGGAGGAATTCCTGCAGCTCCTTCTGCCCGTAGATGGCACAGCAGGCAGTCTGCAAGAGGGAGCCAGGAGAAAGCATCAGAGAGAAGCCAGTACCAAGCGGACACAGAGCAGGGACACTGCCCATCCTGGCAGGCTCATGCTAGACTGCACGAATCACTCCAGGGAGACAAAAAGAGGAAAGAGTGATGCAGGCCAAACTAGGACCCTGGAAATTGTGTCTCTACAAGGGAGAGTCTCTGGTTGGCAGGCAGAAGGGCTCAGAGGTGGTTGACTGCTGCTACCACCGGCCAGCTGTGGGCTGAAGGGAGCAGGGGATCCCTCCTTACCAGAGTCTGCAAGGAGTCCAGCTTGGCACTTTGCAGGTCTGAGTCCATCTTCTCAATGAGCAGAGGGAGCAGGAACTGCAGAGAGAAGCACCTACACTCAGCCCACCCTTCGCACCACCTTGTCCATGGCTCTGCAGGGCTGCAAGCTCAGCCCCTGCCAAGAGAGCAGAGATGGAGCAGTACCTGCAGCAGGCAGCCCCTTCCCAGGGTGTCAGCGTCAGCACCCTCCCCTTGCCCAGCCCCAGCAGCAGACAGGACTGCCCAAGTGCAGGCTCCTGGTCCCAGTTGTTCCCTTCCCACAGAGCCACAGCGGAGCTGAAGCACTGCGAAATGCAGCTGGTGCTCAGGGAACGCTGGGGTGCTCAAAAACCCCCTAGGAGCTTCCTACCTCAGCAAACTGGGGTGTGGAGGCCAGTACGGTCCTGAGGCTCAGGATCAGGTCTTCTCTCTGGATGCCGTGAGGGTCATTGGGGGGCTGGAAGGGAAGCAGAGAGCAGGTCACCGGTCAGGAAACCTCCTCACCCAGCCACCAGCCAAGGCTGCACCACCTCATCTCCAGCAAGGCAGCAGCAATGCCAGTCACTGCAGCCAGCCTGGCACCGGCTGTCAGTCTGGGTGCCATAGCTCACAGCCAAACACTGCCCAGTCAAGACTCTTGCCCACCCCCTTCCCCCATCTCCTCGAGGGGACACAACCCCCTGAGAAAACACCAGAAGGAATAGGCTGGGGCACAGGGCAGACTCACTCACTGGAGTAAAGTCAATGGGGAAGTAGCAGGACGTCACTTCAAACAGCTCTTCCACAAAGGGACCTGCAAGGAAGGGACAGAGGACGTGAGCAGCAATGGTAGGCAAAAGAGGCACAGCAGCTATGCCTCGCACCCATGACAGGCTGGTTCTGCAGCTCCTAAAGCATGTCAGGGACAACGCCAGGTCTGGTCAGACCCAAGGGCCGTCCCTCCAACAGCTCCCAGAAAAGCAACATGTTCCCCTGTCAGCTCTGCACAGCAGGCACAGGCTCACCCAGGGCGTAGTTCTTGGCAATGAGATCACGCACGATCTGGAAGGCCACCAGCAGGTTGCGGGGATCCTTCTCCCCATCCATCACCTGGATGAAGCCGAAGGTGAAGTCGGCACCCAGGCCCTTCAGCTCTGCAGAAAGAAGGAGCATGAGCAGATGCAGGACACCAGACCTCATCAACATGGCACGAGATCAGCCCAGTTTCCCCAGCCCCGCAGCCCTTCCAGCTCCCCCCAGGCAAAGCAAGAGCCTTCAGAAAAAGCGAAAGCCAGCCATTCTCCCAGCCTGGACAACCCCAGAGTGGTTCTGGCATCTACCCCCTCACCTTCCTCCCTGGTGCCCATGAAGTTGGTGATGATGCAGTAGACGGTGTGGCGGTCCAGCTGCAGCAGGGACTGGAGGGAGGAGCAGAGCAATCAAAATAAACCTCCACACACAGCATGATAGCTACCCCCCACCCAAGGGCAGGACCCCCAGCAGCTCAGCTGCTGCTTCCTGGCACGAAGATCCTATTTCCCACATGGCAGGTGTGCACATGCCTATACGATGGCACCTGGACATGACTGTGTCCATCACTGCACGGACGCTCCATCACAGACACATCAGGGCCACACATGCTGCCTAAGGCCCTGCCAGCATAAACAATCTTAAACCGGAGGATGATTTGCAGGCTGGGGTCACTTTAACACAGCCTGGGGAACAGGGCAAAGGAAATAACTCCCCCAGGGCTGAGAGAAGAGAGAACAAGGGCCAAACAGGATCCTCAGTGGCTGTCTGCCTCTCGGTCTGCAGCGAGACACGCTGTCCCTAAGCTCTGCAGTAGCACTGCACTGCTGCTGCTGAAGGATGCGCTATGCTGCACTGCTACCGAACGTGCTCAGGCCTCAGGGCAGGCAGGCCCAGACACCCGGAGAGCAGGGACAGCAGGACGGGAAATCGCACTGCTCACCTGCACGTGCACCTCCTGGAAGATGGCCTTGAGCACAGACACCGCTAGCCCCGGGGACAGCACCTCACACATGCTCTGGGGACAGGAAAAGAAAAGCAAGAACAGAAAACCACGATGACAGACATAAAACAGAGCTCCTGCCCCCTGTACAGCATCCACCTGTGGGATCCTCTCCTACCCTGGGGAGAGCTCACCACCCCCACAGAGAGGACAGGACACCTCTCACGTACACTGCTCCCCAAGGTGGGCAGGGAGGGAATCCTTGCCCCATTGCCAGCACGGGGCAGGAGATCAAGGCAGCCTCCTCTCTCCTGCCCATCTGCAAAGGGCACAACAGGAGCACTGAGGAGATAGGGCAAAGCCACCGGGCAGGAGCTGGAAGCCCAGCTGGGCCCTGCTTAACATGCTGCTCCAACCTATACCCAGGTGTTGCACCTTCCTGGCACCGCTCTGCAGCACATCCCAGGGCTGGGGGGCGCGAGCTCACCAGCGCTCGGAGTCCCTGGAGCACCGAGGGGATCACGACATGATGATCTTGCAGCCGATTCTCATAGAACAGGACCAGATGCAGCACTGTCAGAAACAGACACCAGCGTGTGTTAGTCTCAGGAAACACAGCTGCCGGGCGCCAGCCGCACCTCTGCCAAAAGCAGCTGCCAGATGAACAGCGAGCAGATCTTGCACTGGTGAATGGGATTAGCTGCCACTGATGGGTGCACCCACCTGGCTCCAACGCCTTCACCCTCCCCCCGTCAACAACTCACGTGTGAGCGCAGCGGGGCAGCACCCACGTCTGGCGGCCGCAGAGGTGCTGGAGCTACCGAGAAGTGTCTGCCCCGGCCTGTCCAGACACGTGGGTGCAGACACCCGCCAGGAAGCAGCGGAATCCTGCTCAGCCGAGGCTGGAGGATGTCGTGGGGTGCGGCGCAGGGCTGGAGCAGCAGCTCCGGCTTCCCCGCGCTGGCTCCACAACACGTTCCCGGCCCCTGAGTCACGGCCACGGTCGCCTGCACACCCCGGCCCTGGGGAGCAGCAGCAGGAAGCCAACTGGAAGAGCCGGCCTGCAGCACCCTGCGCCCACAGCCGCTGCAGACGCCCCCCTCCCCAGGAGGCAACCTGACGCAGCACTCGAGAAATGAACTGCGTGCGGAGGGACACAGGGGGATGTGGGGCCGGCTGGAGGTGTCACAGCAGCCACTCACGCCCTCCCAGGGGGCTGGCTCTGCCACCTTCTCCAGAGCTCCTGGCAACTCGCCTCTAACCTGTCTTGCTCCCCTGACGCTGCCAGGCATCCCCACTGAACCTCCCCACCCTCAGCCACCCCTCCAGAGCAACCCAGTCCCCATCACAGTCACCAGTCACTCCAGCTACACCAGTAGCTACTCTGTCCCTACTCTCTGCACAGCTGCTCTCGGCCCTGCCTGGCACCAGGCTGAGACTTACAGAGAGCCAAATGCCAAGGACTAAGCACTTTTTCCTTCCATCCTTCCCTTCCTCCACCTCACTCACCAGCTGGGCCCCCCTGCCTCACCAGCCTGCTGGCACAGGTTCAGCTACCCATCAGCAAGGCCCCCAGTCCAAGCCAAAGTTTGGCAGCATGTAGGGGCTTCCCCTGTCACCAGCCAGTTGCTACAGGGCATTTAATGTAGCCAAACCTTCTTCCTGCCTCCTTGAACACGGCATCTTCCTCTCCCCACTCCAGTCCTCCACTCGACTCTCACCCTTACGCTGCTCTCCCCTCCGCCCCAGGGCTCCCCCAGAGCTAACCTGGGCAGGCCGCAGGGCTGTGGCATCACTCACTTCATGAAGGACAGTTTTCCTGTGCTGAATCACTACCCAAGGATTTTGACATGCAGATGTGTCCCCAAGGCGTCCCACGTGGCGATGAGCATGCCTGGGTGTGCAACACCCACACACTGCCGGGGGCACCAGCTGCAGCGCCAGGGCTTTGGCGTGTTCAGGGAGTGACCAGAATTGCGTTGGGAGGCTGGCAAAAAGGCTGCAGCGTGAGGCCCCATGCCCTCCTTGGACTCTGACTCGAGAGAGACACATACAAAATTGTCACGGTGTATTGGGTTTGTGTGGCAAGGTTTTGGTAGTGGGGGGGCTACAGGGATGTCTTCTGTGAGAAGCTGCTGGAAGTTTCCCCCATATCTGATACAGCCAGTGCCAGCTGGCTCCAAGATGGACCCACCGCTGGCCAAGGCCGAGCCCATCAGCGATGCTGGGAGCGCCTCTGTGATAACATATTTAAGAAGGGAAAGAAAAAAACTGCACAATTTTACAGCAGCGGAGAGAAGAGTGAGATGTGAGAGGAACAGCTCTGCAGACAGCAAGGTCAGTGAAGAAGGAGGGGGGGAGGAGGTGCTCCAGGCGCTGGAGCAGAGACTCCCCTGCAGCCCGTGATGAAGACCATGGTAAGGCAGAGTACGGCCCTGCAGCCCATGGAGGTCTATGGTGGAGCAGATATCCACCTGCAGCCCAGCGAGGACCCCACAGTGGAGCACGGGGATGCCCAAATAAGGCTGTGACTCCACGGAGAGCCCATACTGGAGCAGGCTCCTGCCAGGAGCTGCGGACCCGTGGACAGAGGAGCCCATGCCAGAACAGGTTTGCTGTCAGGGCTTGTGACCCCGTGGGGACCCACGCTGGAGCACCCTGTTGCTGAAGGACTGCACCCCGTGGGAAGGACCCACACTGGAGCAGTTCATGAAGAACTGTAGCCCGTGGGAAGGACTCACGTTGGAGAAGTTCATGGAGGACTGTCTCCTGTGAGAGGGACCCCACACCGGAGCAGGGGAAGAGAGTGAAGTGTCCTCCCCCTGAGCAGGACGGAGCAGCAGAAACAATGTGTGATGATCTGACCACAACCCCTATTCCCCATCCCCCAGCATCACTCGGGGGGAGGAGGTAGAGAAAATCTGGAGTAAAGTTGAGCCCACAAAGAAGGAAGGGGTGTGGGGAAGGTGTTTTTAAGATTTGGTTTTGTTTCTCATTATCCTGCTCTGATTTTGATTAATAATAAATTAAATTAATTTTTCCCCAAGCCAAGTCTGTTTTGCCCATGACGGTAATTGGTGAGTGATCTCTCCCTGTCCTCATCTTGACCCACAAGCCTTTCATTATATTTTCTCTGCCCTGTCCAAGTGAGGAGGGGGAGTGACAGAGCGGTTTTGGTGGGCACCTGGTGTCTAGCCAGGGTCAACCCACCACACACAGTGCTAAATCAATCTCTTTGCCAACTGCAGGACAGACATCTGAGTGGCACAGGCTTTGTCCCCAGCCTGCTGGCAGCTACTCGAGGACCCAGAGCAGCCCTTACCTTCCTTCTCCTGGAGCAGCGAGTAACACTGGAGCAGGACTTGTGACAGCAGCTGGATCCCTCGCCCTCGCGTCCGAGGATCTGTGTTCTCCAGGCAAGACCTAACCCAAGTGGGGAGAAAGCCCAAGAGGCCTGTTGTGAGCAGGGACTCCCAAGCAGGAAGCACATCCTGAGCAGACACATTATAAAACCAAGAGGTGCCGCTCTCTGGGCAGGGGGGCAGTGGCCCAGCCCTGTCTGACTTGCCGGCAGGGTGGGACCAGACCCCTCTACCCCTGACTCTTCTGAACGCGTGCACCCGGCCCCACAGCCACGCAGCAATAAATCCAAGTTCTCAAGTCAGACCCAACAAATTGCTCTTGCACCATGCTCTGCACCTGAAACTCAGGCTCCCAAGTTCACAAGGTCCAAAAAAGGGCAAAGCCTCTTACAGTGAGGCAAACCCAGACCCAGGAGAAACGAGCCTCCCCGAGTCCTAGGCCGCGACAGCTCAGCGACAGAAGCAAAAGCTGAATGCCAGTCAATTCGTGACACGGTGATGTGCAGCTGTGTGCTCGGGCAGCTCCTGCTGGGGACAGTCCCAACTAAGAAGCGACCTGCGGCTCACTGCCAGCCACAATGCCTCTCCTCAGTCCTGGGAGAGCATCAAGAACTGCTCCGGCCTTGCTCTTTCCCAAACAGCTCCCAAGTCCTGGGAGGGCAAAGCACCATTCAGGCCCCGTGCTGCGAGCAGACAACATCCTTGCAGGCCTGCGTGCTGTGGTGTGTCTACTAGTGCTGAAGCTAGCTCATCCTGGACAAGCATGCACACTTTTCCTTCTCACTGTCCCTCCTTGCAGGAATCTCCCCTGCAAGGCCCCTACGTCACGTATAACATGTATAAGGCTTTGCTTACCCCAGGGCTTCCACAAGCTGCAGCACAGTCCAGCTTCCATCTTTCACCCCTGGAGAAAAGAGGTAAAGAGAGTGAACCAAAGAGACTCCCAGACCGTCAGTCCAGCATGGCACTGGAGACAGATACTGGGAAGGGCCCTGGCACCTCAGCAGCAAAAGCTGGCCGAGTTCCAGGACCTGGCTAAGCACCGGAGGAGCCACGTGCACTCAGCTGGTGGAGCTGCCTCCAGCCCTGCCTGCGAACACCTACGGGACCAAGAGCTGCCTCGACGGGATCAGAGCTGAGAGCAGGCAGCAAGGGGTGAACTTGCCTGCCCTTTGCCTCTGTCCTCTTCCTGCAGCCTGGCTGCATCCATAACCAACACGTGGCTCCCAAGAGAAGCAGCCTCACTGTGCTCCACTTTGCTGAGATGACAAAAAATGCTTCTCTAATGTGAGTAAGCCAGGAGGCGAGAGATGGCAGCTCCTCAGGTGCTTCCCGAGGAGAACTGGCCGAGCAAACACCCCAGAAGCTAGCGATCGCCCAGCTTCCCACCTTGGCTCTGCCACTTCCATGCTGAGCAAGACCTGCACAAGCTCCCTCCAAGACGGAGGGCCGGGAGAAAGGCAGAGGAAGACGAGGCGCTGGGACTCCTGGAGTCTATTTCCAGCTCTGACTCAGACATCCCACCAGGTTGCCTCACTCACCTCCTGCTTCAATATTCTTGCAACTTCAACTGGGGGAAGAGTCACTCCTTGGGAGGCTTTGGTAACCGACCTGCTGCATCCTACAAGAGCTTTGGCAGAAGGGCAGGTTCTCCACTCCCACCACCCACATGACACCTTCCCAGCCGGAAAGTGCTGAGCATGCCCTGAGGTGAGACATGGGGTGGGAGGCGAGGGACTGCCTCACCTTCAGACCCCTAACCTGTAGTTCAGGTGGCAAGGGACACTGCTGGGAAACAAGCAGCACCCCTCACTCTCTATCTGGACAAAACAGCTTTCCCCCACACAAAAAGCACCCTCCAGTCACCAAGACTCGCTGTCTTTGCCCGGAACTCTGAAGGGCCCTGTTCAATCCCTCTTCCCTGCTGAGGTCTTGCCTATGTGACTGACAGGGCACCTATCCCCTCAGAAGCCTAAAGCTTTCATTCGTGGCTTTCCCAGGCCTTGTCTCAGCTAGTGTCTCCTGCTGTTGCAAGCACTACAGTTACTTCCAGTATTAAGCTATGCTGTTCATCTGAGAGCAGTCTCTGGGGATGGGAGAAGGGATGACCGTGTTTTCTGAGAGCAGGCAGCCCCGACTCCAGAGCCAGAGCTTCCAATCCTGCTTGGCACAGCAGGAAGAGGGAGCGTGGACTGAGGGACAGAACAGATATGAGGAGCTGCGAGGAGGAAGAGGACCCCAGCAGGTCGCAGAGTCGACAGGCACAGCCTGAACAGGAGGTGCCTTGAGCGACAGCTGTAAGGTGCTGGCAAAATTTCTTGCAGCAGAACAACAGTGCAGCAGCAAGCGGGTGCTGTACACTGACCCAACACAGGGCGGACTGCTGGCAGAGCTCGTATGGCCCCTTCACACCCTCCCAACTCCCCGCTCTGCAGGCTCATGAAAAGCCCTCGTGCATCTGAACCACCACGGAGAAGGACCGAGACAAACGCTGTCTCCGCAGCCAAGCACTCTGCTTCTCTGCCCTTTCAGAGGTCGAAAGCAGCATCTACCCAAAGCTGCTGGTTTCCTAATCAACAGGAAAAGAGCTGAAGTGTAATGATCAAACCACAGCTGGCTACTGACACTCCCCGTGGTCAGCGGCCCCTTCGCTTGGCTACAGCGAGAGAACTCACTCCGTTCTCAGGGACGCGGGGGTGCGACCAGCTTTGCCTCGCGTGGAGGGACCAGCACCAGCCCCGACGGCGAGACCTGCGAGCACTGCCTCCCGCTCGCAAGCAGAGATGTGCAGGCCACAACTCCAGCGCAAGCACAGCTATAATTGGACCTGCCTCATCAGCACAGCAGGCGCAGCGGCGAGCCTGTGAAAATTCTGCCTCCGCATCTGGCAGCAGCAAGTTCCCAAGGATAATGATGCACCCTGAATCCCAGCACTCCCTTTACCAGGGGTATTCTGGCGTTCCGGTAGTCCGAGAGGCTAAACAGAAGCAAGGCATTTATCCTTCGCTGCACTGTTACTCGGAATCAGTCTGCTCCCTTTCCTGACATCTCTTCCTCCCTTTCCCACAGTGTCCTTCTAGACATAAATCACTTCTGCAGGATTTCCATTCTTGTCTCCCCCACACCCTCAAAACGTGAGCACAGCATTCACGGGGAGCATGTGACGGACTGCTGTAACAGCAGTATCCTTCCCTCCCCACCTTTTAATAAAAACACGTTCAGCCTCCTTCTGCCAGCCGCTGGCCCGTGCAGCCCGGGCCGCCTGTGACGGCACCGAGGTCCTTCTTCCACCTGCCCAGTCACACTCCATTTAGTACTCGGCAACACATGGGAGAAGCTCAACGCATTTCTTCCAACAATTGCACAACAGCCACAAGGTTAGAAAAAACCTCCCCTTTCGCTCAAGGATGCGTGATGCAATTTAATACTTTCTGATGTGTGATTCTATACCAGGTCAGAGGGGCCAGAGGACACTCGCCAGCTCCCTCGCTTGTCCAGGTAGGTTTGCCACGAGGGCCATACGGCTGACGAGAGCCAGGGGGGCGGGGGCAGCCCTTCTCTTTGCACGTCTTCAGAGAGACAAAGCTTTCTGCAGACACTTCTGTAATCTGACCATAGACGACAACAGCAGTTGTAAGGTTATCTTTCCCCCTTCTATCCCAAATACGTCGGAGGCTTTGTGCAATTCTTTTGAAACATCTTGAATGTTATGTAGTTCAGTGAATTCCTCCAAATTTCCTTGGCATTTTCTTCACTCTGTGTTACACGGACCACCAGGTTGCCTTTCCATTTCGCCAGCTCATCTCATCACCAAGATACCACAGATCAGTTCACAATCCATCAGCCTTGGGAAAGGCCGATAAGCTACCCCTCTGTGCAACTTAGCCTACGTAGCCCTTCTCTGCTCACTCAACTCTTTTACAAAGTGTGCTGGAGCCACTGCCTAGAAACACAAATGTGCTGCCTTATCCTTAAAAAGCCACATTCCTGAAGCTGCAAATTCCCTACAGTAACAAAGTCACCAAATCACTGCTCCAAGCAGAATGTCAAATTAACCAGGGAAACCAAATGCCTCAAGCCCTGCCAGGAAAGGAGAAACCACTGAGAGGACAGTCAGAGCCTGGGCCCCAGAAGGAGGGACCAGAGAAGCCAGTGCATCAGTCCTCTCCCACAGCATCTCAGCAAGGCCAGGAGCTCCCTCCCCACTGGCACATTCTCTGCCACCCAGCCATGGCCACCAGCTGGCCAGTCATACCCAGTACCACCCACAGCAGCTCCCGCTGCACCCCCAAACCTCCACTGCCAGGGCCTGCAGCCTCATACTCCCGTCAGTTCACACATTCCATGCCATATCCCCCACACCAAAGCCCCATTCCCTGCTCCAGGGTAGCCCCCTGCACCACCAGTAGCTCCAACACATTCACTCCCATCCTATGCTCTAGACCAGCCATCTAAAACCCTGACCCACCCCATAGATGACTCTGCCTTCACCCCAGCTCCCAACAGCCCCACCTCTCCCCACACCCATCTCTGCCTCGCACCTAGAGCCCCCCACCCGAGCTGCTGCCCCACACCTACCCCACAGCCCCTAGTCCTTGTCCCCCCCTGTCAGCGCCCAGAATCACACACAGAATGGTCGGGGTTGGAAGGGACCTCTGTGGGTCATCTAGTCCAACCCCCCTGCTGAAGCAGGATCACCTACAGCAGGCTGCACAGGACCTTGTCCAGGCAGATTTTGAGCATCTTCAGCAAAGGAGACTCCACAACCCCTCTGGGCAACCTGCTCCAGTGCTCCATCACCCTCAGAGGGAAGAAGTTCTTCCTCCTGTTCAGGTAGAACTTCCCATGCTTCAGTTTGTGCCTGCTGCCCCTTGTCCTGTCGCTGGGCACCACTGAAAAGAGTCTGGCCCCATCCTCCTGACATCCACCCTTGAGATATTTGTAAGATCCTTTCTATCTCCTCTTCTTCAGGCTAAAGAAGCCCAGCTCCCTCAGCCTCTCCTTGTAGGAGAGATGCTCCAGTCTCCTCACCATCCTCGTAGCCCTTCACTGGACTCCTCTAGTTCTCTCTTGAGAACTCTCACTCTTCTTTCTTGAAGTGGGGAGCCCAGAACTGGACACAGTACTCCAGACAGGGCCTCACTAGGACAGAGTAGAGGGAGCGGAGAACCTCCCTCGACCTGCTGGTCACACTCCTCTTGATGCACCCCAGGA
>Ga0065711_1012930_pt1 | contig 23049 bp, 22 predicted proteins | sample Hoacrofraction12_FD_59098 | JGI IMG/M metagenome (GOLD analysis project Ga0065711, IMG submission 59098) | Hoatzin crop microbial communities from Cojedes, Venezuela - Epithelial fraction 12 v2 (version 2) | ecosystem: Host-associated > Birds > Digestive system > Esophagus > Crop | place...
GCCAGCCGCCCCTCGGGGACACCGGCTCGGTGCCCAGCCGCAGCGCAGCCCCTCCGCTGCCCCGGCTGCCCGCACGCCCGCGCCTCGCTGGGGAGCAGCCGCAACGGGCAGGCAGAACCCAACATTAAATCGATCTCCACGCACAGGGGAAACCGACCCCACACTCCAGCTGTTCATTTTTCCTGTTTATTGACTTTCCTTGATTCATTGGCGATTTCTGTCTCACCCCAAGCCTCATCTCTGCGTGCACTGCCTGCGTGGAGGAGCAGCGAGCAGGCACCGACTGATTGCTGTCAGGAGGGATGGCGAGGGACCGAGGGACCGCCGAGCTGCCGGCGGGCGAGAGGAGCGGGGACAGTTCCGGGCTCCTCGGAGGACATCGGCATCGCTGCTTTGCTGGATTTCTCCTCTGACCCAGCCGTTCTCCTTCCGGGGCTGTGGCGGTTCCCGAGGCGTTCGGACGGGCTCTGCAGAGCCAGGTGGGTCCCTGGCACTGCCCGGTCCGTGTGGCTCATTTGGGATGGAGCAAGGTGTGGGGAGCGCGTCTGTGCCCCTCGCTTTCTCCCTCCCGCTGTGCTACTCCAATGTAAATCCATTGCCAGGGAGGAATTATTTGTACTGCCAACTAGAATGCTTAGTTTTTAATTACACAGGCAGTAAAGATGTTGAAGCTGGTTTCTGCTCATCCGTTTTCGCTGTTGAAGCTACCAACGGCTGCTCTGGAGGTGCATCGCAGCCCCCAGCCCCGCTCCTCAGCACACAAACCCCACAGCCACCGTGCTCCCCCGAGTTAGACCCTCCGGTCCCCGGGGCTGCCACTGCCCCCTCCTCTGTCACAGAACTGTTGGGAAGCATGGCTTTTTGTGGTCCCTGGTAATGAGAAAATGGTTTGGTTCCTTCCCCGGCAGCGAGGGGCCGAGCAGGTGCCGCCCACCCCGCAGCCCCCGGGGCTGCCCGGCAGAGCTGCTGCGAGCGCCCGTCTCCCACTGCCAGGCTGTCCGTCTGCCTGGCTGTCTGTCCACGTAGCTCGTGGTGGTTATCACCGTCTCTGCTCCTCATCAGCTTGATGTTTGTTAATGTGGCTGAGCAAATCAATAATGGGTTGGGGTTTTTTTTACCATTATAAAGCAGCCAAGATATGAGTGGGTGAAAAATGACAGATGAGCGGAAACAAATCCTCCAGAATCATAAAAAGATACCAGAGGGGAAAAAAAAGACTTTTTACTGTGATTGTGCAGAAAATCAATAAAGCACCACTACGAGGCGGTGCTGCAGATAAGAAGCAGATTATATCAGTTTTCACGGAACATATTGTTTGGCAGGCAGAACGCTCTCAGAGGCTGTAATGGTGCATCATAAAGTTTAAGTTAGTGTTGTTGGCTAGGAGATTTAAATAAAACCTAAATGCTGACATTTTTGATGGTTATTATTTATTCAGTAGCCTGAGATGTCAAACCTTGTCGTCTTCAGCTTTCTAAGCAGGAGGAGCTGTGGGCAGAGGCAGGTGATCCTCACACGGGTGATGGATCGCTGCTGCATCCGCCGCTTCAGCACAATCCCAGGCGAGAATTCTCCCAGAAACGGGCTCGAGGGCAGCCGCAGGGACCCTGTGCCTTGGGACACAGCAACCCCCCACAGCAGAAGTGTCTGCCCGTGCCCTCAGACGTGCAGCCCGCCCGGTCCCGGTCCCGGTCCCGCGGCAGGCTGTGCCGCTGGACCCCCGGAGCAGCCCCCGGCGAGCAGGGCGCAGCAGCCGGTGCTCGCTCCCTGCGCCCCAGCTGCCGCTGCTCCCCATCCCGGGCCCCCGGGACTCCGTCTTGTAACTGCCGCGGGAGGTCAGGCAGGCCGAGCAGCAACGGGACGGGCTAATTACTGCAGGACTCCAGGGCTTACCCCGCAAATCAAGCTGATCGATGCTATGATGGTGACAGAGGAAAATACGCTCGCTGTGAGTGGCTAACCTTCCCTCCCCACCCCTAGATCATCCGGGACACCAGATCAATAGAAGAAATATCAGTGGTGCTTAAAGTCAAACGGTTTCAATCTACCCATCTGAAATGCTATTATTTTTTCTCCACAGGACGCGATTTTAATAGGCCCGTTGCCAATTGCAGGCAGTTGCAGAGAGCTCACTCTTCTGCTAATTGCAAAGCTAATTGTTCTTATTGCAAAACCCATTATATAGTATAGTTATATTGCAGTTAACGAGATGCTTGGATTAAATGGCTCACTAAAAGTCAATAAAAAGAAATTTGGTTCACTATTCCTTTAATTTTTCAGATGCAGAGTTAATACACTGTTAATTCTCCCTAAAGGCCTGGATTCATTAAACTGCTTAAAGCAGGACTAATATATATATATATTGTGCAACGGCCTTAAAGCAGAACGCCATAGCAGTAAGCACAAGGTATCAGGGGGACGTTTTACAACACAGATGCCAAACAGGCGTGCAGTTGCCCAACACCGGTGACCCAAATGATGGCATCGGCCAAGTCCAGCTTCCTGGCAGGGTAGCGCAGTATCGCACACACACTGTGCCACGGACAGACAACAGGATGACCTGGCAGGAATCACTCTTAAATAAGGGGCAGAGATTGCAGCAGAGATGGTGGGCCAGTTTCACAGGGACTCGCTGCTCGGGGCAGCTGGGGACGAGCGGCAGGGACGCAGCATGTACCCAGCACGGCAGGACGCAGTACAGACCCAGGATGGGGACGCAGTACAGACCCATCACGGCAGGACACGGCACAGACCCAGCACAGCAGGGATGCAGTACAGACCCAGGATGGGGTCGCAGTACGGACCCAGGATGGGGTCGGAGTACGGACCCAGCACGGCAGGACACGGTACAGACCCAGGATGGGGATGCAGTACAGACCCAGGATGGGGTCGCAGTACGGACCCAGGATGGGGTCGGAGTACAGATCCATCACGGCAGGACATGGTACAGACCCAGCACGGCGGGTCGCAGCACGTGGTCACACACATCGGTTTGTGCCGGCACCGGTCGGTACCGCAGAACAGCCGAGTGACTGCTCACCTCCCTGGGTCTGCAGCGAGGGCTGCCTGCCTTACCATAACTATCATTTTACTTGCGTTTACCAGCATTTTGCCTGCGATTTCTGAAAGCAGACTGTCAGCCTTCTGGGACACGACAAGGCGCAGCAGAAGCACTATGAGTGTATCTCCTTTCCAAAATTAGATGGAAGAGCTCACAGCACTTTCAGAAAGAATCCCAAGCATCTGAACTCTGAGCAGAAAAGCTTCATTTCACCTGTAATGAACTATAAAGAATGAGTAAATGCCTTTTATACTAACTTGCCTTGCAAGAAGCCCCTTCCTCCTTCCTTTGTCTCACTGCTGTGTGCACTCCATGGGATGCTGCCCTCGGTTTTTCACCGGCCGCTCGAGCACAGAGCTGGAGCCGCTCAGAGAACACTCAGAGCTCGTGTCCGGTTTTGGGGAGGTTCAGGCCAGGTGGGCACAGATGGGTGAGGGCTTCTTGCACAAGGAGCATTTTCAAGGGCGAATGCAAAACAATCTGGTGAATACCGAGAATATTTTAAATAGAAGTGAACGTGTAAAGGAAATCCTTCAGTCTCACTTCCCACTTCGCCTGGCACAGGCTCCTGACATACTGCCAAGCAAGATATGACAGAGAATTACGGCTTTAAATATGAACAGAGGAGAAGCTGAAAAGCAGAATAAAGGGGCAGTCACACTCCTATTGCCTGGAACCAGGCTGTTCCTAGAGACCCAACAGCTTAATTAACTATAGCCCGAACACGAAGAGAAACAGGAGAAATAAAAGATGCTGTTGTCAGTGGCTCTGTTTCCAAAAATGTATTATTGCTGTTTTTTGAGAGCCCAGATGCCAAGAACAAGCTTTCCCGTAGCTGAGTCACCGGGGCTGCACTGAGCATCGCAGGCTGCGAGCGTCCCCCGAGCACGCGCTGTCACCGGGGCGGCCGCACCGCGGCTCCCGCGGGCACCCCCGCTCCCACCGCTGCTTCCCAGGGTGTCTCAGGGCTCCTTTGTTCCGGGGCAGCCTTGCTGTACTCCTGTAAATGTGCTCTTAAAGCATAACGACGCTAATCCGCCGCGCCGCAGCCCACCACGCAGCCAGGTACAGCGTGCAGCCCGTACGGTTTAGTCACTTCAAAGTGTGCAGCAGCACAAACAAGATGACAAGGAACCATGAAAGGCACAACACGAAATGAGATTTAACGAGAGTTCAGAGTCATTACCTAGATCAAAGTTAGACAGGACACAGGCATATCCAGAAATCGGCCGCTGGAGCTGAGAGTAAAGAGCCGAGCTCGCCCGTGCCCCTGTGCCCGCCGGCGAGGGCAAGCAGAGCTGCGTGGCAGCCGCCATGGCTCTGCCGGCTGGGGACACCGCTGCCGGGCTCGGGGCTGGGGACACGGCGCTTCACGTCAGCGCTCGTGTGCAGCCGGAAGGCAAGGGCTGGGGACGGGTGTGAGGGCTGGGGAGCTGCTTTGGAAAATTCGGGATGGCTGAACTGATCCGGCGAAAGCTGTGGGAGCAGGAACCCGCGTCTGCAGGGAAAGGGGCACACAGAAGGGTACAGCGAGGCCACATGCCCTGGCCCCGGGGACTTTCACGGGACACACAAGTGGCTCAGAGGGGCGGGAGCAGCTGTGCTGCCTGGCCAGGGTGTGAAAAGGCAGGTCTGTGTGTTCTGGGAGCAAATTATACTACAATTAAAAATCAAGAAATAACAGCAGGGATCTCCAGCACATACTTCTGTGAGCACGGAAGAGAAAGCAGGGCAGTGAAGGAGCAGCACAGCTGCTATGAATACGCTGTAAATCAATTTAAACCCCAGAAGGCAGGATCTCGGTGCACCTCGCCCTTCAAATTCATGATGGAAATTGCTGCATTTTGCAAGTCCCTATTGTTTCTCCAAGTTGCAGGGCATCATTCGAGAAAGCCAAGCTGTAAAAGGCTTCCCACCATGTTTGATATTTTACTCTGGAACTTATTCCAATAACAAGAGAAAGGAAAATAAAAACGCAACTTTAAAATCCCCCAAGGTTACGCTCAGCCTCCACTGAAAACCCTTCCCAAGGCCCCGGTTCCTGTTCCAACTGGGACAAGACAGGGAGCAATAAATCACGCCCGAAAGGCAAACGGCAGCAATTAAAGCGCTCTCTGGGAGTCTGCGTGTCTCCAGGCCCGGCTGGCCCGCAGCCGGCCACCCGCAGCCCACCGCCGCCCACCGGCACGGCCGCTGCGTCGGCTCCCGCTGCCGACAGACGCTGCGGCCGGCAGCCCGCGGGCGAGTGCTGCGGCACGGCCGGGAGCGATGCGGCCCCCCATGCCCTAACGCCCTTGTGAAACCTTCGGCAGCTCAGAAACGGCTCCGAGAGAGGCAGGGCTCGGTGTCCGGTGCACCGAGGGATCTCTGCCCTCTCCCACGAGCACCCCGAAACGCCTCGTCCCCAGGGGACGCACGCTGGCGGGGCTGCCACCACCTCGGTGGCACCGGCTGCCACGCACCAGGCTGCCGGCGGCTCGCTAACCCCACTGCTGCCACAAACCGACTGCCAGAACCATTACTGCTGCTGAGGAGGAAGAGGAGGAGGGCTCTTCCTCGGTCAGGATGCAGCTGCACCGGAGGAGACGAGGGCTGTGCCCCGGGCAGGATCCCAGCCAGCCCCTGCAAACGGTACCGTGTCCCCGTGCGCCGCGCGCCCCGCGCTCACCGCGGCACCCACCGGCTCGGCCAGCTCTGCCGGGGCACTGGGCAGCTCCCTGGCCAGCCCGTGGGCACTGCTGCGCTTCACCCACCCCGGGCAGCGCGGGCACAGCGCCCAGGACCGGGGAGAGCCGCCGGCAGCAGGGAAAGGGCCGGAGCATCCCGGCCAGAGCAACGTCCTCGTCCTTCGGCGTGCGGCCATGCTACAGCAGCCGGCGCCTTGCTGCAGAGACCCTGCTCCAAACAAGAACCAAAGGGAAACACGGAGTAAAGGAAGCTTTCTTTCCAAATTAAATTATAGTGAATAGAAGAGGATTAAGCAAATGCCTCTATTACTTTCAGGAACCAGCTTTGTGCTATAACTTTGCATTGTTATTAAGGAAAGGGGCGAGCTTTGTCAAACCTTCTCTTTCACGCAGCTCTGACTGCAGGACTGGCGGGGCTGTCTCTATCGATCCTTCTGCCAAAGTGGGTGTTGGGTGGGTTTGAAACGCGCCCTTGGCAACCTTTGATAACCCAAGTATCTCCAGCCTGCCCTCCCACCCCCGGCACGGTGCTCCAGCCATCCGCCTGAAGCCAAAATGAAATTACCCCATTGCTGCAAGACTCGAAACCCAGCGAGAGAGCACAATGCAGAACTTCACGCCAGCCCCACCTCAAGACGCAGCTGTGCAGGAAGCTGTTCTCCCTCTCGATGGGGAACTGCAGGGAAGTCACGTTCAGGCTCATCCTAAATATGGGAAACAGTTCAAGACGTGGCTTTTCTGCGGCTGCTTCTGGCGCTCTGTACGCCCGGCACCGGCAGCAGCGCTGGTGGGGTGGCACATGCCCGCGGGCTGGGCTGATCAGCCCAGCCACCGACCCGGACGCAGCCCTGCAGACCGAGCGCTCACGGGGCCGGAGGACAAGGTCAGTCCTGGTTCTGTGTGACCCCACCTGGGACCTGTTTCTCCCACCAGCGCCCCGGTAAGTCTGGAATATGGCCAGATCCTGGGTCACAGCTCCTCTTTTCTACCCTTGTGCCGCTGCCTTTGGCAGCTCGTGGCCTCCTGCCCTCCTCGCCCCTGGCCGGGGGTTTCGGGAGCCCGGGGTCAGCGGTGCTTGCGGAGGGGGGAACCCTCTCGAGGAGCACCGGTGCAGGGAGCGAGGGCGAGCTGGCAGAGCGGGGTCTGGAGTGAACCCCAGAGCCGCCTCACTTGTCCAGGACCCGAGGTGGTTGCTGACCCAGCAAGCGCCAGCACGCCGGGACGGGAGCGGGAGGCAGACGATGATGAGACTTTTTACCTTTCATGAATAATGAAAGCAATCAAGGACAATACGTTAATCACTCAGGGGGGAAAGCTTTACTGCATGCCCGAGTTAAACCCAGAGGACTGGTCCTCTTCCTTTCAGGCACAGCCTACTAGCTGGTACTCGTACTGCTCGCTACGGTTCGCTCACACCTTAACCGCAAACGAGTGGACTTCTGTGTGCAAGAGAGGAGGCGGGAGGGAGCGAAGACCACTAACTGCTGCTGTGAGAGAGCACCCTGGTTTCGGGGTGGGGGTGGCCAGACTGACATGAGGCAACGCGGAATTCATCCAGGACGCCGGGAGCATTCCCAGGGTCACGGCAGCGGACAGACGCCCTCGGCCGCGGTGTGCTCCGGGTGACAGACCCGCTCCATCAGCCACTCCCGGAGCCATGGCTCAACGCAGCCGGCTCCGTGTCCCTGTGCCAATGGTTTCGCTGCCTTTCGGCCAGGGGCACCATTCCGGCCGATCGCAAAATCCACCAAAACCCCCCTGTCCATGAGCCCGGAGAGCAGCCTCAGCACGCACCCCACGGCAGGAGGAAAGCGGTGCCTGGGAGAACCCGTGCTGCAGGACAGCTTACAGCGCCTGCCTTAATTGCGGAGCTTGCAGTTACACCTTGCAGCTAATTAATTAGTTAATGATGACAAAGCGCTCTGGCCAGCTAAGCACTGTGCCCTCGCCGCAGCCCAGCCACCAGCTCAGAGGCAGCTGGGGCAGGAGCACCGGCCTGGGGCTGCTCCCCGCGGCCACCGGGAATTCTGCTCTCGAGGGACCCGAGCCGCTGCCCGCAGGCGAGAAACCTCCACGCCAGCGGGACTTCGCCGTGCCGTTTCCCTTCCCCATGCTCACACCACCAGTCATTACTGCCTCGCCAAGAAACAAGTTTCTGTTCCGTAGGACTAATCTTCAGTTTCATTAAGAGCAGGGCTTGATTACTAAATTTTTAACCAAGGGAAGCTCCCTAGTCCATCACTGCCTTCCTCCCATGTTTATTAAAGCAATAACTTTGTTTTTAAAAGGGACATCTTTCCCTTGAGCTCTCTCACACTTTGGTGCCCTGATTAAAAAATATAAATTAGAGATTGAGCAGGTCTCCTGCTTCAAAGGAGCGTAAATTGGGTGGCTTGAAATCCTGGGGAAAGTCAGACCATGAAACACTTCGAGATGGGTCTGCAGGCGATTGCACGTGAGAAGAGGATGAAGGTGTAGGTGGAGCCACATGCCGAGGCCCTTATTTACAGCTCTGTACACTTCGTGGAAGTTCTGATTAAAATTTCATCACCTCTTCCTTCTGCCGAGAGGGCGGGCTCTGCAGGGTGCTCCGCCGGATGGCACAGCTCCCTGCCCCCAGAGCCTCCGCGGAGCAGCTGCTCCCGCGTCCCCGGGCCTCGCACCCCATCAAGCTCTGCTTCACGCTCTTGCCTTGCAGCTTTGCAGCCCAGACCCGAGGANGAGGAGCAGCCCAGGGTGCAGGCGGGGCAGGAGGGCTGGGGCTAACGGGGCGACAGCGGTGCAGATGTCCCGCAGTGGCACATGTCGGAGGCGGGCTGTGGGGATAAACCTGGAATAAAGGTTTTTTCTAATGTGGTTTCAGCATCCTACAGGGGATTTGTTGCTTTAGCTACATTTGAAATCCTCTTGCTTTCATTTAACCTCATCAGCAAAATGTAATCCATTTCAACAGGCACCACAGGGGATGAGTTAGCCTGATCATCTCCGGAGACCCTGGCTTCTCTCATAGGTCCTGGTCCTGCTTTCTCCGTGGGAAAAAAAATGGCACATTTAAGACTGGATAGCACAGAATCATAGAATCATTTAGGTTGGAAAAGACCCGTAAGATTACCAAGCTTCATAACGCAGCTGCTCCACAGCCAGCGTGTCTGGCATACGGACGTGCTTTGTGCTCCTCTAACCTGACCACTCCTCCCATCTTCCAGTATTAACAAATTATTCAGAGGACACCAGCAGCCTGCTCTTCACAGCTCGTTAGGAGCTGCCAGTCTTCAGTGCCTCTGCAGACCAGACAGATCTCTCTTCAGCTTTCATTTTCAGAAGAATGGGGAGTTTTGTTCGAATCTGGAAAATGACGATGTGGGAGCTCTTTTCATGAAGCCGAGCCTGAACGTCAGCATCTCCTCCAGCAGCCTTTTACTTCATTAAACCGGGCACGCGGCGGTGGCCTTGCACGGAGGGTGAGCGCGCAGCCAGCCCCAGCTACGCTCGGTCAGAGTGCCGCAGGGCTACTGTCGCTTTGCCGCTCCTCTGATGATCCAGCCTTTCCTCTCGGATGCTGTCGGATGTGCTCCAGCAGCTCCGGCCCACACAGCCGCTTTGGACATGGAGAGTTCGTTTCCAGCAGGCAACAGGCCTGAAACACAGGCTCCACATCTGCCCATCGCAGACCCTGCAGAGCTCCTCTGATTGCCGGGCCGTGGCGCTAATTTAATGCAAGAACCTGGGATCCTGGCACTGCCTCTGGGGTGGGACGGGAGGGCGCTCGGTTTGCTGCTGCCTGCCATGACCGGAGGTTTGCCAGCAGCTCACAGAACAGCTAAATGCCTGGATGGAGCTGGTATTTACCTGATGAATGAAGTACTCAAAAAAAGGCAGCCTCAGGTTGATCGAGATTGTTCATTATTTTGTGATTAATTTAGAAAATAATTTCAGACCAAGAAAGAACATAATTCTGTTAAATGTTTAAGATACCAAAATTTTCTTAAGGGACCATTGCAATTTTTCATTTTGAAATTAAATGATTAGGGATTTTATTTCCTATATTTACTGAAGAACGGAAACCTGGAAGGCAAAGAGCATCGAAAGGTTTCATTTCACATTAACCCTAAATTATTTTTTAATCACTTCTCTCGCTCACCGCTGTAGTGACGTGGCGGCGGTTCCTTCACCCAGCTTTGTTCTCCCGCTTTGTTCTTTCCCGAGCTCCGCAGCTCTTCCCGCACACACCCTGCTCCCGGCGACAACGCCGGGCACCGACCGGAGCGCGGTGGTGACAGGGGACAGGACCCCGGCTCCAAACGCTCCCCGAGACGACGGGGACCGCCGGGGCCAGCGCTGTGCCCCCCATGGACCCTCCAGCCTCGCCGCTGCCAGAAGGGAAAGCGTCCGCAGCGATCTGCCGAGCGTCCGCAGACCCGGTCACGGGTGCCTCAGCAGCAGCCACCGCGTCGCTTTAAATTGTGAACGCATTGCAAACTCGCATGCACGCACACGCGACCTCCCGCACCAGCAACGAGCGCCCGCAAGGACTTCTCGGCTGTGCAACCCTGAACATCACCGGTGCGTGCCCAACTGCGTGGAAATCACTCTGCACGACAAAATCTTACATGTTCTGAGGGGTGCTAAGCCATCACCGGCATATTTCTGTATTTCTGCTTTATTTCTTACTTTTTAAAAGCTGTGTCATTATTTATTGCTCCTATTTCACCATTGTGAAAGCTTAACGGGTATTTTACGGCCGGTACTGCTCAGATGTGCTAACGCAAGCCTACGCATGGCACGGCTGCCCTTGTATATTTTTTACATCACACGTAAATATTGATTGACATCATAGGAAATTCATAAATCGGAGTCCTTTCAAGCTGACAGAAAGCCGCAGGAGCAGCCCTTCAGCCCGCTGAGCCGGGCCCCGCAGCGCCCGCGCCCCGGGCAGGACCCTCCGCACGCTGCGGCCGGGGGTCGACCCCGCAGGGCTGGGGGTTCCTGCACGGACCATCTCCTCCATGCAGGGCACGGGCAGCAGCGCGCAGCAGACGGAGCCATCGCCCCTTCGCCTTGGCGACGGCTCCCCGAGCCCGAAGCCAAGACGGAGACGGCGCGTTTCGGCGTTCGTGCTGGGGGAGCTGCAGGATTTTTCCGTGCCTGGGCCTCCTGCTTCCCTGGGAAGCAGCTATTTCTGAGAAAGCTCTTCCCACCGGTTTCGGGGAGGAGGGACAGGCACTTCTGTGTGACTGCAGCACCAAACTGCCAGCCGTCGCGGCGCTGAGGACTGCAGAGCGGCAGGGCTGAACGCCCCTCGTGCCTGCAGACCCCGCAGCCCTGCCCTGGCGCAGGGTCACCGAGCCCTGCTCTGCACAGGACCCACATCTGGACCACGACAGGAAACACGTGCGCTCGGTCTCTGCCTGAGCACGAGGCAACTGCTCTCTCACCGCCACAGGCATAAATTGTGCTGTTGGAAGAAAAAGAAGAAAAAAAGGAAAGAACAGCCGACACAATTTAATTCCCTGAACCCCCAGCTCTGAAGCCAGAATGAAAACGCCATTTTCTTGCTGCCCGTGCCCTGAGCGCGCTCCGCGGGCGGTGGGAAGGCCGGGCTCCGGCGCGAGCAGCCGTGCCTGCGGGAGGAACGGCCCCGGGACGGGTGGCCAGGACAGCCAGCGAGCCACAGGTCGGGTTGGTGGCTGCATTACTGGATTTTGATGGATAGGCAGATCAGGGATTTATATGAACTCTTCTGATCTTAAACTGCTAATTCATGCCCGAGTTCCTCTCTTCTATTGAGTTTCTACAAATTCAGTCAAGTGCTGATGAGATGAAGATTTAATGTTGAGCAAGAAGGAACAACCGGCTGCAATAAAACATTCATCAGAGCGCAGGATTTACGGGGAGCACGCAGGAGATAATGAGTCACATTTGACATTCAGATGCCTGAAGCGGACGCGTGACCCCTGGCCACAGCCCCGCCGAGCACAGCCCCACCGAGCACAGCCCCCAGCGCTGTGCAGCATCAAACCTCCTCCATCCCACTCCCCCCGTGCCCCGAGCCCGTCCGACGCCGAGCTGCCGCTCCTCCCGAGGCGCCCGCAGCCGGGCCGGACACGCGCCCTGGCCCTGGGACAGCCGGACCCACCGATTTCCCACATTCCTTCTGGAAAAGATGCCCTTCTCCTCTTAGGAAAGCCTGGCTTTCCTTTGTGCTCTGCTGGCTTTGCTGCTCTGGTTTCTTGCACGATTCACTCTTACACCATCTACCAGTCCGCAAAAATGGAATTTGGTGTTTGGCCACAAACAGAGAGTTCTGGCAGTTTTATACACACTTGTGTATTTTCTGAGGTTCCCATATACATTTGTCTGTGTGGATTCACGTACACACACACATGTACACATGAACCCCCAACCTCCAGGCCTCTTGCAGTCCTACCCAGGGCCAGTGGTGATCACCGCTGCCTCATACATAAACATAATACATACATAATACATATCTGCCTCCTTCAGCGGAGAGATGCGACCGGACTTTTCTCTGTTATCCTTCTGTTTCCATGGTAATAAAAGTAGCTTCTGATAATGGCTATTTCCTAAGTATAGTGAGGTTTGGCAATTTTAGCAGCATTATAGCACAGACTTCAAATGGTTGGTGCTGCGCAGGGTCGTTCTGGCTCGGGCTTTAATTGCACGGTGGATGCAAGCAGGGGAGGATGCTGGGCTGAGGCTTCTCCAGTTATTGTTAGCTTATTCCTAGTAAGTCTGTTCCCAAGGGCCAAAGCCCCACAGGTGATCCACACAGCTTCGCTCCGTCCCGGGCAGGTTTTGGGACCGGGGCTGGTGTAACCCTGCCGGGAGCCGTCAGCTCGCCTGGCACCTCAACAAGCCTCGCAACCAGCAGCTGATTTATGTATTGGCATTAAAAAGAAACAACGCCTTACACATCCCAAAGCCTGTAATACAACTGTGTGAACGGGATACCCAGTTAACGTGCTGTGGGATGACATCCCGCTCTGCCTGGGTCGCACCAATGACCGTTGGTGTCTGCGCCCGGCCCCCCCGCTGCCACGCGTTGGCTCCCACGCCAGCTGCCGACCGGGCGCATGCGCAGGCACCCGGCCCGGTGGTTTGGCCATCGCTGCCGCCGGAGCCCTGCGCCAGGCCAGGGATTCTTGGGGGGGGAGCACGGCACCAGGACCCCTCTCCCTCCCCCGGCTGCGCAGGGCTGCAGCTCAGCCACCCCGTCCCACGATGCTGCCAGAGGCTTCCCCGCGCAGACCCCTGGTCCCCAGCCGAACAACCCTGGCGTGAGGGAATACCCCACTATTTTCACACGTTCAGACTCGGAGGTGATTCAGCTCCTCGGGCGTCGGGTGCCCGGGCTGCAGCCTTGCTGCGGGGCACAGGGGCTCGTCCCACGCCGTCCCCAGGGACGGCCCCGGGACCTCGCCCAGGCGCGTCGCAGTAACCCGCGCGGCAGTCTGTAATTTTATCAACAGATCTGTTGAGAATAATTCTGACCTGCAGAACCAAATTTCCCCTACCCTCAATAAGCCAATCTTTAATACAAAGTGAGAACCTTCTAATTTAGTGTCATATCAAATAATAACCATTGTGTTTAAATCGCTGCTAATATTAGTCAAACAATCACAGATAAAAGCCAGAGACTCCTCATCTCTCTCATTACCACATACTTGCAATTAATATTTATAAAGGAGGAGGGATTTTTTAAAAGGGAATTTCAAGTTGTCCGTATTTTCAGACACAGGCTGCAGAAATTATAGGCTTCACCTTCACTCTAAAAGAAGTAAGCTTTCCATGTGACATATTTATCATTTTAGCCTGCAGGGATCGACACGCAGCAACCCACGGCTGGTGGCTGCAGAGCTGGGGAGCAGAGGGGAGCAGCCAGCGGCCCCAGCGCCGGGCTCCACGGGGATGCTGTCACCCGCCCGCAGCAGTCGCCGCGCCAGGAGCTGCCCCAGCGAGGCCACGGAGCCGCCGAATCACGGTGCTGCCGACGCAGGACGCGGCCGCGGCGCTGGGAGCTGCACACGTGGCGACGGGCACCGGCAGCGCTCGTTGCAGCCCTGGCGCGGGCTCCACGTCCCGGCAGGCACTGGAAATGCCCCTGGATCTGAGGGTGGGAAGATAACTTTTGGGGCACTTGTTTAAAAAAAAACCCAAAAACCTTTCCGCTTCGGTGAAAGTTTTAATAATTTCCCATTGCTCTATGTGGAATATTTACAATTATTTGTTCACAATATTCCTGAATATCTCATTGTGAGACTGAATTTAAATATCCCAATAGACTATGGCAGAAACCTTTGCATAAACCTGATAGGATTTTCCCACAGTAATAAGTCCCCACGGTAAAATAAATTACAGAAGAAAATGTTTCAAAATAACTGTTCCCAATTAAAACTTCACCCAGGTTTACCCTCCACAAGTCGTCTTGTGTTCAACACGGTAAGCACAAAAACGACGCGTGCCCAGCCAGGGCAGATGAGCCGGTAACTCTGCCCAGGGCAAGCACGGGCCCCAGGGACGCGAGCCCCTCCTCCCCTCGCCACGCGTACACGCGCGTGCTGGCACACTCGCCCACGCACAAGGCCGTGCTCGTACGTACACACGTGTGTCCATGTGCACGCAGGGACACACGCGCCGTCTGCGCACACGTGGGGTGCAGGAACAGACGCGCGCACCAGGACCCTGTCCCCAGTGCCACTACAGGATGAGGTTTATCTGGGAGATCCTGCTCCCCGCGGAAAGCGTCGAAGGAACGACGACACAAACTGTCCGAGCTGCCCGCCGCCTTGGGCCGGGGAAGCAAGTGGGAAGGAAGGAAACGCGAGTGGTGTTCAGCCATCCTTTCCGTGCCATCTGGATTTAGGGATGGATTACGCAACGCTGCTCCTTCCCCACGCCCACGAAGCCCAGCCTTCGCCAGCTCGCTTCCCGCCGAGCAGCCGGACGTGCATCCCTTGCCGGGCACGCGAACGGTGACCCGGGCAGGGAGGACCCCGCAGCGGCCGCCCCGCTCAGCCCCGGCACGGCACGCGCCGCCACGCCGCCATTTCCACCGCGAGGCTGTACCTCCCGCCCGCGCCACGGCGTAACGCAGGCAGCCCGGCACGGGCCGGGCTCCCCACCCCGCAGCCCAGCCCTGGGGGCACGCGGGAGAGGAGCTGGAGGACGCCTGCACGGCGTCTGCCCCGGCCAACGCGCAGCAGCCGCGTCCCGGAGGAAGGCGAAGCGGGAACGGCCCAGCGCCGATGGCTCCCAGCGACGGCAGAGCGGGAACCGCACGCCACACTCCAGTAGAGCTGGAATGGCCAAACTCCCTTCTGTCGTTTCTGACTTCAATATTCCCTTGCATTTTTTAATTAATATCGATAAAAGATACATTAGAATTGCAGAAATCATGGAAATGTCAAACATCTCTCACTCACTTTGGTAAGAACTTTGTGAAGTACCAAATGCAAATGTGCAGCTGGTGCCTCTGACATTTTGGTTCCTTTGCTGGCACAGGCTAATCAATTCTGTTTCTAATTTTAATTTTATCAGCAGCAAATCTGTTAGATTTTTAAGGCTCTGATGTAGGCCAATTAATTTCTAATCAAATTACCTACGTTCTGATAGGTTTTGCCCGCGCTCTCGGCGCTGTGAATCGCAGTCCCAGGTCTGCAGCCCGCGACCTCGCCGGCAGCAGACGGGAGCGACTCCGTGTCCTGCTCCACTTGGCGAGGACGCGTTAATTAGCCCAGCAGCGGTGGTGACAGGCAGAGCAGCGTGCAGGCTGGACTCAGCCCCAAAAACACGCAGCCCAGTGCACGCTGTAAACCACGCTGGGACCTCGGCCCCTTCGCCGGCTCAGACCTGCGCTGGCCGCCTTGGAGAGGAGCCGCTCGCGTCCCCTCGTGCCACCCAGGCAGGGCTCGGCCCCGCGGCGGCTCTGCCCCTCGCCTCCCACCGCTGCCACGCAAGCACTGGTATTCGTAATACAGCTGAACAGCCGCGCTCGCCCGCGGGATCCACAGTTATCGGCTTCAAAGCGAGGGGTCCTGCACAGCATCCCGCGGTCCCCAGCGTGCCACCGCCCCGGGAAGGTCCCTGCCCCGGCCCCTTCCCGCCCACCACCCGCAGCAGCGAAAACGAAGCCCCGTTCTGCGCCGAAAAGCGGCCCCCGAGGGGCTGCCTGAGGGTCCGCGGGCACACGCGCCTGGGCGCCCGGCGCTTGCTGCGCAACCGGGAAAGTTCCTTAATGACAAAATTGTTGAGTTTTGAAAACTGCCAGAATAGGGAATAGAACTGGAAACACGGTTCCTCTCAGTGTCAGCTAATTTGCTATTTAGATATCGGCTTTAAAAACATTAGGCAATGTACAGCAGGAGTTTTTATTTATTGCCATTTTAATTTTTAAAGCCTTTTTTTTATTTTTGCCTGCAAATCTCTTCCACGAGGGGTGTTATTAGTGCGGCAATTACCAAGCCGGCTATCAAACTTGTGCAGTGCAGCATTAAATAAATCTCAGAATTGATTGCTTTCCAATTTTGAACAGATATGTATGTGTCTATGTGTGCATGCATATAGATATATGCAGAAATATCGGCGCCTATGTGTGTCTGCTTGATTGTCAAGAGGGAATGAATCACAGCTAAAGCCTGATTTTGCTTAAAGTTACCTTCAAAAAGAAACACTCTTAAATATCAACATTACCACTTACAAGAGGTATTTCCTAGAAAAAATACTACCGGTTTAAAGCAGGGATGGCACGCAGGACAGACGGACGGGGGCCAGGGCCCCGGCTCAGGTCCCACACACGGCCACAGGGACCCTGCCCCAGGCTGAGGCTCCTCTGCACCCCGCTGCGGACGAGGGACCCCAGGCCAGCTCCTGGAGGTGATTTTCTTATATAAAATGGAATAATTTCTAGGGACCGTTTCAGGCCCATTTGGTTGATGAGTGGCAACAGCAGGAATACCGGGATTTGTTGTCTGATGGGCTAAACCCAGGCTCGTTATCCGTGCCGAGCACTCAGCCACCGATGCCCTGTACACGAGCGGCACGGGATGCTTGCTCTAGAATTGGCTTCCTACCTGCACCGGCACGCGTCTCCTGCCAGCGACGTCCCCGGGGGAAGGGATGCTCTGGGGAAGCGGTGCCCTCCCTGCCAGCGGCACCAAGGCTTTGGAGGAGGTGGGCGACCTGCCCAAAGCTCACACATTTACACACCAACCCCGCTCTCCCCCCGGGATGCCGCGCTCGGCCGTGGTGACGTGTCGAGCAGCACCGTGCTGCCAGGCGGGCACCGCACTGCTCGCCACCCCAAAGCTGCCCGGGGGACGGCTCCGTGTCCGTGGTGCCTCATCGCACACAGGACAAAGCCAGGGCAGCATCGGGATGGAGGGTGGACATCCCGGCCATGGTACTGCTGCGCCTTGCCAGGACACCGGAGAATTTGCTGCCAGGATCTCACTGCGACTTTGTGCCCAGCAAATACCAGGTCAACACGTTAAGGGACGTGGGTATGGTCCCACAGCCAAGTGGCATCATTTGGGGACGCCCCGACGCTGCCACACGGCTCAGAACAGTGGCCGGCTGGGCTGGAGCAGCCCGCGGTGCTCACGTCCCTGTGGGCTGGACCCAGCCCTGCCGCTGCCGTCCTGCTTTTTGCCAGGGCTGCACTCGGCTTAAGGGCAAGACAGGAGGGGGAATTAGAGAAAGCCTCAGCGTGCGGAGCAGAAGTCGGAGCAGAACAAGGGAAGGAGTGCTCTTCCTAGTCAGGAGACACCGGCCCTTGGTAGGCAGATTAGCCTTTTAACCGGCTCTCTGACAGTCAGTCAGACCCAGTCCCGTCTCTCCCCGACAGCTCTGCTTGCGCGCGCCCCTGCCCTGCTTGCTTCCACCAGCGATGGGAGGGTTTGTCTTCCCTGCCCTTTCCCTGGCAAAGGAGCCTGAGCCAGTGTCAGGACAGTGACTCGTTACGCTGCCGAGCTACACAGGCTTTAATATTGCTGATGAAAATATCAGCAACGTATTCATTTACAAGCCAGGAAAATAATGAGTTCAAGTCTGAAGATGGTGTTCAAGGTTGGGTGACATTTACCTCCCGTGACAGCTCTTGGAGGATTACTCGGGCTGGGATCATTTTCTCTTTGCCTTCTTGGCATGGCTCTTCTTAAGAGTATTTGTTTTCCTGTGGGTGCCAAGTTTTCAAAAGCAGCCCTTGAGCTGCACGTGCAACATTAAGTGTGCATCTCTGCTCTCACGCACACTTCTCTGCTCCCTCCTGCAGCAACCTGCGAGTGCAAAAACCGATCGTCAGGAATCGGACGGGTCTGGGGTCCAGTTCTGCCAGCTGGCCACGACACTTCTGTCCCAGCGACTGCTGCAGACGCTTCCCATGAGAAGCACGAGTGGGTTATCCCGGGAGGGGCTCCCCTCCACCGCAGCACGGGGTGTCCGCGCTGCCTGGCCCTGGGGCCCTTTTCCCACCGGGAGGGGAGAGGGAAGGAGATCGTCCGTCTGCTCGCTGCCGCGGGGACCCGCGTCCCAGCACCGGCGCGAGGGCGGTGGCTCGGTGCCGTCCCTGCGCCTCCAGAACACGCCCCGGGGAAGCACCGACCCGCTGCCGGGCGCAGATCTCGACGCTGCGTCACACGCAGAGGTCCGCTGCTCCCCCAGCCGCGCTGACCCAACGGCTCTGCCTGCGGCGGCCAGCAAAGCCCCGGAAAGGGCTCCGACACCGCTCCCCGCCTGCACGCTCACCTCGCAGCTCGCTTGTTTCAGGCCAGAGGGAAGCGGTCAAACGCGCATCCTACCACTGCTCCAGGCTGGCATCCGCTCCACCGTCACCTGCGGCCCGTAGTAATCGCCAATCTTTATACTTTAATTTGTAAGTCAGACAAAGAGATTTTTCAGCCTTTCATGTGCTTAATGACACACGCAGCTCCCTCCTCCAGCATCTCCTCTCTGACTCACTCATTAGAAGATATTTTAAAATGTGCTAATGACAAAAAATATGTTTTGATCTTTACTCTTATGAGTAAATAAAGAAACTCCCCTTTGAGGTATTTAAAGAGGCTTTTGCATCTTGCAACCCCACGTCCATGGGCCCATGCTGTGAGCCAGGACGCGATGCCCTGGTCGCTGTGCCAGGGCTCCGTCCCTGCGGAAACCTCGGAGCCTCGCAGGCAAAGCTCCGCTCCTGCTGCTCACGCAAAAAAGTTTTCACTCCGGCCGAGGTTAGGAGAGCAAACCAAAGCAGGAGAACCGCCTTACTGCGTTCATCTCACGCAAGGAATTGTTGCTCCTTTTACGGGCTGTCCTGTCCAGAGACTTTGCCCTCCTCCCTCTCTGTCTGCAGCCACGGATGGGGTGGAAGGAGAGGGAAACCTGCCTCCATCTCCCCAGTCTGCAGGACAAGTAAGGGGAAGCGTGGGAGCCAAGCCGTTTAACTCCCGCAGCCCCGGAGCGCGGTGGGGTGCCCGCGAGCGGACCCGGCGCGGGAGCAGAGCTCCCACAGCAGAAGTTTCTCTGCTGACAGCACTGATCCTGCGCAGGCTTCTTCCTCCTGTCCGCACCTCTCCCTCCAGGGCGGCAGCTGTTGCTTGAGCAAGCCCAGTGCTTTTTCTCCCTCATCAATCTATCCTGGTGGGCCTTCCACTCGTTCTTCGTTATTCTGCCTGACATCTGTTCACGATAATTCCTCACTCTGCTCCTCCTTGCCCGACTCCGGCCGTAGAGCCGAGAGAAACGTCTTGCGTGACCTCAGGGCCGTGCAGCTTGCTGGGAGGAAGCCTCCCCTGCGCCGGGCGAGGGAGAAGCTGCTTCCCTGGGAAGGGGAATCTGCAGCACAGCCCCGCGCAGGGCCGGGGCGGTGGGCAGGACCCCGCGCAGCCTGGCACCCACCGCCGACCTTGAACACCGGGCAGCTGCTGAGCGGCTTGGCAGGGACGTCTGCATTTCAGGGGCCAGTTAAATAACCCTTAACGTCAGGTTTTTACAGGACCGAGTCAGCTCTGAGTTATTCCGGACATACGCAGGTGAAGTGAGAGCCAGCCACTGCCCAAAGTCTGCAGCATGCCTTGGACCCTCTGGAACGAAAGGGATGGAAACTGCTGGGTGGATGCCAGCTGGTAATGGTAAGCAGATGGCAGGAAGACTGCTGAGAGAGGACTGCTTTATTTACTTGCTTATTCCTTTATAGACCATATTTTAAGAAAAGAAAATTAACTTGACTTTGTACCACCCACCTGCACTCAGAGAGAACAGGCACAGCGTGGACCACTGCTACCTGTGCCCGTCCCCACTCCTCCTGCCGGGGGTCCCTGCTCTCTCGTGTCTGCCTGCTGCTCACAACGGCTGGTGGACAAGGATCAGATCCTTCCACTTCTCTGCACAGCTCTGCAAAGCTGGGCCAGATCCTAGAGTGGGGCTGGGATGGGAAAACAAATCATGAGCGCATCACAGAACCACAGAAAAGCACACTGCGAGGGGCCACTTGCCTGCCTCCGGCGAGAGCAGCTCGCTACACAGTTCCTAGAGACGCTTCTTTACCCGGTTCTTAGAAACCAGGAATCCCACGTCCTCTCCAGCAACCTGTTCTCATGCTAATTGTCCTTAAAGTTGAAATCTCCTTTGCTACAAGCGTTCACAGCAAGGACTTGGTAGGATCCTGTTCTCTCCCAGCTTTGAGCCTCGCCCTCCCTGTGCCACCACATGAGACCCTTCCATCTCACTCTGCAATAACTCCCCCAATAACACCCCCAAATGCTTTAAATCTTACCTCCACCACTTTAAATCTTTAAATCTTACCTCCACCACTGGAGTCTTCCTGAATCGGCAGGAGAGCCCGGTGAGCCCAGACACCACACGTCCCCCACAAACCCGGGGCGACCCAGGTGCTCCCAGGGCGATTGGCCCCAGCAGCACACACCGGAACCGCTCGCAGCTGGTGTCCAAAGGGACCTGCCCACCAGAAGGGCCCATGAGGGGTAAATCCACCACAGCACAAGGAGCTCAGCTGCCCATGAGCAGGGCCTATGAGGGGTAAAACCTTCACAGCAGACAGCTGATGATGGAGCAGAAACGCCACGAGTGGGTTTGCTTTGAATATCAGGGAGGAAGGCAGCAATGCCCTGCCCAGCCCCAGCACCACGTCCATCCCCACCTCGGCGTGCACAGCACAGGAAGGCGTGGGAGCACGCTCACCGTCGCTCAGCAGCGCTAGTCCAGCTTCGCTTGCATTGTTGCTAATTGAGCTTTTCTTCCTCTCTCTTGTTTTTGCTGTGAGTAATTAGCATTAATAATCTCCCTCCCCTCCACGGGGAATATGAAACAAATCCTCCCACGAGAGCGTGCCACCTCCACACTGCTCAGCCCTGAAAAGCCGAGGCAGCCTCCGTAACCCTGCATCCCTGCACCCGTTTCGGGGTGCGGAGGGGGGAACTGCCGGAGCGGCGGTGGGATCCCCCCGCCTCCCGCCTCGCCGCCCCAGAGCGGGGCAGGGAAAGCCAGGGCGGCAGAGCCTCCGGGAAGGAGCTCGCCCAGGAACCACAGAAGGGGATTTCGGGAGTCAGGAGAGGAGGAACTTGGGTGGGGAGGAAGCACGGAGCCTGGCGAGGCCTCGCCGCCCACGGCCGGGAACCCAGCCATCGGCCACACCGTGCCCGGCACCGCTGCGGCGCGAGCGTGAGCCAGCCTGTCAGCCCTGAGAGATACCTGTCTCCCACCCGGCTTGTGCTGTACGTTTTTCCCCTCCTTGATGAAAAGGAGTTCTTTTCTGATTGAACTAATTACGCTGATTGAATTTCCTCCCTCTCTCTGTCTCCAAGTGTGAAAGGTTTCCTTAATTTGATGGGGGTAATTGTTATGCACACACTGTCAGATGTTAATGCAATTCTGTGATTGACAGGTAATCAGCACATCAGCTGTACAAAAAGAGTGAATAAGTCTGTAATTTTATTTCCCCTGATTCCACTGTGTGGGATGGCAGGAAAATCTAAATTGGCAATCAGGGAAAGCAACCCTGCTCCTGAGCGAGCTGCTAACAGCCCCGTGGGTGCCTGGGGCTGGGACTGCCAGGTCTCACGCCGGCTCCGAGGGCCTTACCTGCAAACGCCTTGCTCGCTGCTGAGCCTCGCACGGCTGCGTTTCACGGGAGCTCGCTCGGGTTCAGATCTGCTCCCACCAGCTCCTGCACCCGCACGTGGTCTGCAGGGCTCCAGCAAGAGTGGGAACCCGCTTCCTACAGAGAGAGGCAGAAACGTCCTCAGAAACCTCACAGTTTTGGTTCCCCAAAGTCCCCCCGAGGAACCTGTGAGCAATGTGAAGCCCGGTGGGCTTTGCGAAGCTGGAGGATAAAGCGGCCATGCCCAGGGCGAGCGCGCACTGCGGACAGCTGCCTCCAGAGCGAGCGAGGCACGGGGGCTGCTGACGGGGTGAGTGCTGGCCGGGCCCTCCCCTGGGCTGCCCACCGCAGCAGGGGCAGGGAAGGGAGCAGCTCCGAGATTTGTGCTTTGCAGCTTCCGCTCGGGCTGGCGGAGCGGAGTGACAGCGGAAGAACGAGACAACGTCTGCCCATTTCATTTACTGCTTGTCAGCTGCTGACAAGCCCCAGACAGGCAGCAGGTAGGAATGCCAAAACAGAAATTTCTCCACAACGTTTTCTGAGGCTTCTTATATTCTCGCTTTTCTTTCTTTAGTAAGACCCTGATGTAATTTTTCGCTCATCTCCTAGCTCGGATCCCAGGGATATCACTCTGCACAGCAGCACTGACTCGAACTGCGGCGCAGAAGCGCGTACCCAGAGCGATTTGCTCTTGCTGTAGAGGCTGAGGCTTGTGTCTGCACCACGCTCCGGGCACAGCCCCGTGTCTGCAAACCGAGCTGCCGAGGAGCGCAGCAGCGCACGAGAAACCGCTCGGTGTCAGCGGCCCTGGGGCGCCCGGGGAGGCTGGAAACCCACCGGCAGCTGCGAGAGGGAACGGCAGAACGCAGAAACCAGCAAACATCTGCAGCGCCCCAGACAAAGGAGCCGACTTCTCCCTCCTCTCCCTTCAGCTAGCAGAGCTCCATGGCGGTTCAAAGGCAAGCCAGCACCCCAGGGAGCGGGTGCTGCTGGGACCACCTGCCCGGGCTGCCACTCGCCGTCCCCAGGGGCTCCCGGAGGCAAAGCCCCCCACCAGCCCTCCCCAGTATAAGGTCGAGCAGGGCTGCGGCTGGGCTGGGCTGGCTGCTGGAGACAACGGGGGAAACGTGGAGGCCAAACGGGATCGTGCACAGCATCCACTGAGCGCCGGCATTACC
>Ga0065711_1034921_pt1 | contig 23047 bp, 13 predicted proteins | sample Hoacrofraction12_FD_59098 | JGI IMG/M metagenome (GOLD analysis project Ga0065711, IMG submission 59098) | Hoatzin crop microbial communities from Cojedes, Venezuela - Epithelial fraction 12 v2 (version 2) | ecosystem: Host-associated > Birds > Digestive system > Esophagus > Crop | place...
AAATATCTGAAGGGTGGGTGTCAGGAGGATGGGGCCAAACTCTTTTCAGTAGTGCCCAGCGACAGGACAAGGGGCAATGGGCACAAAGTGAAGCACAGGAAGTTCCGTCTGAACATGAGGAAGAACGTCTTCCCTCTGAGGGTGACGGAGCACTGGAACAGGCTGCCCAGGGAGGTTGTGGAGTCTCCTTCTCTGGAGGTATTCAAGACCCACGTGGACAAGGTCCTGTGCAGCTTGCTGTAGGTGACCCTGCTTCAGCAGGGTGGTTGGACTAGATGACCCACAGAGGTCCCTTCCAACCCCTACCATTCTGTGATTCTGTGATTCTGTAATACAACAGTTCTTGCACAACCGGTGACTGCACCAAGATTGCTCTAATGTGAGAAATGTTGAGGGCTATAAAATATTTTGTGAATCTTTTTAACCAGGGATCAATGTTAAGCTGATTAGCATAAATGTTTCTTTAATTGAAACAGAATTCCAGTTATTACAGGGTAAGTTTCTTTTGAAAAGAAAGTCTCCACGTTGATAGTGAGACAGGCCAAATTCAATTTCAGACAAGTTGTGTGAAGGAGTGTCTTTCAGGCTGATCTTCTTGGGTTTTGTTTTGATCCAGACTTTTTGCAGGGTTTTGGTTTTGGTGGGTTTTTTAATATAAAAGGAAGTGGAGAATATGCTGGTTCTGAGAGAAGATCTTGTGATCCACAGCTAGTCACTGTTAGTGCAGCCTCAATGTTTCTGAACAGTGCTGCAAAACTCAGCCCAGCCACAGGAGACTTCACTGATCCAGGGGGGCCTGAGCATGGATGGGGCTGGAAGTCTTGGTGGAAGATTTTGGGGCAATGGAAAGATTTCTTCCCTTCCTGCTCCACACGCTTCCTCTGCTACCACTGAATCCACTAGGAGGGGAGGGAGCCAGCCTAGCTTTGAGTGAGTGCTGTGACTTCTTTCCATTAGCCTCTTAATATCGTATTTCAGACTTAAAAAATATAGCTGAGGGATACAACCTGCATATGAGTAAAATGGGATGTACGATCAACATCACACCCTCAGTGGGAAAGATAGTGCTCCTCTCTCACTTACCAGTTTATCTCAAGGACTAAACACAAGTAAGAGCCACATTTGGTCATATCTGCTGACTCCATGTAAATTCAGTCTTGTTCACTTGGGTTGCACTCACCAGGTTGCCAATTTCTCTGACTCAAGACAAAACAGACCAATCCCGCAAAGGAATTGGAAGATGAGGACTGAGACCTTGAATGCTTCACAGGACTTAATATTCATAATGAGAAGTTTGACCTGTTCTGGCAGCCAATTCTACAAAACAATATATGTGGTTTAACACATTATTATCAAAGGAAATCAAAGCCAAAGTATGATCTCATTCTTCCATATAGTGTATTAATCTATTAAAAGATTTAGAGTACTCCATCACATAAGTGAATTAATAATTAAATGGAAGGTGTCCAATGCTTTATCACATTTTATGTCCATACTTTGGTAAGAAGAGGGGCATTTGTTTATTTTAAGGAAAAAAAGCAGCTTAAAGCTGATTAGGAGCTTTAAAATGAAAAACACAGCCTCTATAGAATGTAATCCCAGTTCCAAAATAATAATTCCTTCCACAGCACATTTTCAGGAGATGGGTTTATTTTTAAATGTAGATAATGATACATCCTTCATTGTGTACAGACTTTCTGCTTAACTGTCTATTATTGCAACTTGCATATTAGTCACTGTAATACAAATAGCTAAATACATGGACAAAGACAAATAAAGCCCTAAAAAGAAGTTACTGAACATCTGCTATTGTGAATGAGTTTTTCATCCGTGACTAAGATTGTGTCAATACAAACTTTCAGGCACAACATATTCCCTTGTGATGGTGCCTTTTCATCTGCACAATAATTGTATTCATAATTAAATAGATGGTTTCTTTCAATTTTGATTGTCTAGTTCTGCAAACGGTTCACAAAACAGAAGGTCAAGTATAACCAAATCCGATGCCGATAATGACAATCATTTTGATTGATACCATATGTTGGGGCTTTATACATCTTTTTTCCGTTTTTTATGTGTTCTTAATGTTCTTAAACTAAATGAAGGAGAAAGCTTCTTCGAGTCTTGAAAGTATACATTACTATGAGTTCCAACCTATTACCACATGAGCAACAAGAAGATAGCACATCCCAATGGTACAGGACACAATCATCATGGGGAAACCTAACCTGAAACAACAAAAAAACAAAGGAAAGATCAATAAAGATACAGTACTTTGTTCTCCAAGCAATTTATGAAAAGGAAATTTAAGTTATCCTACATATTCCAAGCCTCAAATATACTTATAGCAGTGTTAAAAGCATAGATGTACTGAGAGTATAATAGTGTCTAGGAGTCTGAAATTCAAGATCACATTTCTACTTCCAGCCAATTTAAGAGATAAGTGGTCAAAATTATCATAATTTCATTGGTTTCAGGGCATCTCTTCAAATTTACTCTGCCTCAAAATCTGGCAAGTCTTGTTGTTTTGTTGTTTTTTTTCCCCCAGACAACATGCAATTATACAGGTAAAATAACAATCCTTACAAATTATCTAGCATTAGAATATATCATCTAGTGTGTATCACTTCAGATTAGATGTGAAACTCTGGTATGGCACTTTATAACTTCCTCTATGGCCGAAACTCTTTAAATTGTTTCCCTGATGACCTACAGTCACACACAGCTACTATTACTCTTCTGTACCTCTCACCAGGTGTAACAGACTTGAGTGTTAATCGACTGTTGGAAATCAACACCAGGCAGCTGTAAAAGTGTTAAAAAGTTGCTGTTCTATCAAAACAGCTATTTGTTTTTCACCACAGATTAAGCTTTTCAAACAACACTCAGATTTTATAGCTTTGTTTAGACTGACAAACACAGTCAGCAGAGACAGACAACTGGAAATGATGTTGTGGAGCTGGCTGAGTCCTGCTCTGCTAGGTATGTAGGTCTTCCATATGTGTGAAACGAAAGGAGTTTTCTGAAACTTAAAAACATTATTATATTGTACTGCGGGACTGTGAAGAACTGCTGCTGTGATCATACTCATTTGTCTTATGTTACTAAAATCACAAGAACTGAGAAGAGAAATCATCATGCCACAAACCACCCTCTTTATGTACATTCTTTTGTCAAGTTCAGCCAAGAATTTCTGTAAACCTCATCAAAACATGACAATATTCTCTGAAGTACAGCATTTCATTTATTCTCTGCCTTGAAGATCGATCTGATTATTACATGTGGATATATTAGTTGTTCCTTTTTGCCTCGCTTGTTAGGAACTCTCAGGAAGGCTCCTTGAGCCCATTCCCTTCTACCATTGCTGATCAGAGCACTAATGAAGAGATGTCAGTTTAGTAGGTGACAGGAGGACACCGTTCTCTGAGCTTGGGTGGATGAGTAGATCCTTTCTTTCGGAAGCTACAGCTAGAAGGGTCTTCTTGGGGCATATAAGTCTAGGCTGCACCTTCTCAGGATATGAAACCACTTGCATAAAAAGAAAATTAAACTTCTTAATGGCTCAATGCAGTCTGCTCTTTCCACCTGGCAGCTGTGACATTACTCTAAACCTTGAAATTCTCATCAGTAATGTTTATTTCATTTCTATTTTGCTGAAAAGATGACTCAAGGAGGCATAGATGCAGCCAGCTGTTCAGAGGTGCTTTAACCTTTAACAGCCATTGGTTCAAGTTACTCACAAGGAAATTTTACCATGAATGAGGGTCACTGCAAACACGAAAAAATCAGCCCTGACCGATGAAGTTTGCCGAATAATTAGGAAACAAATAAAACCCAAACACTCTAAAGAAAATACTGGAATTATTTAGGGAAGAACAAGCTTGTCCATAATACCTGCTTCATAGCTACTCTTGACCCATGATCAAAGTGAGCACATCTCACGTATCAGTAGAAATAGTGGCAAACTAAGAACAAAAGGAAACCCTTGCAAGGCAGAAAATGTACAAAGGGCAACACTGTCAGGGCTACCAGATCATCTCATTTATGTCTCCTTGACATCCCCTTGAAAAAGCTGGCATGTCCCTGTGCCTATGACCAAATATTGCCTACGAGATCTTCCCCAGCAGGACAGTTCCCATTCCTGGCTCCAGAGGCTTTCTCTTCCATCTCTCTGGGATTTAGGACCTGGTGTGCTGGTCTCTGCTGTCATTCTGGTAACAGGCATCATCATTGCCATTCTGGCTTCAAAAGCGTTAACATTAGGCTGATATTTGGAACTGAGAAAACAGAGAGGAAGAGGAGGAGAGAGAGAAGGGCTGGGTGTCTCCAAGTGATGAGAGGTGTGAAGAATTGTTTGACGGGGTCATGGGATTGTCACAGCTTTCAAATATTTCCTGAAAAGTCTGAAATGCATTTGGAAGATTTATTTTTCTTACATGCAGATAAATGTTATTTCTTTTCCAGACTGACTGGTCAAATCCTTGCTTTTAAATGACTCATTACTTGAAAGAGCTGAATCATTATTCAGTCACTAAACTATGATCAAGCTGATAACACTGTAAAACAGCAGAGCTAAAACATCTCTTGGAATTATTTTAGAAAAAAGTAAAAAATATATAAATTAATTTGATGGGTTGCCAACTGCTTCTCGGAACCTTTCCTTCCTTCTCTCAGCAAATCTGATCTCTGGCCCTCCCTAATCTCACTTACATAAAAGTGTCCAGATAGGACAGAAAAGCAAAACCAGCAATGGCTGTAGGAGTGAGATAGCATGGCTAAAAAATCCTCCTACATCCTTCAGTATATCTAATGAATGCTGACTGCAGCTGTGTCCACATGACAGGCTGGTGAACCAGAGATTGCTACAACTCTCATAAGAAAATTGGCTATTGTTTGACAGAAAACAGAGTTTTATTGACCTTGAAGTTAGCAAACAATGAGCTGGTCCTGGGAGGAGCGGGGACAGTGCCAGCCTTAATCTGTACTAGTGCAGCCTAACAAACCTTCCTGGAGAACGCGCAGCAACTTGGCAGTGAACGGCAGCATAATGCCTTCATGAAGACTGGCAAGGGGATGGAAGGATCCAAAAAGATTCAGTGGCTGCTTGACCACTGAAGAGAGAACAGAAAAGACAGCTCCAGCTTGGAGGAGCTCTGTGCAAGAAAATGGAAGCATTATACAGGGCCACATACAAATATGCAAGAATTGTAATCATACCCTCACTATCACAGTGTCAGTCAAATGTGTAGCTGGAGCCAGACACAGCCTGTCTGGGGAGGAACCTCACTTCATTTAGCATGGATGCTTGCACAGGGCACAACTACAACACTGTTATTCTCATGGCATAGACAATTACCCCTCAACTTGAGGCCTGAATTTCAGGCCCAGTGGCCGACACACTAATGGAATTGGATCAAATTCAATGTTGAATTTGTGCACCAGAGAGAGAGAAGGTAAAGCTCATTCAGTAAGTATTGGTTACTGCAGAGTTAACTGATAGCTGAGTTGGTTCAGTGCCCTGTTATTGATATTACACTACACATCGGACTCCTCCAAAGGAAGATGCAGCTCCTGTCTCAGGCCGCATACAACATAACACATTTAAGTACCTACATTTTCTTCAGTTAGATCAAATTGAAGAATGCATTTTAAATACTGTAAAAATTGCTTCCAGCAACTCTCATTCTCAGCATACTCCTTGGAGTCAAAAAGCAGCATGTCATTCGGTTGCTCCTGCCCAGGAAAGAGGATCAGCAGAGTTCAGAAGTCATAAAAACCTTTCTTGCACTAAAACTTCAGATTAGTAAGAAACACTAATTAGCATCTTTGGCATAAAAATACATTTTCATGCTACCTTGCAATGGCATCTGATGTGACATTTTTGTACACAAACTAAAGGAACAGGACAAATGTATCCTGCATTGGTCAGCCTTTTCTTCCCTCTCCCAGTCTTCAAACAAGGAGATACATATACCCTGCATGGCACAAAAGGTTCGACTATCCACAGCCAGCTCAGAGAGTTTTCACCACTGCAGAAACGGGCCAGATGCAACGAATGGCTGGGTGACAGAATCTAGCATTCACCCCGCTCTTTGTTTCTTCTCTTCATACCAGAAGCTTACGCATAAAACTGCTATCTAAATGAAATCACCCAGTTTAAATATACACAACAAGCAGATGTTAGTTCAATGTGAGACAGTGAGAGCATTTCAAGTGGGAGCCCCGGGGATTTGTCTTGGACAAAATTTTACTTATTAATAACTTCAGAGATCCAGTAGTGAAAAGCTTGCAAATAGCCCCAGCACGAGAGAGATGCCAGACTCTGTGGAGAACAGAATTCAGCGTGTTCTTAACAAACTAAAATGAGAATTTGAAATGAACAAGATGAAACTCAGTGAAGCTAAGTGTGAAGTATGCATTAGAAGTCAAACGTGGGCACAAAAACAGCAAGGAAAGTGAAGGTTTTCACTGGTAATGACCTAGTTATTTTTGATCCTGTCTTGCTGCAAGATTTCTGGCCCTGTATTAGCTTAGAAGAAAAGGAAACTGGTATGATTATTCTGGGAATAAATCCCATATTTAATGAGTATCTAGGGATGTGAATATTACAGTTTTCTTAGGTTATAAGTTTATCCAATATTATTTGCTAAACAATAATAGCAAAGCCTTTGGGGTCTGAATTGCATTTTCCTGGACAAACTGATCTCCTACGGTACTTTGCAGCTGTATTTTGTGATGCTTCAAGAGCCAGCAGCACCCAGGATGACAGACACGGACATACTGGAGCGCGTCCAGCAAAGGGCCGTGAAGATGATAAAGGGACTGGAACATATCTCGTGTGAGGAAAGGCTGACAGAGCTAGGACCATTGAGTCTGGAGAAGAGAAGGCTCAGGGGCAAAATTCATCAATGTGTGTAAATGCCTAAAAGGATGGTGTAAAAAAGGCAGAGCCAGGCCCTTCTCAGTGGCACCCAGTAACAGGATCAATAGGCAATAAGCACAAAAACCTGAAACACAGAGGGCTCCCTCTGAATATTGGGAAACACTTTTTCCTTGTGAGAGTGACCAGATAGTGCAACAGGCTGCTCAGGGAGATTGTGAAGCCTCCACCCTTGCAGATAGTCAAAAGGAATCTGGACACAGTCCTGGACAACAGGCTCTGGGTGGCCCTGCTTGAGGGTGACCTCCAGAGGTCCTGTCCAGCTGCAACCACTCTGTGATTCTCATCCACCTACTTGTTCCTCTGTTATTCAACAGAGGATAAGAAAGCATCATCTGCACACCTGAAGATCTGCACATCTCTTCAGGAAATATTTAACAAAGGACAGATGACAGATAATTCTTCTCATTCTTGGACAGTCTGTCATAGTACGCAATGCTTTGCTTTGGAAGTTTGATAATCATAAGCTCATTTTTAAAAGAACATCTAAATGCCTATGAAATCAGCCTCAAAAAAGAGACTCAGGTGTGGGTTGGCTTAGAAGATGCATAAGGTTGTTTCTGAATGAGAGGAAAGTTGCATCTTTTAAAGAAGCTTCATAATTTGATTTTCAAAGTAACTCATTTCTATTTCTTTTCAACAAAAGGGTATAACCACAATATTCATGGATCTTAATGAAAAGAATATATCATAACCATCATGAAGTGAGCTTTAGAAAGGTGGTTTTGTTAATGGAAGACAGGACAATGTTACCTTGATGAAAAACGCAACTCAACCATTTGACAAAAGCTATGTACGTCTACATAGGTTACAATCTCCTGTAGTACAACTCTGTGAGCAAGTTCTTCTGTACCTCAGTTAGGATTACATAGCAAAGTGAAATCCCTTTTTGAGGGAAAAAAGGGGAGAGGACTAAATTATGTTTATAAATGTAAGACTTGATTGTGTATATTGTAGTTTCTGAAGTTCTCCATATTTTTTCAGATTCATACAAAACAATCTATAAATTATTTGTACTAACATTATTAGATATATAGCTTATTTTTGTTGTGATTATTTGCTGCCAAATTCTCCTGTGGAGAGATTTGCTCAAAAGTTTATTTTGACTTTTCATCCTAATTGTTAAAAAAAGAAAACCTCAGAATTCCTTGGAGAAAAAATAAATCAATTTTTATAGCTCTATTTATTAATTCCCCAACTTTTTCTTTGGCTTTGGGAAGGAATGGAAACTGAAAGAAAAGATTTTTAATTTTTTGTCTGCCTTACTCTCAAAGCCACTAGGAATATTCCTCTTGGTGAATTTTCTCTGTTCTTATTATATCTGCAGTCACTTTCCTGTCATCCTGTTTCTTCTCTCCCTTTCTTTCAATGCCAAGTGCCTTATGAATCTCCTGTTCTTTTAGCTGTGTCAACCCTTCCATCATTTCAAGTCTTTGACATATACTGATCTAGTTTACTTGAAAGGAAAGTGTGCACTTTACTAACACTCTAAAAAAACAAATTCAAAATGTTTATCAAATGCCCATGACCCTTTCAAATCCAGACACCTGTTGTGGCTCAGAAAACAGGTGGTTAAAACTGCAAGCTATCATTAATTCAACATTAAATTGCTGTGAATTTCGTATAGTCTGGAGTTACATAAAAATTACAGTGTGGTTACCTACTAGTTGCCATACACAGGAGTTATAGTGTATTTTAAATCACAGAAAAAACCCTGTAATCCTGTTCTCTTCTGATCACTAAACATACAGTAATTTCTCATGATAGTCTAACTGTTCTGAGTCTATGCCAAGATTTCCCATAAAGTCACTGTTAGAAGTGAACCTGAGATGAGGAAAATCAGATCCTCATTGAGAAAACGTAAAGGTGTTAGGTTTTGCCTCCCATAGTCTAGAACATCCTTCTAAAGGTGTTTCACTGTAACCTCAACACTTTTATGTGTAGAATGAGCAATGGGCCTTTCCTTGGCCTTCCAAAATTCTGATTCTCTAAAGAAAAAAGTGCACACATTCCTTGTAAGAGAATAGTGGGTCTGCCAGCTCCACCTGGCAGATTCAAATGACTATTGATAGAATATTTGTGGCAGTATCTGTCTAGGTCTCTGTGGTACAACTGAGATGAAATACAGGACTGTCAGAACAAGTGACTCTGATAACTATCCAAAACATATTCATACATTGTAAGCTAGCAACCTGTATGAAACACCATGAAAAAAATTGAAAACCATACCAATTTTAGTAAAAATAATACTGTAATTGATTATTTAAAAAATCAGCAAGACACTATTTATTAGATGACAACAGCATCTAACCTTTTTTTTAAGAACTATATATACATTTCCAATAGGAAAGAGTGAAACCCTGCAGACAGCCAGGAAAGAACAGAGCTCAAGTACAGAAACAAACAGGAAAACATAGATAGAGCTAACCGTGGCATTTTACTGGGGAAGAGCAACATAGCACTGATAAATTTGTGGAAGTTCTTTTCCCCACTGTCCCCACTATTCCCACTATCCTTGTGATTCTAATATCTCATTAAATGAACAAATGCATATTAATTATTTGTCAAGGTGCACAAAGTGTTTAAAACCTCGTGTCTAGCTGACAAAGGGGGAAATCCCAGTAACTTTCCACAGCTGGCCTTAAGGGCCCCATGGGCAACGTAAATACCCGACATTTAAATGAGAAAGAGAATTACTTCAGTCAAGCTCATTGCTGTCACTGGATGTAAAAGAAGCTAGAGTCAAACCTTTGCACATGTTGGGATGTGTTTTATTAAATTTATATAGCGCTCTCAAATCCAGATTATATGACTCTATAGATTAGGCCTCAGCAGGATATTATTATAGAGAGAGACATGCACAAGCCAATGGCCTGAAAAATATCTTAAGTCACCTGTTTAAGCACGGGAAAAATTTCATCCTAATTTAGAAAACACATTTAAGTGTTTTGCTGGATCACGAGTCAAACAAACAAGTGACCCCAGATATCTCATCTGTACTCTCTTTTGGAAGATATCCAAAGGCAGGAAAGCCAATATAATGATAAGAGAGTATGATTCCTCTGTGTACCCATCTTTGCTTCACCCATAGAAGTTTTGACTTTTTTCCATCTACCTGCCCTGTGCAATGAAACACCTGTCAGAAACTCCAACAAATAAGTTGTAGCTTCAATTAAAAATGTAGTTACTCTTGACATGAATGACACAATTACTCAAAGCAGCTCACAAGATTGCCCCAATCTAACATTGGTTGCTTTCTACCTAGAGCGAATCAACCATGTTTGAACGTGTCAGGCACTCTTTTCCGTAGAAAGCTCGCACCAACCAACCTTCAGCCAAGGTGAAAGCCAGGAAAACGGAGAACAGGGGAAGATCTGCTCTGTATAGTCTTTTTAAAAGAGTATATTATCTCTCTCTTCCATCAACAGATAGTCCCAGGAAACATACAGTATACAATGTTAAAGCTCCAAAGTGAGATGTCAAAACTACAGAAGTTTATCATCAAAGCTGTAACTCCATTCTTTGCCAGGCAGTGTTGTTATGACTATTTGAAAACAAGTGATCCTATATGCTGTGTCTTGACAAAAAGGAATATGTCACAGACTGAATTTTATCTGTCTTTAGTCAAATGATTTTTCTCTGTTTTTCAATGTAGTATACTTCATTTTGTTTCTAACATTTGTGTTCCAAAGAGATCAAAGCATTGCAACCACAGCATTTATCATTAGTGCCAATGTGCAGCTAGACAAATTGTTTAACACTTCTTTTACCAGAGCTGAGATAAATTCTTCAAACTTAAACTCGTATGCCTTCTGTCTAATTCTGCTAGTAAATTTTGTTCAAATAGTTTCAATTCATACCATTTTCTGGTCCGTTAATGACAATTTTTTTTTTTCCAAGACTGTCTGAGTCCCCAGATAGTCCCTAACAGTCCAGTATTTGGTGCTTTAATGTGAAAATCCTAGGGGCAGAATAGACTTTCCATTCATTATTAGGAGAACATGTTCTGTACAGACAGGCAAAATGTCTTCGTGCCTACTGAAGTAGGACGTGTCATGATAAAGTGTGGCATAAAGATTCAAGTTGATCTGCTAGTGATTTCTTTATCACAACTTCATGTCACCCTTGGATCTATTGTTGTATATTAGCAATATATTTCCTCTCCACACCCTCCAGGCAGACCTCAAAAGAAGTTTAGTCCTCTATTTGTTGTGTCTGGTTTTGTTATGAAAGCTTCATGCCATTCTAAAATCTGGGAAATGCAAATATATTAAACTGATTCAGGTCCTTGGGAAAGCCATACTTACTCCTCTCCTACACATCTGTGTAGTGAGGTATAGTCATAAGTATGAGCTTAAGAAGATTAAAATTAATCATGGATGACTAGAAGAGAAAATTAATGAAGTATGTCTTCTCTGACAGTACTTTAAGAGACTCATGTACTGATTGTGAGTACAAACCTCAGTATTCCTGATAGTGAATTGTTCTCATGAATTTTTTGAATGGTACCGATAAAAAATATTCTAGTAATGCGACAGATTTATACAAAACTAGTGAGTTTTACTGGGAAAAAATGAAAGCATTAGAACTGCTGAAATAGGTTTTACAGTGTTTACAGTTTGAGTTTCTGTATTTTATGAAACAATTAACATATTGTAAACTCACTTTTGATGATTATATGCTTTTTGTTTTGCAAAAAAATAATTTGAGGCTTATCCACATTTTTGTTAATATAGCTTTTTGTAGCTCAAACCTCTCTGCTATAAAAAATTCTCATAAAATAAATTGTTTTGTCTATTTTTGAAACAAATTGTATCTACAAAACATTTTTAAACTACATTATTTTTCTACATGGTCTAAACAAACCAAAGATAACAGATATGGCAGAAATTAACTGTGATTTATTTTAGTTCCAAAATGTTTCAAATTAAATAACCTTTACTTACTCTGTATTATCTTGCTTTTTCTTAGTGAGGATTTAGGAATGGAAGTTGCCAGAACGTTTTTTCCATGAATGTGCCTAATCCCAACCCTCGTTAATGGTAAATTGGGGAACTTTTCTTAGTTTCTCTTTTTTTCCCCAATGTGCTCTTTTATTTTGATTAAGGCACAAGATAAAAGGAAAATGACATTTTACAGTAGATTAATCAGTTGATTCTTTAATAATTTCAACCGAGCTCTTTCAACTATCTAAAAGCCCTGCACTTTGCTAAAAAGCCAGATGCTACATAAGAAAATGTTCCACCCTCTTCCTCTCTCCTCTTTCTCCCCACTTTGAGACTCCATTGATGTGCCATATAGTGTGATGATACAGAACTGATGATGACAGAGAACTCGGATGAGAGGCAGGTAAGTATCACTAGCAGCACATCTTAACGTGGGCTAGCTACTTGACCAGTTCACAGGTGTTGCAAGTCAATCAGAAGCATCAACTGGAGTTCACTGTCTAATTGTTATGGATGGCAGATAACCCTTAAGGTGCTTCAAATTGAAAGGTCAGAGCTTGAGAAATTCTGGTTCTCAACTCCTAAAAATGCACTAAATTTTCATAAATTTCTTTGAGAAAGACCACATTTGTCCCAGTGCTGTCATCTAACACATATCATCTTGAGTGTTACTCAGGCCTGCGTGGGGAATAAGGATTACAGAGTGACTGAAATGAGGGGAAAAACAGGAATAAAATTACTAGATTTTTTTTTTAATTTTAAAGACTTTTACTATTTCTGTATTTTCAACAAGTGGGTGAAAACTAAGCTGGTTTATTCACTAACTTCTGCCTCTCTCCTCCCACCTCCACCTCTTCAGCAGAAGAGCTGGATTGCCGCATCAGGAATGCAAGAGCGCACCAGCGACCCACTTTGGCATTGCTTCGTGGACCTACACTTAGCTCATAACATGACAAAGGAGTGTCATGGAAGTTCCCCAGCAAGTGAGATATGTAGGACACCACATGGTCTGGGCCAACCATGTAGACCAAGGCTACATGCACCCCAGTCTTCCTCCTTCATTGTTTTAGTGGTTTCATTTTCTTTTGAACAACTTGGACAATCAAATTGTCAGTTTAAGTGTCATCAAGTGATGATCATCCCTAAGTCCCACCACAAAATCACAGTATTATCTTTCTAAAGTATCATGATCATTGTTTCAGATATGTTTAAGACATTATCCATTTTAGTTTATTTCTCTGAACTTGGCCTTTTCAGCTAAGGTCAATAGACTTTATATTCCCTGTCTTAGAATCAGAAGGCACAGTGATGCATTCTGATGCATGTAATCTGTAGCATTATGAAACAAAACCTGAAGCGAAAGCTTGGCATTAATGTCCTTAGAGTGCTAGAGACAGAACATGCATATTTCTTGACTATTTGGAATAATTTAGGGGGCTTTTTCCCTTTGCCTTTAGAAAGTCTGTTCTTTAGATAATTTCCATAGAACTAGGAAAACAATTTACGTGCATGGATGTCATTTAGTTTTGAGCCTTCAACAGTTCAACCTTCATTATCAACAAGCAGTAAAAAAAAAGGCTTACTAACAAGTGAAATCAGGAGAAAAAAACCCACAACTAATTTAAAAATTGTTTAATTATATTTAGTAATATATGTTACATAGTAGTACAAAGGGAAAAAAAGAAAAAAAAAACATAATTCCTTTTCAGACTTTCCTGGGATGAATTCTTCCCTTTTTACTTTTTTATTTATTAGACTTTTTCAAGGCAAGTAGAATAAAACTGAACCCTGTAAAAAAAAAAAAAACAAACTGCAATTCCTTTTTTTCAGGAATAGGTCTTGTACCTTCTCTCAAAAAAGCAGCTTTTAGTCACTATCAGTTTAAAACTAATGTCATTACATAACTATTACTATTTTATCCTATTGAACTGCTACATATCTGCTTAAAACTTCAGAGTACTCCTACTTAAGTAACCTTCACTGAAGCTGAACAACTGCAAGTGTTGACCAGGAAGTTATTATTCAAGTGATAAAGCAGGCTCTAGCTGAGGAGAATTAATATAGTCTCTTAAGAAGGCTTATTAGTCAGGGTTCATATGGCAAATACATAAAAGCTTCATACTGATAGCGTTCTCTGAGTTTCCCAGACTTCACATCTTTTCCTGCCATTTAGGTTACCTTTGTGTTTGGATCTCTTGCAAATTGTTTTTCAAAACAATGTTTAGCGATACAGAATTTCTCCAAGCAAATATTCTCAATCCAGCACTTTCTGACTAATTCTGGTAATTGCTAAAGTACCATATTTAATTAGAAAATCATTTCCTAATTTCAATAAACTTTGAATAAGACTCTTGTTCAGCAACTACAGTGACTGTCTAATCAAATTGAGCATGTTGTAATTAACAGGAAACTTGGCACTTGAAGTAATAACTATATGAAGCTGCAAAAAGTGGGAATTTTTTGGATATCAGAAACTATTTATACCAGCATATATGACATTACACATGCGAGAATTCAAATATGTCTTGCTCAATACAAACAAATGTGTGTGAATCTTATATCAACTCCCAGGTGGAATAAAAGCAGAAATTGAGTTAAGACAGTTTGGCTTTGTATCTCTCCGAGTCAAATTACAAAAAGCACAGAAATGAGCAAGCACTTCACTGATTCTTCTCTACTTACAGCCATCTTTACTTGGCTGAACTTCCTCCCCTCTCAAACTCCCCTCCCTCCCTTCTCCCACCAACTCACTTATCCATAGCTTACGACACACAGTTTGTCAGAACAGGACTGCCTTCCTCCCGGCTCTTTCTGAGCTCACACCCCGTTGTCCCTGGGCATACAGCTCATACTCTCTGCCCCTTACTGAAGGCAGTGGTGGCCTCACACCTTCCCGTTAAATACTTGATCTTCCAGTAGTCAGAAAGGCCAGTGGTGGCAATAACCAGCCAGGACCCTCAAGGTGATGGAGAGACTTGGTTCTCTGGCTAAGGAATGTCATCCACACCGAAGTGAGAAAGGAGATTTTCAGTCCAGTCTCAAAATCATGAACCACACCTGGATTCATAACACTGCTCTCATTTCAAGGAGTAGTAGAGTGACTGACCAGCTACTTATTTCTTTAAAATCCAAAGGTACAAGTGATCAATTTATGTTTAACTCTAATTAATAATAAGCAGATGAATAAAACACTCTAGCCAAACCTTCATTGCAATTGCATCAGTTTCTCTATATAGAAGCTCTTGGCCACAGTCCCTGCACATTAATCATCCTCCCTGCACCTCCCTGAAGCTGAGTGTCACCTCAACTTTTTGGCTGCCATTCCCCAATTGTTTTTGTTTTGCCTTTTGATGCTGTCTCTGATAAATACCACTACACACCCTCTCCTGTCTGTTTCACCACAGCTATCCTGACAAAGGCAATTCCTGTATATGTGAAAAAAGAATATATGTTGTGGGACACACCTGTACAAGTCTACCTGAGCTCCTGACCTTTCTAGGATAGAATTTAACTTTTATTAGTTGTTAGTGTTAGGATGAAATGAATCACCTTCTAAAAGTTATTTCTCTCCATTGACTACAATGAGAGCTGAGAGTGGAAATAAAGATATCGATGCTGTAGAATGGAAAAGTGAGGTGAGGTGAATTTCTCCTTTACTGACAAGAAGCTCTGTGAACACTGGAAGATAATGGAGCCTTATTTCCTACCAATCTGTGTCTTAAATTTGACTTTCTGTCTAAGTAGAAAGCTCCAGCTGAAGCTTTCTTCCATAACTTACAATGACACTCACCTGCATGGATTTTTTCAGTGTGTAAAGAAGTGTGGTCTCAGACTGCAGTTTCCCTCAGTGAGAATACTAATAAGGTTTCTTTTCCTCTTCCCATCCACTGACTTTGATGAAATTTCATGGATTTTAATCATATTTGAGAATTCAACCCCCCTTTCCCCACCATCGTGGGGAACAAACACTGTCAAAAGTGTTTGAAGTTGATAAGCACATTCAGAAGCTGCTAGGTGGGAAACACAGAGGCACATTCACAGCAGTATGATTGCACAAGAAACCAGATGAAAAGTCAGGCTTTGATGGAAAAAGAGGAACAAAAATCTTTTCAAAAGCATTCTTTTTTCTGAAACGTACTTGTTATAGGTAGCTAACTTTTCTTGAGACTTGCCAAAAGCTTACCTTGATATAACTCAAGAATGATTAGAGAAAGGGGTATAGCTTTTCATATGCTTACATTATATAGTTCTAGTCTCCAACTTATTATCGGAATGCTTATAGGCGTGGGAAGGTAACGGGGAAGAGAAAGAAATGTGTAGTTAAAAGTCAGCATGAATTAGCATACATTTTGATTTGGAATTTCATGTCTTCCCTAAGGAACTGTTAAGTTAAATATTAAAACTAAATTCAGTTATTAAGTTGTAAAAAATAAAAGCTATTATCACAATTCCATTGCAAATTTCAAGGCAATCATAACTGCTGTGCTGCTGTTGACACTCTCACAGTATGTATCTCAGACTTCAACAACAAATAGAAAAGTGAAGTTTCACTTACAGAAATATTTTAAAACAATTGTATGACTTAATAAATGATTTCTAACAAAGTTCAAATAAAAGGAGCATTTTAATCAGTTTAGTACTCGAACATATACCTACTGAATATGGAAACATTGCTGAAGTAAGGAATAATTAATTATTATGGCTCACAGTGATAATACTTTGTGTCAGGTTAAAAACCTCAGTTTAGCAGCCTAAATTAGGAGAGATGAACCACACTCTTTGTATTCATTACTATTAAACAGCCTTACACTCAGATTACAGGTTGGCTGGACAGGTACCATGTTTTTGATCAGCCCTTTTACAGCACCTCACCTTTTTACAGTGCTGGCCCTTGGCAAGACCTTGGGTCTGTGGGAAGCGCAACTGCGCAAATCAGCACGACAAACCTGGGTGGAGTAGGCAGCTCTGGGTTGAGAACACACACATGAATGCAATCCTTATGAAACTGCCCGCACAATAACCTTACTTTGTACTAGCACAGCATAAATAAGAAGCACAATATTTCTAAAGGAAGAAAAAAGCAACATTTACCAGAAGAAATGCAGTGGTGTCCACAAACTGAGCTGATATCAAAAGAACAATGAAATATTCTGTACTACTGAAAGATTTTGCCTTGACTGTCTCAGTTCAGAATCCTGGCAATCAAGAGCAATTTAGTTACTGTACATTATACTAGCCTGAGGAACTGATAGATAACTGCTACGGTGTGGGGAAATGAACTTCTGTTACATGAATTTATGTACCTGCATCTTATTCGGTAATGTATGTTTCCATGACTTACACTTACATTAAACAAGCACTGAAAGAAAAAAAGGTGGTATCAGCAACAAACTGATGCAGATATTGCTAGATTGAGCAGGTCGTTTTGGTCCCAAAACTAAACAAACGGCCCAGGAGCCATTTGCTGGTTTATAAGTAGCCTTGTCATCACCTATCAACACAGTACTTCTCCATCTGGCAGAAGACAACTTCTTGCATGAGATTTCTTGTATCGCCTCCTGGCTTACGCAATGTTATTGAACCACCTCATAAACTGTATACATAATCCAACAGTACCTACAGTGACAGCACACAGTCTAAATGTTTGCTTTAAGAAAAAATATGTTCTTTCACAGGAAGAGATAAAATAAAAGTACAAAAGATTCTGGAAATATCTTTAAACCACAAGTAAAATATTTTTTTCTTGTTCAACACTATCATTAGCAGGACTCATATTTGCTCCGTAAATGCCTAACCCTTAAAGAGGCATGAGCAACAGCAGAGTTTTTTAAAAGGGCATGGTCTGGCCTAGTTCTGCCCTCCCCCAAACTCACTGAAGAATGTCCATTTGCTTCAACTGAGACATGTCAGATCACAAATGTTTACTTTCAGCAGTCACAGTCCTCACTGTTTTGTTTTCAAAGATGAAGCAGGATCAGCCTCGGCAATAACAACAAAACAAAACCAGTTCAGCCTCTGATATTTCCGTCTATCCAAGAAACAAGGTTAAGCGCAACTGTGTGTGACATGGACCTCAGCACAATGAATGAAATGAAGCTCCCTCATCCAGAACACATGTTCCATCTCCACTGTGCTTCAGCCAGTCCAGCTCACAGGCTCTACTCCCCATCATTCATCAGCACGCTTAGAGCCTGAAGCTTGCTAGGCAGTGCTAACAGCTGTTGCCTTAAAATACTGAAGTCAGCCATCTCCTGAAAAAACAGGTATCCTGCCAGCCTGAGGATTTGTTCTACCATCTCTGAAGGTGTTTGCAAGGTATGGACATGCTGCCAGTTTGGGTTTTCCAGTGTTTGGCTCCAGGTTGCTCATCCCTGGATACACACGAGTTGACACACATGCCCTAATGTAAAACGAATCAAATCATTCCTTTGGCAAGAAGACACAGGCTTACTGGTTTTCTGCATTCTGCTTGTTGTTAAAGGCAGGATTTTTTTTTACAACAAGATAACTTCCTTGGACTGTATGTCACCACGGTTACACCAGAGATCACAGCTCAATGCAGACAGTGTGGACAGGATGAGCTAGCATTACGTCTGCAGAGGTACCACCAGCAGTCTTGTCCCAGCATCATGGAGCTCAGTGGATTCTGTTTCATTAGCCATGCAATTGTGATTACACTCCTACAGCTGGTCAGGAACATCTGAATTACACTGAAGTCACCTGACATGTCCTGGACGGTGGGATTCAGCTTCAGATTCTGCCACCTAAACTCAGGTGCCTGCTATCTAGACATCTACATGGGAGGTGGCTAAATTCTCACTGGAGTTAGTGGAGACCCAGCCAGTGCAGCAAAAAGAAACTGCAGAGGTGGCCATCTCATCCTGCTCTGATACCTGTATTTGGTAAGTGTCCTGGGTTCAGCTGGGATAGAGTTAATTTTCACAACAAGCTGGATGGGCTGACCCAAACAGCCAATCAAATGGGCTATTCTACACCATCTGATGTCAAGCTCAGTATTTAAGTGGGGACCTGGCCAAAGGAGGGCCTTTTGCTACTCAGGAGCAAGTTGAGCATGGGGCTTTTATCAGTATTATTGATTGTTGTTTTCTTCTCCCTTTGCCATTTTGTTAAAGTCTTCTCATCCCATCCCACGAGTTTTTGCCTTTTTTCCTTCTGATTCTCCTCCCCATCCTACTGGGGAGGGGGAACGAAGTGAGAGAGTAACTGCGTGGGGTTTTTGTTGCAAATTGAGGCAAAACCACAACAGTAAGATAAGGAGCTTTTAGAGGTAGCCAAAAACACTCCTGAGGAGAAGGAGATTTTCTTTTTTTCTTTTTTTTTAATTGTTTAAATAGACTGACAAAGTTAAACTCCAAGGTACTTATGTCAACTTTCCCGATTTTTCTATAGTTAAATCTTGCCCTCCTTCCACTATGAGTGTGCATAAAGATGCATAAAGCACCGGCTATCTCTTTGTAAAAAGTAACCTTTTATGGAAGTGAAATTAAAAGATAAGCCAGAGAAGTGTATTCGCTCACACTGTCACCACATCCCAGTGCCCCTGCTATTATCTAAGACTTACTTACAAAGCAATCCCATTCATCACTCATCTCTAGAGTAGTAAACAACCCTTTTAACCCTTTTAAACTTGCATATTTGGGCTCCTTTTAAAGCAAGGATGTCTTCATTTTATAACTTTACATATCAGGGATTTTCTTGTGTTTACTGTGAGCTACTTACTTCTTGGTTTTCTGCAATATACATATGTGGCATTTGAATTCCAAGAGGACCAAAGATTTTCTGGCAATTTTTCCCTGGGCTGCTAAATTAATTGTAAGTAGCAGATTCTAGGCCAATTCAAGGGAGCATGTGTATGTTAACACAGTTAAAAAAAATCAGCTGTTAAATAGTAAGCTAATGCCAATCTTAACTTTGGCACTACACTTCCCCCATCAAAGATTCATGGAAAATAAAAATGACAGCTTTTTTTGGATAAACCATGATCCATACTACTAAAAATATTTTAAAAATAGGTATTAATTGCTTGCTATCAAGATAGTCTTGGTTTTTTTTCTAGCTAATGAACTATAAATTTGTCCAACAGACTTTGCTTTTAATTAGATAAAATGCTTTAAGAAAAGAGAAGCCAAACTGAAATAATAAAACAAAGTTAATACATTAATGTCTCCACTAGATTCTCTAGAGTTACATTCTCCTTCAAAGATGGTCAAGTAAACAGAGGTTATTGTTAGAGATTTGAGAAAGAGCAGATGTTTTCACTCCAGATTACCACTTTTATATACCAAAATAGCACAGCACCTAGATAGCAAAGTGTACTTTGTGGACACTAGTATGCAGAAACCTCCACAGCTGAAGCAAATTATTCGGAAATTCTTAAAAAACTAAACTGGCTGAATGGGCAAACATCATAAATTATACATGCTAAATTGCAAATTCAAGATTTACTTTATTAAGAGTCAGCATTAGCAATTGTAGCAATGATATAGAAGGAAACTCCTACACGAGGAAATAAAATCTTTTGTTGACTAACACTCTCCTTGTTCTTGTGGAGCATTTTAGAAGGCTATTTGAGGAGGCTGCAAAACCAAAATATTACTGAAGGGATCATTAGACAATTTCTGTGCAAAACCCACTCAACAAATTACTTCACTGATGTGGGTAGCACACCATGTAGGGAAAACCACTTTTAAAATCCCATGTATTTCCCAATTTATATTTTTGGCTCCTGTCTAGCAAAGTACTTAAATCTCCTGTATCCTTTTGATATTAATGGACTATTCCCATACTTAAAATTAGGCATAGTAGTGGGCAACTGTGGGGTCTGGAAATTTTCTTATTCTTGTGCTTCAGTATGAATTTGAGTTATGAAGACAAATGATATAATGCAATCTATATGACTAAGATCATGAGAACAGAAGAATAATTTCAGATTTACTTTGACTTTCAGCAGAGCTTGTGTTGAGTGTACTTGGTCTTAATTTCAAATTATTCCAATTTGTGCTTCAGTCATCATTTTCATCAATTTTGAAAATCTTACGGAAATGTTTCTAGTTATCCTGGGCTTAATAAAAACAATCTTCGTTGTAGTCATAATCTAGAATGACTCATGTGATCCTGAACTATCTGTAAGAGGTCTTGGCAATGGCAAAAGAAAGAACACAGTTTATGTCATGCAGACACTGGGAAATAACCAGACAGTATTTGATTTACTGTTCTTGCACCAGGAAGTTTTTGATAATTCTAATGCTAAATGTCAATTAAATCCCTAACAGCTTTGCTACTGGAATACATATCTGTATATGTATAAAGGCAGAATGTGTCCCCTTTAACAAACATCATGCCTCTATGAATTCTGTGATCTATGACAAGTATCAGCACATACATAGCAATGAGAATACTTTCATTTCAAAATACTGTATCATTTCCAACAGGAATTTTTTTCTGATAACAGAAGAATTTCAGCTGCTTTCAATTAAATAAGAAGTTATACATAAATAGTCATATCTAATAGTGAAATCTGTAAATGTTAGGTTCACATTCGGGGTTTAATTGACTAGATGATCCTCATCTAAGGAAAAATAATAGAACACTAATTTCGGAATCTAACAAGGGATGTAGGAAGCTATGCAAAGAACCATTAAAAAGGAAACTCGGGGTAAAAGGTGTAAGGTTAGAATAAGTCTCATGGAAAAGAATTCATATGGGACCACAGGTGTCTCCATGAGCTATAAACATAAACAGCTAGTCTTGCATTTCCTGGGCAGCAAAAAATCCCACTGACAAATACAACTTTAAGGTGCCCATTTTATGCATGATCAGACTTGAAGATTATACAGATTATGTCTATCAACAATGCATGATTCTTACAGAAGTTATTCTCATCAAGTTTGAAATTTGCAGTAGATATGCATCATGGGCTTTTTATTTTAATACATTCTGGTCTAAATCCAACAAATGCTGTACTTCAATAAAAATATGTAACATGACAAAAGAAACATGAACATATATTCAAAATTTTCCCTGTGATAAGAATTTTAAGGTGAAGCAAACACAGCAAAAGGGTTATTTCCAACATACTAAATGGCTCACTGGTAAAGAATTGTAGTCAGTGTCCTTCCATTTTTACCTCCTAAATACACTGGGCAAATCATGCCTGCTTGCTGCATATGTAATTTTTATGTAAAGTGAAATACAATGACTGTGACCGGCCCCTAAGCATCCATGCACAGTCTTCACCAAGACTGCACAAATGAGGCACAGAAGGAGCATCCCTTTCAAATCCCCGCATTCCCAAGGAATCAGACCTTCGTCAGCATATGGCCGCACTCCCCTATGAAGTTCCTTTTATGGTCATTCCAGTGTTTGGGGGAGAAGCATACATGGAGAGAAAGTAACACCAGGGAAGGAGAGCCACCCAGTCCTGCCAAAGCCAAGTTTCTGCCCCAGCCTCACCCTGCAGCACCAAGCTTCACTGCCGGCAGCTTCAAACACCAGCAAAATGGGCCCCATGAAACAGCCTCTGAAACGCAAAAATTATGATGGGACCATCATCAGCCCTGAAACAGCAGGTGGTTGGCTAAAGAATGAGGTTACCATTTAAATTCCCTCTCATTTATTTAGCCAGATGAAACATAGATTTGAACCTGGCTCAGCCAGATCCTGCCACAAAGTCCTGACCGTAGGCCTAACAGCTGCTCAGGAGCTTGGGAAGAACTAGGTCTTTATCTCTGCCTTTCTCATTATTCTCACACATCGCTATGGGAGAGGAAAACACTACCTGCTACTGGACAGGAAATAACAAGGGAAGAGATATGAATAGAAGGACAGTAAGTGACAAGCAGAAAGAGCAGAGAGCAAAATGAACATAGATAAATGTGCTGCAGTACCTTAAATTGAATTTCAGTGTGAATATATTTTTTCAGTGTACATAGTAGTTAGGACGACTTTCCCTTGGTCGAGGAGGACTGTGTGAGGGATCACTTAAGTGATCTGGACGTCCACAAATCCATGGGCCCCAATGGAATGCACCCACGAGTGCCGAGGGAGCTGGCGGATGTCATTGCTGAGCCACTCTCCATCATCTTTGAGAGGTCCTGGAGGACAGGAGTGTTGCCCGAGGACTGAAGAAAGGCCAGTGTCA
>Ga0065711_1034922_pt1 | contig 23043 bp, 17 predicted proteins | sample Hoacrofraction12_FD_59098 | JGI IMG/M metagenome (GOLD analysis project Ga0065711, IMG submission 59098) | Hoatzin crop microbial communities from Cojedes, Venezuela - Epithelial fraction 12 v2 (version 2) | ecosystem: Host-associated > Birds > Digestive system > Esophagus > Crop | place...
CCGCCTGGACAAGGTCCTGTGCAGCCTGCTGTAGGTGACCCTGCTTCGGCAGGAGGGTTGGACTAGATGACCCACAGAGGTCCCTTCCAACCCATACCATTCTGTGATTCTGTGGTAATCAGTAAAGTGAAAAAAAAGCCTGAGCGAAAACTCTGAAAACCATACAAAACATTACAACCCACAGACACAAAACTTAATGTAGTACCAATCCTCTGGCTCACGTTGCGAGACCTCTGGCCCCAGCTCATCACTGCATTGAGGTAGGGCCCTTCATGGCACATAAGGGTGGACCTCCTTCACCACCTCCATCTGCATACCTTCCCCTCTATTATAAATACAACAGAGGCATCTACATACCCAAAACACACCTAAACTGTCTGGCCAGTGAAGCAAAGAGCTCTACTAACTAGCTAACTAACAGTTAGTGAGGGAAGGCATGCAGCCTTCTGCCCCTAAGGGACAGAGAACAGAGAAGTGAATGAAAGACACCTTTGCTTATCATAAGAGGAATTGTGATTCATGGCTACAAGTGCAGCCGAGCTCAGATTACCGCCTCTTTCCAGAAAGTTGTGGCTCTAGATGATTGTCAGCCCTACAAGGCTTCACTCTGTCTGAAGGATGCAGGAGGAGATTCATCATCATCAGAGTCCGGGGACATCTGTAGCTTTTCTGGAAAATTAATTCCTGTTCTGAAATAGCTGGTGAGGTTTTGAAGATATTTCTTCCCAAACCAGGACGAAAATTCAAAACCTCAAAAAATTTCACACACCTGAAATCCTGAAACAGTTCAGTCACTGTCTGCATCTGTGCTGCTCAGAAAATGGAAGACTTCACAACTGTTTTAAAACACTTCTTTCTACATATATACCCTATGAGACATATTCCTCACAATCTATTTGCCATCTTTCAAGAATCAACAGCACCAAGCTGTACAGAGCAGCAAACTCTGTCACTAAATCCAGAGGAGACTAATAAAAATGATCAGAAGACTAGAAAACATTACCAACCAGGAGAGACTGAACAAATTCTTGTTTAAGCTACAGCAGAGATGACTGGGAGACAACATGATAGAAGCCTTCAAACATACATAGGGAAGATAAAAACAGGAAGAGAATAAGCAATTCTTTATGTCCACTAGGGAGATGTCAAGTAGTAATGGCTTAAACTGCAGTCAGGGAAATCTAGGTTAGACACAGGAAAAATTTTCAAGGGTAAAAAAAAAAGAAGCCATGGAAGAGAATGCCTCAGGATCTCATGGAGTTTCTAGCATCAACGGACTCTCAGAACAGGTGAGACGAACACCAGTCACGAATAATTTCAGTCTAGTCGATCCGTCCCTTGGGCACAGGGAGGGACTAAATGACCTCTTGATGTTCCTTCCAGGGACAGCATCTGATTATGGATAAAAGTGTGCAGCAATGTAATTAAGGACTGAGCTATAGTGAACGCGCACAAGTGCACTGAATCCATGTTTCCCATGCAGCCTTTCATCTCTCGTCTCCTACCGCCTGAGTGTTTGACTTGGAAACCCTCCTGCGCTTTGCGCAGTTTCTTCTATATATCGCCTTGAAGTTGTCAGGACAAAACACCTTGCTAATTTAGCAAAAATTAGTGAGAGTTTGGATGATTTTACACTGCAAAGCAATGGACTTGCAAAGGTATTAGGATTGTGTGCTAATAATATATGAATTATTTATGACTTGTGTTGTGGCATTGCCTGGGAGCTGCTGTTAAGAGCCAGCACTCTGCTTTGCCTGACTCTTTGCAAACACAGAACAAAATTATGATCTTTGCCACAAAGACCTCTGTTTCACCCTTGTATTTTAATGTTTGCATTTCCACTGTACGGAGAAAATTGAGAAAAAGAGTACAAGGTTCCAGGTATGAAAGGTGTGTGTCTGTGATCAGAGCATGTCGGAGATGACTTCTGCATTTTCCAGGAAGAACCTGACAGTGCAAAATTCAGACAGCTCAGAGTTTTATTATAATAATCTGATCTTCCCACTGAGTGAGACACCCACTTTAAGGTAAAACATTTGTGTTCAGGAAGCCCTATGGGCTTTTCATACCACTAATACCATAGTTCACCATAGTCTCATTTCGGTCCAGTCCCAGCTCCTATAAAATGAAGAACCGTTCTGGTTTAACGGATGCCAAGTAGTCCCCAAAGACAGCAAGGCTCAGGCAGGTTCCAGGTCTAACCCCAACTCTCCCTTCCATTAATTGTATGGTTCATCTGAGAGACCACAGATATGTTCTCAGAGACTGAACAACCTCTTTTACCACTCATGGAATCCCCCAAGCTGTCGATGAGGGTGTAAAAGGGTAATGCGTGTGACAAGGAGGATAAAAACAGGACTGTATATAGCTGTGCCTCCCCAGACCCTACAAAGCATTCCAGGAATAGATTCCCCACAGTTGGCCCTGCTAATAATCCCTAGCAGGAGTCATGCTGCTACTGCCTCGTTTTCCTGCTCTGACAATTGAGTTTTCCTCTATGAGAACAAATTTGGTACCAGCTAGGAACAAATCCTCCTGGACTTTGCCTGCTGGACTTTGGGGAAGCTGTGTGATGAGCAGAGTTTGACATAGGCTAAGCCTTGCCTGCCCACTCTCTGAGCAGCCAGCCTGTTGCCAAACACATCGCAGGGTTGTCCACGCATGCTGATGCCATGCCATACATTTTCTCATGCTCCTGTCCCACTGAGACTTCTGTTGACTCTCCCAGACCACACACTCTCATCTGGTCTGCACAGCACTGAGACAATGAGGTAGAAGGCTCTTGCTGGAAACCAGGCATAAGCTGAGGCCTTTCACCATCCTCCCAGACTCCTGCAACTACTGAGAGAACTTAGTGCCTGCCAGGCACTAATTCAATGGCTCTTCTGTCTCCTTCAAAAGTTGCTCCTCCAGCCCTCTTCTGAATGCATTTCTCCTGACAGCCCCCTATTTCATTCTCATTTCCCCATGAATTTCTTCCTGGCTTTGGCCATATAGGCCACTTGCAAGTCCATGCAGGGAACAAGCAGCCAAGGAGAAAAGGCTTTCTCCACCTCATGGGCCAAAGGGGCATTTTTCTAAGCCATATACATGATCATCTCCAGACCAAGCTCTACTTCATATCTGTTGAGTGCTCTGCTGAACTCTCCTTGCTTTTGCTCTGACTTCTCACCCCCATCACTTTTTTATATCTTATTTTCTTAGCCCTCAAACTACCCCCTCTGCTTCAATTCAGACCCTTCGGGAGTGCTTGTTCTGAGCCTGGACCACTGACATTTATGTGGGAGGTGAAATGAACCAAAGCTTTACACTAACACAGAAATCCACACAATTTCTAAAACAGCGCTTTGGGTTACATGAAAATTATTCAGAAGTATGCAAATTCAGATCTTTGAACAACCTGATATGATCTCACGTACGCATCCTACTTAATGCACCATCCCATTGCAAATGACAGTGGCCAGATATATCAAACACCGTTAACACTGGCATATATTACTAAGTGTGGCTGTAGCTCAATCACAGTCATTTAACATACAGAACTTCACTGCCTCCAAGCCATGCAGAGAAATATTTTCTATCTCTGACATTGAAACCCACAGCACAGTGGAGGTCTCTTCTCTGAAAGGCAGGAAAACTTGTGTTCAGAGGTTGCAGGAGGGAAGCTGATGAATTTTTTATACACGCTAATGGAAGAATGTAATGGCATCCTGCATGGAGAAGACAAGCAGCCCAGGTATTGGAGATACTAGTGGGTCCAGGATGCAAGGAGGAGATTGCCAGCCCTTGATAAGAAGTACAGAAAGGCCGGGGTGATTATTTGCCAGGAGCCTTCCTCCATCCTCCTTCTCCCTGACACATTTTGAGAATTACCAAACATGTCCTACCCTCTCCCACTTCCTCTCCTTGGTCAGAAGAATGATCACCAGCTTGGGATGCATCTGGTATCCATCCTCACTGAATGACAGATTCCTGCCTTCAAAGGTGACATTGATCAGGTACCTGCAGGAGAGAGAAAAGAGTGAGGAGAATGTTAGTGCTTGGGAACCAAACCCAAAATGAGATCCTGCCCCCTGCCAGGGCCCTTGCCGAACCCAAAATGAGGTCCTACCATACGCCATGATGGTAGGACCACAGTGCAAACAGTGTCATGAAGCTGGAGACAGCAAATTAAAATCTAAGTGGGAGGATGTGGGAGAAGCAGGACAATTACTCCAGGAATTGAGACAAGCCAGCAAGGCAAGGCAATTGCCCCTGTTCTGTGACTGGGATAGGGAAGCAAAGTCCCACATTGGCTCTCAGTGAATTCCTGAAGGCATGCCTAAGAGTCACACACACACATGTGTGCCCACAGTCCTTGATTTCCCCTTACTACACAGGGCAGAATGATCCATAGCAGTTAGCCATGTAAACACTCCACAGCCTACATTTTGCTCACTCTCCAGAGGGAATTTCACATGTCATTTGAGGGCAGCAGTGGCCTACAGGTGAAGCAATGGAGGCAGCCTCCCCCCAGCCCAAATATCAAGGCAATGATAAGCGAAGCTGCAGAGAGCAGAGGAAGGAGCTTTACACCTGTGAGAAGATCCATCCCTAGCAGAGCCAGCAGGCCTTGCGAGGCCCAAAGCAATCCTCTGAAGCAGTTTAACAATAGGGACGGTGGATGTTGAGATAGTCCAGTGAAAGTCCTTTTCCCTAGGGACAGAGTCATGCCTTATACCCAGCAAGATCAAACTAAAGGGTGATCAGCCCTGCAAATCCCCGCAGCCAACATTAATGATTCTCTTTGTCTGGAAAAGCCCTGTCACTTCTGCACAAGGCACTCTCCTTTGGGGCATCTCATGTCAGCTGTACAAATGGACTATTAAACAGTCTGGGCTTCAATCTTATTTATCCTAAGGCTTCTTCACTCAGCTCTGGCAGTGGGGAAGACCTTTAAGTGGACCGAGATCACAGCTACACTCATTTCAAGACTTTGCTGCATTGTGAGAGCATGTTAAAGTGGTGTTGCTGTAAATCAGAACCAGGTCTATTGTTTTCTTAACTGTCAGACCATCCAGAATGACACTGTGGGGAAGAGGAGGAGACAAATACACATTTCACAGTTCAGTGGCTTATATGACATCTCTGTGGCACTCTGACAGTTTCCCCTGTTCATATATTTCACTTCAATTCACAATCCTGTTGCATGAAGTAGATTTTACCTTTATACACCTGATCTGGAACCAGTAGCATCATGTCACCGTGAGAGGCAGAGGTGACCAAGCTGCCTGCAGGGTTAGCCCCAGGACTCTGCCCTCCCGTACTGTGCCTGGTTCTCCTATAAATTACACAAGCAACATTTCCATTACAGACATGAGAGGGTTTTCTGCTCTATTACACTATGACACTAGGAACCATTTCCTGATATTCAGCTTCGGTTTGTCCCTTCTGAACTCAACTTGAAGCAATTTCAAGAAAAAAAGAAAAAAAGAAATCTGTTCTTTCAGTGGGTTCACACTTTCCTGCTATCTGCATACACAGAACTCGCTGCTAATTTAATGAAAGCACTGGTAACAGGTAAACTTCTTCAAACAAACAAAAAAGCAGGTCATGATTTTAGCTTCTTCCTTTTTCCAACCTTTTTTGTCCTAACTTCATTAATCAACCAAACTCATCCACTAATTCCCCATTACCAAGTGCAATCAGCAATTATGTTTAATTCTAAAGGAAATTCTATACTGGCTCCACGTTGTGACCTTCAGGGGACATAAACAGCGTAGGAAACACTGCCATAAGGGAGCCCAGCATGAAACATTTGCAACAGGATGATTTTCAAAGGCAGACTATTTGTTATTTTCCAAAAGCTGGACCTGTTCAGCACCCAAACACTGAGACAACCCCAAAACATCAACCACATGGAAAATCTTAGCCATGCAATTGTTTGTAATGGTGTAAAACATCCCATGTCAGGACCATACATGGTCTTTTTCTGGCATTTCTTCCCTGGCCATTTGCATTGCTCTGGTACTGAGGAATGCCAGACAGACCATCACTGCCTATGTGCAGCCTACCAGACCTATGTAAGGCTCTCGTGGTGGGAAACACCTTCCAGTGGACCAAGATTACATTTGCACCTATTTCATGACCTCTCTGCACTGGCCATCAAAGTAAAGACAAAGTAAGGCTCCAAGAATATGAGGATGCCATTAGCCTGATGGGAGTTGCAGCTTTATATGTCAGTAGTTAGAAAGCAGTGCCAATATCTCATTAAACACACAGCTATATTAAACAGTTCTCAGCCCTCTTTCCCATCCCATCTGAGAATGATGCCACTACGGGAATTGCCCTTGCACAGCCCGACAAGAAGAGTTCACAGAAATCAGCCACAGATATGACACAAGAGGGTGTTATTTCTGTTCATTTTCCACTGGAAAGATCAGAACCGCTAATAATAATCAAGAAGGCATCATCAGCCACTCCAATCCTTGGAGCTGCCTTGAGATTTACACTTAAAGAGGTACTAAAATCCCTCGCTTCGCACCTTAATGACTGAAATTAGTCTCCAAATTTGGCACAGTAACCCTTCAGAGGGTTTTCTCTTGAACCCATTAGCAACATGTTTATGAAAGTTTGCAGGAGGAGTACAGAAGAAGCAGCTCCCCCGCTAGCTTTGCCACAACTCCTGCAGCTTGCTGGGTCCCATTACCTACATAGGGATGCAGGGCAAAAGCAGCACACAGGTTGCTGTGGGGCTTACTCAGGTGCACTGGGCAAGACAATGCCTGTGTGACAAAGTATGAGGGCTTGAAGGACTCCATGGCAGACCAAGTCAGCAGCATGCTGCAAGGCAGCCACACTCAGGTGGCTCTGCCCTCCGTCACTACCGCAGCAAGTTCCAACCACTTTGGCAGCAGCGCTGCCCTGATTCACCTGCACAACTACCACCTGCTCTGGCCAGAGGGATTTGTTTCCTCCCTACAGCCTACACACACACTAGTCTCCAAACAGGCAACTAAGGGGCTGGGAGAATCCCTGGCATCTCTGCACTGAGCCACCAGCTGCAATAGGGGCACAACATGAGGGCAGCAGGCTGTGCACACCAGTGAGGTAACCCAAGATGAAACCGTACCTGTAGAAGGCTTAATCCATCATTCCCTGGGTGTTTTCGACTCCAAGATGGAGAGAGAAAGAGGAAGGGGAGAGGGGGGATGACAAACACAGGTAAATTAATTTGATTTGCTAGAAACGCCTTCCAGCAAAGAATTTTGCTTATGTGGGTGTTTCTGTAGCTGCTCAGTGCAAGCACAGAAGGATCAAGCCCTTTTCCATCCCGGTGGAGATGCAGTAGCCGCAACACCCGAACTCAGCCAGGTGGGAGCAAAGGGCATACGACACTATCGAAACAGGCTGACATTGTGAGCCCCATGGTACAGAGGAGTGGGCAGGAACAAAGAAGGAAGGGATGTGTCCTTGGGCACAAAGCAAGTCAGACTCGGGGGACCTAACTCCTGCACTCTGACCATTAGGTACATCACCCAACCTAGATGTGAGGCTGACAGCCCTGCAAGCTAATGGAGAGTGTTTCCAAGGCTAGTTGGTGTAGGAAATAGAGCATTAAAACCACATCAGATGGCCAATTTAGGACCAGCAGAGAGATTATGACATTTTAAATGGTTTCAGTGAGTGATGCGAAAGCCTGGAGAGGTAAATGTGGCAGGCAGAGAGGACTTAGAGGGAGACAGGGAAGTTGTTAACCATATTTTTCTCTGCCCCAGAGGCAGCTGTGAAGGAGATGTGTTTGAAATAAGCACTAAGCACTCCTACTTCTACCTCCAGTGCCTTGCTGGGAATCAGCTCCTCCTGAAGCTGCTGACTGGGTGGGCAAATTTGGACAATGCCCCAGTTCAATGCACCACTCTCCTTGCTTCACATGTGCGTGCACACACACACACACACACGCACACACTCCCCTGCACCCTGTCAGTGCTTGTTACACTCCAAAGAGACAAGCAGTCTGTCTGAAATGGCATGATTATCCTAACATCGACCGCTTCCCTGAATAAGACAGGCCATATAAATAAAACAGGATCTCCACTGTCAGCATCGGGGACTCATCTCAGCAGTCCAGAACACAAGGGAAAAACAGGGTGTAGGTGGAAGGTGAGGAAGGAAAGGCTATGGGATACATCAGCTGAACAGGATCTACAAGGAAAAAGGCAGGTAGAGTTTGATGCTGGATAAGGGGATGGGGATGCAGATGACCATCAGACTCTCTGGAAACTCACTGTAGCGTGAAATACTGAGGGGACTTCAGCAGCATAGCAGCAGTGAATTGAAGGCAGCGCAAGGCCTTTCGCCCACAGAATCTGCATGGTGAAACAGCCTTTTTGTTTCCTCTAGAGACAGCATTAAAAAACCACCAGCCAGAGATACCAGGAACAGGGTTGCTGCCTGCCCAGACCCACTTCATGCCCAGGAAGGAGCACAGACAAAGACATTACTGCATATCGGCACAAGTGTCCACAGCTCCAAACCATGTTCCCTCACCCAGCCCCAGCAAGACCTGCCCATCCTGGTCTGATGCAAACAGCCTTGGAAGAGTGTAGCAGTCCTGCCCTGCAGGAGGTCCTGCCCACTCTGCATGCCTGCTCCTGTATGAGGATGGACAGACAGAAAGGTGGGTGGACTCAAAGGACAGGGAAAAGTGAGTTTAGGACCAGTGTACTCCTCTATAAATGGGAATTCTGACCTTCAATTGGCAAGTGATTGACAAATTAAGGTTTAACCTGCACTAACTATGCTGTTGATAGTTTCTGCTCTCATCTGAGAGGCTGAAACAGTATAGATTTTTTTTAACCAGAAAACTGTAGCTGATCCCTTCAACTTCTGTTTTAAACCTCCATTCTCCAAACCCATGGGAGGATTAAAATAATACAGATATTTTTTCTCGATACCGTTGCTCGACATTTCCGTGGCTGCCTCTGTCTCAGAGGGCAGCCAATATATGCATAACAGCCATGCACACCTAGCTGCGAGTGCATGAGGTCTCTTGAGATAAGGCTGTCTCCACAGAATATGCTCAACACCAAAAAGGTAAGAGCAGGTAAGAACTTAGGCCTTCGATCAAACTTCCCCTTGGCTGGTACTGACCCTTCCATTGCTCATTCCCCTGCACTGCCCCAGCCTCCTGCAATGCCTCCCACTACTGCGGTGCCGGTAGCTTGTGAAGTTGTGAAAGGCAGGCACATCTGGCTGTCTCTGTGTAACATCTGTCCAATGTCAGGTATGATTTACAGTGAAAGGATTCCATGCAAAGGGCAGAAGTGCACCTGATTTTACATAACAAGGGGCATGGACTCTGTTCTTTCTGCTATCATGAAGAACAAAAACGAAACAAGATAGGAAAAAAATAGAAGTAACAGCTGACTAGGAAAATTAAATCTTAAAGGAACAGTATCTCATTCTTCTTCATTTGCTCCTTTCTCTCTCACTGGCAGCGTTACCACTGAATCTGGGGAGATGTACTGCAAGAAAGCAAACAAGTGTAGAAAAGAGACCAAGCAAATTCCAAATTGTGCAGGCATTCTGCACCAGAAAATCTGTCCAGGCTACAGCCATTTTAGACTACTGGGAACCATCCTGACCAGCAGGCTTAGAGAAACACCCAGAGCGCAAGACTGTTTTCATCAAGCAAAGAGGTTAGGGGAGCATCTAGATTAGGAAATATCCCTCAGGCTACAAGATAACAGAGATATAAGAGATTAATTTGGTTTCTCCTGGCTGTCCACACGTTTTTAAAAGACAAGAGGGCAGATACTAGGCTGGAATGAATCAGTAATATTCAGCTGACATCTACGGATCGATCTGGTGAAATTCTGGCCCCTCTTCTCTAGGAAGACAAATTTTCTTGGTGTTTGATCCTGAGCTGTGAAATATCCATTTCTGGTGGAAAAAAATTTCTACTGATCTGTCCTTGCTGTTTCTGCATCATATTCAGCAAAGTTGTTTTGAAAGAAATGTACATGTATGCTGAGACTTCCAGGTGACAGCTCCTATATACAGCAGAAGGATAAATCTTTTCCATCATTTCCTCTCTTAATTTCATCTATTTATCAACCCTGAATTTGTCATTTCAGAAAGACTCTCAGCTGACAGTTCCTGGGGACTATCTATCCTTAGAGTACGTAGGGAGCCAGAGCAATGGCAGGGCCGCTTTCCTACATGCATTTCTTGATCCTAATAAGACGGGACCACTCTTGAGAACGAGAAGTGAAGCTCCCTTTCCACAGCCTGTGCAGTCCCCAGCCTCCTCTCCGAAAATGTAAGAGGAAACTCCAGCACCGCAGCACAGGGTTTTGCAGCATAGACAAATGTCCGTCAAGAAGCAGACAGAGGGGGGACTCATTGTGCAGGGTCACTGAATTATCCCCAACGGGGAACATGGGGTCAGCTCCAACCTGGGAAGAAATGGCACTAATGACACCTGGGTGAAAGGCTGCTCAGTGAACTTCAGAGTTTCCACAATAACTTTTCCTTCCATGTACCTACTATCTTCTAGGAGCTGATCTCCCATTTGCTTTTGGTCCTATACAATCATTGCCTATGACAAAAAGAGGGAAAGAGGTGCTGCCATTCAGGTTTAGTGGCATTTTATACTCCCTTTGCCAGGGTGCCACTCACAGTACCAAGATCAGACTGTGAGAGCGAGGTCACTTGTAGGAAACAGCTTCAGACTGGGATGAGGTGACCTGTTTATGGAAAAAAGGGCAGAATAAATCTTCATTTTGGCCCATCTGCTATGTCGGTCACCGCAACATCTTGAAAACCCAACCAAAGCCAATTTTTTCTTGCACACATCCTGACTGACCTATTTTCACAAATGCCAGAGCCACGAAAAATTACCTATTAAAACCACTTCTTAAAGGAAAAGGGGGATAGCAACTTGGCAAAAAAAATTTCTCATTAGGTCAACATTTTGTCAGAAAGAAAGCAAACCATAAGATCTGAAAACTCTAATGACACTGGACAGAAAATGAAGCTTCTGGCATGGTTATGCTCCCACACAGTCTGGTCTGTTGTGTGACACCTTCTGCCCTTTCTTTTCTGGACAAGAGGCCCAGCTAAAATACAGCTGTAATGTGCCACCCTAAAGAATCCCACAAGAAACAGCATCACCTCAACAGGGGAAGTGATATCACTGGAAATTTAGTCCATTCATGTTTCATGAAGGTGAAGCAGGAATATAAAATTCCCATTCTCCTAATCACAAGAGACGGCTAATAGGATTTCCATGTCAAAATATTCCATTTTACACTCAAAATACTTGATTTACAACTTTTCTTCCAAAATTATCTTTTTTTTTTGCTGGGAAAAAGACACAGTCTTAACTAGCTTGAGAATATACCTCTACACTTTCTGACCTCACTGGAAATCAAATAGAAACAAGGAAAAGTGTCTTAAGAGCATACACTGGTTAAAGGTGGAAATAACTATAAATCTCATAGGAAATCAGTCTCTTCTCACAAAGTTTTTTTTAATCCAAAAATCTTTGATAAAACAAATATACTTCTGAATTGACTCACCAAACCTTTAAGTAATAGAAAATAGCTAATAGAAAAATAGCTTTAAGGTCAAAATTGTTACAGTGACTGCATAAAATAAAAACTAAATGTTCAGTCCAAAATTGGATCAAGCTGCAAAGCTTTACTGAGTTAATAAATTCCTGCCAATTACTTTTTTAAAATGCTATTTTTTATTTCTACTTTTTTCCATCCTTCCTTATTCATTGGGAACAGATAACATATCACTTTTCTCCAAAGTAAAACTAGTCTTCAAGGTATTTCTTCCATTTGAAAGGACTAAAAATCTGCTTACACGGGGCAGTAAAAGCACGGAAAATTGCATTTGTCAGCACAGCTGACAATGGGTTATAATTATGTCCTGGCATCCACCTAACAGGTCACTGATAGACGCCATACCACTAGGAACAGGCAAATACTGAAAGGTTAAGCGATGTCCTTCAGATCTGTTTATCTGTCTTAGGGCACAGTCATACAAACATTGATAGGACAAGCAGTCACAGAACAGAAGTCAAATGAGGCTCTTCACAGTGATTTTTCACCCAGGAAGATGTTTTTCAAGTTCTGTCAATTTGCAGAGCCTTAAAAAATATTCTAGTTGAACTACTGTCCCCATAAAATGAATTTAATGCCACTGACAACAGCCTTACTTTTATAAATAATTTCTGCACATCTCTCAGAAATCTCTCATGGACCCACATGGCTGTGGACAGCAGCTTAAAACAACCAGCCGAGTAGATCTGCACGTCAACAGCCCCTTTGGTCATCTGAAGGTGACTGGTGTGCTGGTAGTCAACCATCTCAGTGTTTTCCCAGAGCTCATTCCGGTTTCTGCCCTGGGACTCAAGACCAGCAAGCAGGTGAGGACATCAGTTTTCCTTGAGAGCTTTCAGGACTTTCTTGCTTGTGGGAAACCACTCAAATCTGCCAGAAAGGTCCCTCTCACTGCTGCCAGAAACGAGGCAGGGCTAAATTAGCTGGAGAAATTGAAATAAATCTCTTTGTTACATTCTCTGAAACAGCAGGCTAACTCAACTTTTTTAACGCACCAAGAAACCACGAGCAATTTTGGGATTATTCAACATTTATCAAGTGTTGAAAGCATACACACATTTGCAAGGGCAGCGAATTCACAGTGCTTGCTGGAGCAGAGACATTGCCTGCAAGAGGACTTGGTCCAAAAAGTGTGACTGTATTTTCCTGGATCTGTAGGAGTTTGGTCAAGATGGCACCCTACCACTTTCTTCCCTCCCCTATCACATCTCCGTGGGGTAATCGATAAAAACAAACAACCAAACAATCACTCCCATCGGTAACTGTGTAGGGGCCCGGAGGCTGCTCCTCCTTTGCCAGAGGAGCCTGCCTCTCTCCACTGCTGCTCCCTCTCCCTTCTCTCTCTTTCTCTCCCTCCGTGGGTTGAAGTTTCCATGGAAACGTGTTCTTTAGTGCCGCTGAAATTACACTGCATTTAAAGCATTAACCCTTCCTTGGGCTGAGGAAGGTCTCAGAAAAATTAGGTTTGCGTGGGGCTTTTTTGTTCCCCTTCCTCTTTAAACTTCCTTCTGATTTTTTTCCTTGCAGCATTAGGAAAACCTTGCTCTTCTCAAGAACTTAGCATTTGTCTGACAAGGGGCACAGGATGCATCACCAGTGGGGTAGTATCTAATTTAAGATTTCTTTTTTGTTTTTTTGTACACAAAACCAGTAACAGCATTTCCCTCCATACAACATGCAAACAGGGAAAATGCTGCAGTAGAGCAAAGAAAGTGAAGAGTGAGACAGAAGGAGAAGCAAGCAAGCCACGAGCCAGTACATGGGGAGAACACAGCTTCAGTTAATACCATAGCTGAACCCCTTGTATCCCAGCACTGAGCAGCAGCTTCCTCATTGCAAAGTGCCATAATCGCAGATGTCACCATTCATCCTTGAGCCTGCCTCCTCTTCCTCTTCACATCTATGTCTGTAATCAGCTAGCCTTGTCTTCACTTGCAGTTAGCACTCCAAACGCTACTGTAACACTGCAGTCAGTACCCTCGTCACCACCAGCACCCTTCCCTATGCCACTGCTTCTCCACCCAAACTGACATCTCTGTCGTCCTTCCCATTGGCTCTCTATTGCCAGTCATCACCTTCACCAGCCCTTCCAGTGCAGTCATTGCTGGGGCACTGCTGCCTTAACTGCAGCCAGATCAACTGCACGACCACTGGCACTTTCCAAGCTCCCACTGTGGGCTAACAAGGCTTTGAAAGTCAGCATGCCCCCACCCAGATGCTCCCTGGACACCAGGTCCTAACTCTGCAAATCCTCAGCCCCTAGCCTTTGCTTATCCCTACCCTGGTCACAGCCATAACCCCTCTGTGCTCTTCTTACACAAACATCACACCTTCTTCAAACACTGGGAAAATCTAAAAGGGAGACAAACACCAAGAAGCTCCTTCCAGTCTTCCGATTGCCTGCCTACACTCATGCATGCCTCCTTTGTGCCCCAAAGTCCCATGACTTGACAGTTTTCAACCCCTTTCATTACCTCTACCTGCACAGCTACAAGGTCCATTTTCCCTTGCACCATCTATTTTAGGTTTCCTAAGACACACTGAATGCTTCAAGCATGTCTCATCATTCTCAGCTCTTGCCCCAAAAGCCAGAGTGTGAAGCCTCCTGCTTTGAGCTGGGTGCATATGTAGTGCTGTGAGGATGGATCAGTGTGGGAGGAAGATGCTATTCTGAAATGAACGATAAATATGGATAATAAAACTCAACCTAAGTCTTTTCTGCCTGTCTCTAGTGGGTTGCCAGTATGGGAAATAGAAATATCATGGGTACATTTTGAACATAGCTGGGAACACCACCAAAGTCCTACTCAGAGTTCACACATTTACATCATTTATATCACATCCGACTTGTGCCTTGTATTATTAACTTTATAGAGTGTTTTGTGATGTAGTTTGTAGTCCAGGCTCTGTTAAATAAAGTTACACGCCCTCTTGCTCTTCCTTTTGGTAAAACAGAGGGTGCAGTTTGGGGCTACACAAGGTTTTGCTAAGCACAGGAGACGCAACTGTGTCTGCTGATACAGTCACTGCATTCTGACTCCTCCATTCTCGCACAGTCTCTGGAAAATCTTTCAGGATCCATCCCCGGGGCCTGAAAGATTCAAAAATAGAGGAAATATTTGCCCTCTTGTCAACAGTTCAACGCCTATCCCAGACTGATAGTGACTGAAGATTTTTTCTCTGCTGCTGGATGTTCAGGAGCCTCTGTGAAACATACAGGTGGAGTCCACCTGACAGGTACCCAACCGCGACTACTCAGCATTCTTTCTCAGCTGTGTCAGAAAAGAGGCTGAAGACAGAAGACGACAAACAACCCAGGGAGTGGGACTGAAGAAATTGTGTTCATCTAGAACAGAGTAAAGGCATATCGACAAGGAAAGAGGTAGAGCATTGGTGGCAGATCAGACTTTTTGCTTTCTGCAGGTCAGACTACAGTCTGTGGCAGCTGAAATCCATCACCTTCCAGGAAGTCATGCAAAAGAAGAGGAGTTACAGTGACCCAGCACTGTGACTTTATGGTTTTGTAAATCAATAATTTTTCCAACAGCCTGAAAAGACTCCAGGTTATACTCCATCACCTACTCCACATGCCCAGTTTAGACTCTGTGACTATGACGGCATCTGAGGCCAGGCAAGCAGCAAGTGACTCAGATGCCTGGTACACACAGACAATGGGGAGAGGTAACCGCGATGCGTAGGTTAGGTGTCTGCAGCAGGCCGCCTGAATGTAGTTGTTCACATAAAAAAGAAGAAATAAAACCTGCATCCTCAATGTTTCCTGAACAAGAAAAGAGGAAGAGTCAACTTCAGCCCCTGTTGCTGCATCTCCGGTGAAGGAAATGTGCCATTTTACTCTAGAGCTGCGTTTGATCTTGAATTACTCCTATGCTTCTTCTCCAGGAAAACGTCAGTTTAAAGAAGCCTCAGGCATGATGCTAACATCAACTCCAATAAAAGACTCTCAGGAGGTCTGAAATAAGTACAAGGTCCAAGTTTGGGATATATTGTCTGAATCCTTTCCCTTCTCCGTCCTGAACCGTCAAAGTGGGAAATCTCCCAGAATACTTCTTTGCTCGGGAGGCTTCCAGGACTCATTTGACCTAGAAATACTGTGAAGAAGGTTTTCCAACATGCATCTGAGGATCCCAGGCCACTGTGCCCACTGTGGGAAGCCTGAACACAGTGCAGATGGAAACAGCAAGCATGCTGGGAGTGAGACCAGAACATTTCCATGAAGAGTGCAGCAGAGGGTCAACTCCCACATCTGTTGCTATAACACAGCTCACTTCAGTTCAACCAACTCTGCTACCCACAGCCACAAAGCTATCAGAGTACTTCAGCATTTTTCAGAGATACGTAGGCTGGTTTATTTAATGAGAGCGGAAACTTAACTGATATCACCTTTAATCGGTGCTTAAGCTAACAAACTAAAATGTTACCCAGAAACCTCACACACAACTCCTGGCAGAGTGTGGACATACCCTGAGAGCTTGGGAGTTAGCACGAGGACGAGATGGGTTAATGCGGGCTCTAGTTCTGGTTTCATTCAGTACCTTCCACCGCATGATTTCCGGTGCTCTTGCTGCGCACATATTGTGGCAGCGTATGAGTTGTCTGCACCCTTTTCTGTTGGCAGCACTCACTATGATAATTTCAGAAAAAGCAGCCTCCAGAGGAGGCACTTTTCAGAAATCTCTCACTCCTCCTTTTTCTCCAACATGTCTTGGGTGCTTAAACATCATTGATTCAGGTTCCAGACACCAAACAACACAGTGCCTTCAAAAAGCTGCTCATAACCTCCAGTGTCACATAAGAACTTATCAAAGCCATAACCCTGCCAGGCTGTCCATCAGCTGGGGCTCCCCTCTGCATCTTCCCACCACCCTCCCTCCAGGAGGACCTCCGAGTCCAAGACAGAGACTTCCCTCTTGCCCAGGGACAAGGTTTTGAAGAGGCAGATGGAGCCTCCCCTACCCACACATAAAACCAAAAAGCAAACATTTAACATTAAAAAAACCCCACCAACAGTAGGGGGGGATCTGAAATTCTTTGTGGATTGTGACTTTTCCATGGCAACAGGCTTGAGAAACAGGAGGGCTGGGGAGGGGGGTGAGGAAAGAGAGAGGGAGGGAAAGGAAGGCAGACCGCAGAGGAGGGAGTGAGCAGCAGTGGTACATTGCCATGGAAACCCTCTTGCATTGGCAGCCAACTGCCAAAGTCAGTCAGGATCCCAGAAATGGGCTTGGAGAGGGGCCCTGGAGGGGTTGGGGGGGGTGGGAGCTGTCACCTGGACAGCCGCAAGGGTGCCCTATCCCTGCGAACCTCAGCCCTACTCCTGTCCCCCTTTCCCACCAGCCATGACACTCTCCATGGCACTTCTGGTGCCCTCACCTCTGCCAGAGAGAGCCAAATTAGCCCAGCTGAAGAGTGGGAGGAAATACAGATCAGCAAATGAAACAACTGGGGTGGGCGGGAAGGAGCAAGGCAGAGAGGGATAATTTTTCTAATAGCCGTTGGTTTGCTTTCCACCTTTCTGGATCGATTTGGACCACGTAGATGCATTTGTTTTCACACCCCAGATGGCTGTAGAAAGAGGATGTCACTCCTAATCACTGAAATCGAGATGGAAATGTTACTCTCCTGCAAACCTAGCTACTGAAGCAAGAAGAAGCGCTGCATCCGAGTAAAAGTTGCTGTGTCCCTGTTTGCATAGAGTCACGTCCCTTTAGACTGTTTCTATCCCATGCAGTACAGCAAATATCCCAACCTATCTCTAAGACATGACAGATGCCACCACAACGTGGTCAAGTGAAAAATTAGAGAAGATTCTGCTAATGGATACAAAACACACTGTGAAAATGAGTTAATACTGTCTTCTAACCCTCTTCTGCAACATTCAGAGGACAGACAGCTTGGTGAAATGAACGATCGTACATTCACACCCCTTTGCATGCTGTATTTCATCAGAAGCCTTTTGCTGCTGTAAGAAGCAGTTAAAGACAGATTTTGGAGAAATAACTTTAAAAGGGCTGGCAACTTCTGTGAACCTTTGCTAGTATTTATAGTTGTACCCCTAGGATGGTAAAGGATGGATGAGTCGTTTCAGGCTGCAGACGGTTGCAGACTGGCAGGAAGGAATTGACTCCTACTCCAACCACACAACTGGCTAAGCAAATTGTGGAGAAGATTCCCTTCTCCTGAAGCATCTGTTATCACCCATCTGATTGCACAGTGAATCAGTAGTATGAGGACAGGCTGCTGTGAGGGTGGGAGAAGAGGGAGAGAAAGATTGCAAATCAGACAGCCATAAAGCAAGGAGATGCCAGTTTCCACTTTGTCAAAGGAAAGGACATGGACCAGACAAAGAGAAAGGGCCTGGTTTGTATACTTTTAAGATATGTGTTTTAATTACTATTGATAGTATAGTACCAATGAAGTAGCTTATACTTCTAATGCAACAGTAGCTTGGTTTTCCCACATCTCTTTCAGAGCATGGGATCCCAAATTGCTCTGCACTCTGACCATTCGTCTCTCTAAATCATCGGCACTGATGAAATACTGCAGCAATAACAATGTTACAGCAGAAGCAAAATGCTTACTCCTGTGCTCCATGCACAGAGCTCAAATACAGCTCTGCTGGACCACCAAGTGATTCATCTGCACTGCTCAGCCTATTACTGAGATTGAAGCCCAAGCCCAGGCCACCAGATGACTTGTAAGATATTCTCACCCCTATTCATTTTACCTGGGATAAATGAATGGCGGCAGAATTTTTCCCAACTTTCCTGACGAGGGAAGAGCAGCCAACTGACTCTTCTAGCTCCATAACTTCCTAGGTGTCTGATACAAAGCTATCACTATGATGCCTTCATGAGCTCAGCATCAGGGTGACAATTGTCAATATTAGGCCAGGCTCCTACCTGGACTGTTGGTGGAACCTTAAACCAGTCTGCATTTTGGAGGAAGAAAAAGAAAATTATAATAATGACCTGTTACAGACTTCAGTAGTAAACTGGTCAATGTGGAAAAGAGTCAGCACAGGACTAGTTTTTTCATCTGGACTGAGGTTGAACAGCAACCAATAAATCAAGTCCAACTCAATGCTGATTTCCAGATCTATACTGAGAAGATCCTGATATTTGATCACTTCAAACAAGTGATGGGATGATTCTATTCAGACTGGGCTCATTTAAAAGCCTGAATTAAGGTGATGGGTGTCATTCCGTAGCCCAATACGAGGGATGATACCAGGGAAAAGTAGTAGGCCCAGACGGGTTCAAGTCTGGGTCATAGCTAGCTATGAGGTGTGGTCTGTTTCAGAGCCTGGACAAGGTCCCATGCCCCATGAGCCAAGAAAGCTGTGAGAGATCCTTCTCTGCCCTAATACTGACCCACTAGTTGAGACAACACTGTGATCCCAACCCAAAGGACACAAGTTCCCTTTTCCCACAAAGCTGCATCTTTGACTTCGTCAAAGGTGAGAGCAGTACCCAAAGGACACTGTTCTCCTGTAAGGGAAGTTCTCTAGTCCAGAGCCCTTCACTGTGCATACAACAACCAACCATGCACCAACAAAAGGAGCCAGTCCCAGATATTTTTTCCTTGACCTCACAATTGCAATTACTCTTCAGAGTTGCAAATAATCTGCAACACAGGATGCACAAGTCAAAAGGGGAAAGAATGATTTCTTGTGTCCCAATGTCTAGTTCCAGAGACCTTCCATTTCTAAGCTGAGCAGGGCCTCTCAGTCAGCCCATGCCCAGTCATTTAAAGACAGTACCAAACAGGACCCTGCCTCTGGAAGCTGGACTCCTACGGGCTACTTTGTGCCTGGCACTGAAATTTTCTTATCCCTGTACCCACTGTGCCTGTGTCTGGGTTCACAGAAACAAATAGGCTATTAAATACTGACTTGTACCACTTACAAGAGCTTTGCTGGCCCATCTGTGAAATTGCTCTCTGTCTCTTGAAGGCGTGCACAAGAGACATTCTCTTCCTCCCCCCCTCATCCTCTGTTGACAGATCGGGTCTGTCAGCTTGTCAGCTCTCATTGGGCACTGTATGACATCAGTCCACATTGGGGCAGTGAGAATCTGTTTGCAGTCAGCTCTTCCAATAGCTCCTGCAGAAGAGGGGACGCTGACCCACTCCAAAATATGCTGCCTCGGCTGGCTACAAAACAGCCACGGATCACAGTGGTGTTAGAAAACAATTTGAGCCAGGGTGGTAACACTACAGGTTTCTTTTGGGTCTGTTGGGCAGGGCAAGGGGAAAGCCGAGAGCTGGGATGGGCTCCTGGATCCCACGCACAGATGTTGCCATCAAGACCAGTAGCCGGTGACTGAAGAAAAGGAAGTCTGCATGGTGAATGTTGTGCAGCTCAGTGGCGTGGTCCTGGGAATAGTGTTCTGAGCATCCCTGGCCTCTCAAATTGCAAATGTCATCTGTCAATCCCAGACTTAGTCCTTCCGGAGCAGTTCTGACAGAGACAGCTGAGAAGGGACAGCAGAGGCTAGCTAGGCCTGCATTGCCTCCAGAGGGTCAATTGCCATGGTACATAAAGCAGCCAGTCATTCAAAATAGAGATTCGTAACCCTGCTTTCTTAAAGTATAAAAAAAAATTACACCATCTGATATCCCGAAAATCCTTCTCAGAGTCTTTATAGAAAGCCAGAATCAAGGCTATTGTGGCTATTGCAGTGTCTTGGAAGGAAAATATTAAATTTTTAGAAACATTTAAGCTGCCATCATGACCTCCTCCTCTTCTGTTCATTTTATTCTGACATGGGAAAAACCACGTAAGAATAGCTGGATTTCTAGGAAGGGGCCAAGCTGCTATGATGGGCAGTTCAGAGACTAAGACAACTAAGTGCAGGCCACAGAAACTCTCAAAGTGAACCATTTTGATGGAGAAAGAAGGTGCTATGCTGAAAAATTTACGTATGGGTCCAGTTTCAGCCTTGCAGTTCCGTTTCCAGCTGCAAGCCCTCATTTAGCAAACACTCACTCCAAAAACATAAGGACTTTTATCTGATTTGGCATTGCAGTCCTTGATTGGCAAAACACTTCTACAGATGAGCTCTTCAAATTGTAATTTTGTGTTCTCCTGCAAAGTAAGATTTGTTTAGGCCACGAAAGGAGAAATACTTGATTGGATTTCTGTGCCTAGACAACAAGATTCCAAATACTGTCCAGTCCCACCACACCATGCACTGTGAGACAAGAGAATAAAAACACACCTCAGGACAAAAATATCAGTACAGCAAACAAGATTTTTAGAGAGAAATTAAGGTTGGAAGGCACCTCTGGAGGTGACCTGGTACAGCCCTCCACTCAAAGGAGGGCCAGCTTAGGTCATTTTTTCATATCCACTTTCCAGAGAAATAACTAAAGATTGAATTATAATCATTAACTTACTCGTCACCTATTGTTTCATGTCACAGTCACCCATTTCTACACACCTGCATAACACACACACAGAGTTTTTTAGCTCCACCTTGAAACAAGTGTGAACAGAAGCAATGGGTCTTTCCAGCTACTCTAACAAATAGAATAATGAAACAACTACAACAAACAAAGCCACTAAGTCACCCCGCAGTCAGGTACAACGGGCAAAGAACAGGAAGAAGGCTGGACCAAGAAAGGAGAGTGTAAGGCAAAAAAATTGACTATCAGCGAGGGGTGGATGGAGAGGGGGAGAGTTGTGGCAAGGGGGACCTCTGGATCTGTTTTAGAAGCAGTAATAAGCATTGAAAACTTTGTAAGCAATCTTTAGTTTTTCTGAGTTTTCTAGCTTAGCACTTCAGAGTCAACTTGTGTGGACAGCTGAGCTAAGCAGATATGTTTTGGATACTGAAGGGACCTTCTTCGCTTTCGGAGAGTCCTTCCCACAGACCCTTAGTGTATGCCAGCTACCCATTCAGGTCTCTGACCATAGTATTTGTTCTCCCACCGCTTCAGTCAGGAGCAACCCTAGGTGTAGGCAGAGGGACACATGACAGAAATGGCTCAGGAGCACAGTTATAAGGGTGAAAGCAACCTAATGATGACATTGGAGGGAAAGCTGCAGTTCCCTTCTTTACACTAGGACACACAGAAGAAAACAAAGCGGGGTGAGAGTCCCAGAGTGAGCATATGGCCAGGCTGAGTCACTTAAAAAATGAGCCTGTTCTCCACCTTGCAGCCCTGCCCTGTGCATCAGTTTCATCATTATCCATGACAATGGTGACAGAGGATTTCCACCTTGGACACAGAGCTATGAGAGCATCTGCAACTCCCTCCTATTATTGCCCAAATGAACTTCTTCCTGTCTCTACAGAATTGATACACAAGCCTTTATTGGTCCTATCAAGCCATGTGTAATAACTGGGGCTGGTCCTATTAAGAAAACTGGCTCATCTATTCTGGCACATTTTTAAGCTATTTGCCATAATACTCCCTTAAAGCAGCTTTTTCCATACTCTAATTAGACACAGTATTTTTAAGTCTTCTCCTTTTATCCTTTTCTCTTTCACGTATTTTACGTTTGCTGTATCTTAACCGCAGGAAGCACTATTTGTTCTTGGACTATTGAAGAAGGTATGGGAGGGTGAAGCAAGGAATTCCCAAGAAATTGTTCCTGAGATGGAAGAAATATAAGCCAACTCTCTCAAAGATAGAGGTGGAGGCAGCAGAAGGACTGGGAAATACATGTGAAAGAAACAAAGCCTAGAGAGCACCCTGCAAAAGGCATCATGGGATGCAGGGGAAACAGGTGAGAGAAAGGACGCATCTCTTGGTGCATGCTCTGGTCAGTGCCACTTGACAGAGAGACATTTTCCCACTGCACTGATAGAAGCCCTGGGCTAGGCTTGGCAGAGGTCTATCCTTGCCAATTCCCTTTAATAACAAGGCCCTCTCACCCATGAATTTTTGTGAGGTCCTTCTAGAGTCATCAGTATGGCAGCTGACTACCTGAAGGAATTTACCATAAACCACAAAACTGGAGAGTTTGCTTTTTATTCCTACCTCCCAGTCATTGATTATGATGTTGAATAAAAGGAGCTGGGGTGAGGTGGGAGAGGGCTGTGAGCCCCCATGCACAATGCAGGGTACCTCAGCTCTGACTGGCTCTTCATGGGTGTGCAGCATGCCTGAAGAGCCAGCTTGCTATTTCAGACGAGAGCTTCAGGCAACAGTAAGCCCTGCAGCGAAGGGCTCGGTACTCACTGGGGACTAAAAACAGAGCACTTATTAAGGAGGCTGATGTAAAGCCCAGAGCAGGGGGTGGGGGGATGATGCGCGAAAGGAGGACATGTGATATTCATTCAGTAAAAGAAAAACAACAGCTAAAGAATGTGCAAGGTTAATATCAGCTGCTTTTCCTGCCCTAGAGCCTCTTGGTGCTTGCAAGCCCAATTGTCTGGGGTGTTTTCACCCCCCCCCCCCC
>Ga0065711_1034923_pt1 | contig 23043 bp, 8 predicted proteins | sample Hoacrofraction12_FD_59098 | JGI IMG/M metagenome (GOLD analysis project Ga0065711, IMG submission 59098) | Hoatzin crop microbial communities from Cojedes, Venezuela - Epithelial fraction 12 v2 (version 2) | ecosystem: Host-associated > Birds > Digestive system > Esophagus > Crop | place...
CTCAAATGGAGAAATGGGATCTAATGGCACTATTGCTAAAACTTACCTGGTAGCCACAGAATGCTGAAACATTAAAAGGAGCTGCAAAACATGTCTTAAATGGCAGAAACCTAAGCAATTCAGGCAGTTCTTAATCTAAAATGGAAAGAAGATTAAGAGGTGATTTGATCAGAGGTTTCAGTTCTGTATCTGCAGGGATATCCTGAATGCCATGGTGGTGGTATAATGATATCTTGGGATTGAAGACTTGTCTGCTCCCGATTCAGGTATAAATTACCAGTGCATGTAGCAGATTTTCCATCACATGATGCTTTCAAAGCCACGTTGGATATCTTTCTAAAGGCTAAGCTGTAGCTGCAGATATTGTTATATCGTGTTTCTCTGCTTGTGTCACTCAGGAGATCAGGGAGAGAATTGTTCTCAGTGGTTCCTTCCTGCCTTGAAATGCACAAATGCAATCAATCCTGTAATCAGTCCTGCCTGATCCATTTTGGTAACTGTAGAAAGCAGAGGAACTGGAACAGTCAGGCCGTGCTTTTGTGAATAGTGTCACCTCAGTACACATAACTACTAATTAGCAAGAGTTCTCCTGGTGCTAATTTCACAGTAAAGGAAAATGGACAGGAAGTTGGAAGTGAATCCATCAGAATTACGGGAAGAAGTTTTATAAATCAGAATACCACATCAAGTATTCTGAACGTGTTGCAAGGTGGTACATCAGGGATAAAATACATTTTTGTAGGTAATAATGCGGAAAAAAAAAAAGTTTTGTTGTTATGATTCCACTAAATCTGCATCTTCTTATGAAAATATTCATGTTTACTAAAGCCAGATGTTTTAAGGTTTTATAATTTTATTAACAATTTTTCCTCTAATTGAATTTATCTGCCAGGATTTGCTCAGGGATTATGAACAGTAATTCTGTTAGTTTTGACACTCAAACTTGAAACATATCTTGCTTTCTAAATCCATTTTAATTAAAATATGTTGATTGTTTTTCAATAAATTTATGAGAATTCAAGCTTGTAATTTCATTCTTTACCTGTAATAGGGGATTATAAAAATGTAGTCTTGTATGTTTTCAGTTTCCTTCTGAGCAGATGTTCTGCACTGCATTACATTCCACCTTTATGAGCATCTACAGAAATTCAGAAAACAGGACTCATATGAGCAAAAAATGAAACAAAGATACCTTTAAAAGAAGAACCCCTCCAAATGACATGGCAGTTTTAAACATTTTCTCAGTGGCTGTGATTTTGCCCTTCCCCGCCATTGGGCTATCCCACAGAGTCCAAAGCTAGGTGGAATTTAAAAAAAAAACTACTTTCACATATCTTCTTACTTTTTGCATTAATTTTATTCCTTCATAAGCCTTGTCACCAGCTGTCTCAAGAAAATGCAGAGAGAGAAGGGCTTGTTGTTCTGACTGTGTGGCCTGATACTTTCGGTCCTTGATGTAGGGTGAAAAATAAACTACAGAGAGAAGAATTCAGAAGTGATCACTGACAAAATTTCCTAGTAGCCCCTGCTATTAGAAGATTCAGAAGCCGTCACCTGTATTGAGATAATTCAAGTTAATCTCTTTGTGTGTGCAGTATTTGTCAATGCAGCATGATAAATAATTTTAGACTTCTAATACTGGGAAGTTAAGATTATTCTGTGTATCAACATACATTCTTTATTTGTTTTCTGTCATTATTGTGCAACCCAATCATGTAAACAAAAGCAAACTGAAAAATGTGTTTGAAGCTCATACTTCATTATGGAATTTCTGTGAGCAGGACTATTCAGAGGACCGAAAAGCCTGTTCCCTCACCGGCATTTGTCTTGCTTGCAGGAGTTTCTAGTGCTTGGCCATCCAGCTCCCACCCTAGTCTGCATAGCTGCCGCAGTTGGCCTAGAGAAACCTCTCTGCTTTTATCCAGCTGCTTCCGTGGACCACTTTTCTCTCTCTTAAGTTCAAAACAGCCTTTTTTGCACCCTCATGTGACACCATCCATTGTGAGCTGGCTGCGCGGAGATCATTCTTATCGCTGCTGTATGAAGCTGCTTCTGCGTGAAAACTGGTTTTACACCATTCCATAGCATGCCGTGCCATCTTTGCATTTTCTGCCAAATGCTTTTTAGTAGTCCTGTTGAAGAGGTGGATTCAATCTCAAGCAGAGTATTGGCTCTTGAACATGTACTGGCATGGCTGTGCTGCTGCCCAAGGAGCACAGGGACAGTTTGCCGTAACTGCAGTGTAGGCTGTGGGATGGAAATGTTGTGCTTTACAAAGGTAATAATGGTTTAACTCCGGTCACTGTGAAAAAATGAAATGCATTTCCAACAACTGATTGTGGGTTTTTCTCTATCACCCTCACAAAGAACAGTTGTTTTTTGTAGAAAGGGTCTTAATCATACAGTCCTGCTAAACATTTCACTCCTGAAATGTAATTACTGAAGTTACTATGGTGTGTGTTGATAACCGTGGCATATATTAGGTGTTTCTTCCAATACTCTCCTGCTAAGAAATTGATGAGGTTCTTGACATTAAGAATGAAGAGTCATTTTTTGATTGTTACTGGCTTTCAGTTGATGGTTATTTGATTTCAGGTTTGGGACCTTTATGTTAATTTCTAATCTTTTAGTTGTAAACAGATTTTCAAATGTAATGCTTATGTTTGACGCTAAATAGAAGACTGCCTTTGTTGAATGCCTCCGCTTTGATTTGGAGAGAGTTGGCTGCCAAGGTATCCACTTCTATGCCTTAGAGTATGAAAAACCTACCCAAAATCAAGTAGCATGAGAACTAAGCTCTTCTTAGATGGGAAACCAGCCAACCCAGATGTGACCTGTGCTGCTGTGTCCTGCAGGCCTGGTGTTTTCAGTGAGATATGTGGTCATGTCCTGCGTATCACGGCCTGTGGTTGATTATAAAATATCGTTGTTTACTTTTCTATGTCACGCCTAGGCCAGGCAACAGTCAGACTATTTCCAGTTTATAAGCACTGGTGGAAGGTATTTGATTTTTAGATAATATTTCTGCAGTGGCAAAGTCATCTTGCAGATGCTCTGATAGCTGGGAAAAAAGAAAAGAAGGGTTGTCTAATGCCCTGCACACCATCAAAATAGCTGTTGGTATGAACTGAGTCTATTTTAGGCAGTTTTTCTGCAAGCGCCTGAGCCTTACCCCTCTCCCTTGCTTTCACTGAAAATGGTACAACTTTTCACCTTTACAACATTTATCCAAGTTATCAGAGTTACGTTAGCCCAGCCGCTGACCCAAGGCAACCTGCATTGCCGTTGCATTAAATTTACAGTCCTGTTGGTAACTGCAGTGTGTTGTGCCTTGTAGATGTGCTCTGGTGTGCCTCAGACCGGTTTGTCTTCTGCTGTGGCTTGCTGGGTTCTGAACTAGGACTGGTTTGAGAATAGTCCGTCCATAGGCTGGAGGAGATGGCACAGAGTAGGTTAGGGTCAGCTTTGTGTTTTCAGATTCTCTTCACTGGTGTGGTTTTGTTTGCTTGTTTTTAATAAAAATTTAGATGTTTTAGGAGTGGTGACAGCCAGTCAGGAAAAGGGCAGCAAGGAATGGAGCATTGATCATCTCTTGATGTTCTTCTTGTCGCACTCAAAAGAAATACACCTACCCACAGGACTTGAAACATTGAGTAGATGTGATATCCCCACTATAACAAACTGCTGCCTGCTTCTTAAGAATTGACTTTATCTTTGTGTGATTAAGCTGTGAAATGCCTACTGGAATGTAAAGCAAAATGTTTCGTCTGCTGATTTTCTGCTGACATACAGGGAAAATCCATGCAAGGACAACACTGACTGTATTTTCAGCAGACTTACCGATTACTTAGTTATTGATTATGTATGTCTTAGGGTAGGAGACAATCAGGAACAGCAAGTATTTTTTCACTTTCAGGTTAAGTTCTGTTTATTCCCTGTCCTGGCTGCACTGAATGAACTCGTTCACTAAGTGGAGGATACAGGCACTTGACCTGATCGTGTAGATTTTAGTCATTTTCTTGGATTTTAAAATGAAATTTTCACAGAAGGGATATTTGATACTTCATAAACTGTTATGGAGTAAGAAAACATTTCTTAAGCTCATGTTCTGTATTCAGTTTACCACTAAGCAAAAGACTTTTAAATTCAGTTCCTGTTTTACACATGAATTACAAGAAATCCAGAAATAATTTTTTTGCCTTCTGATGCTGGCTGTACTAATGTTATTAGCAATGTGGGAGTACATGTAGGAGAGAACAGGCCCCAGAGACTTCTAACTAATTAGGCTTTTGCTTGTTGGCATAAGTAATGAATTGTGAGTGAGGTGATACATGAAGTAGTTTGATTTTTAACCTGCAAACAGTAACGTAGCATTGTGTTAATTAGAGAATAGAGACTGACCTTGCATTAGTAGGGAAATAGCGTGTACAGGTGGGGTTGCTTGTTGGACTGGAAATGAAGTCCCAGGGTTGTTCTGATATTGGGCATTTTGGTAATGCTCTGGTGGGATTAGTCTGTAAGAATAATGTCAAAGCAGTGCAGCTGAGTAAGCATGTAATATGTAGCATTATAAGAACAGTAATCATGTGCTATTTAAGAAAGCAAAGATAAAAAATGGAGAGGCTGGGGTATCAAATGGGCCTGGTTCAGAGCACTTCCAGGGATAACAGTCTCTTAGAAGCCAAACCAGCTTAGGTGGCTTAATTTCTACCTGCTATGATTATGTACAACAAGAGCCACAAAGTCTTTCAGAGGTTCAAACCTAATGAAGCTGTTGCGTGCTCTTAGATGACCTTATCTGTCAGTTAGCAACGAGCATTTCACATTACCACTCCTTTACAATGTTGGTGTAGATTTCCCTCCTGCCTACCAAGGACGAATGTTTAGAGGTCCATGTTCTGTTGGCAGAGGTATACAGAAACTTGTCAGAGTAGATGGTGAGAAGAAGCAAGCCTGGTCATTGATTTCCATGCCAGTAGTTGCAGGGAACTGTATAATCATTACCTAGCTTAAAACACTGCATGGATCATCTGTTCTAAGTGTCACTTCAGGCAGCACAGCATTCCCCAGCATTGGACTGCAAACTCAGAACCTATATGAAGGATCAAAACAGGTACCAGCATTATGCTATGGCAAAAGATTAGGCACGTGCAATGCATTGTTGATGTCCTGGCTACACGTTCTAGCAAAGTGTTTGTTTAAAATAAAATCTTAGATGGTCCTGAGAACCAGATTGTATGACTGAGAAGTACAAAGGAAGGATTTGGTTGGGAGGTGGGGGAGAGAGGGGAATTTTCCTTTTGACTCCAGATTTCACGATCGAGTAAACCCTGAATAAACAAGTGTGACACACCAATCAAGCACCTCAGGATGCATCATGGGTGCAAATGTACAGTAATTTGGTTTGCAGTAAGTACCATGACTAACTCTTGTAATCATTATGAATACTTACAGGTTTTTATAAAACTGAAAGGAGCGTTTTGGTCCGTAGTGTCTCCTACAGCTATGCAACATGTCTATGTGTTCAGATGCAGGTAATCACATCTGTTCTTTCTGAATTGTCAAAAAGGCCAGATGTGAACCAACGTTTTGGAAGACTAATAGCTTCCAGATGATGCCAAGTGATGGTTTGGTGTCAGCCAAATTCGAGAAGGCACAAGGTAGCTATGCTACTGTCTGCTTCTGACTGGATAGAGGCATGTTTTTAATTCCACAGTCTCTTGTAATGTTATTTTTTTACAAATACAACTTACACTTTTTAAATATTCATTCAGACAGCCCATGCTGCTGACTGAATACACTGCAGACTTTTGTCTTAGTAGAAGCTTTATAAGCACAGGAGAATTCTTGCCCAAGCACTTAATCCTGCTGTATAACGGTAAAAATGTGAATAAATGAAGTCATCATCACCTAGAGTGGGAAGAAGACCCTGTCAGCAGCCTAGAAAGGAGATGGAACATTGCACATGATGATGCTACATCAGCAAAAGATTCAGCACTTAACCCTGTTAGAAGTACTACCAAGGTTTACAGGATATCCCACCAGGGCTGGAGGCTCTTCTGAATGCTTTCCTTTGCCCACCACCTTTTTCTCTGTTTTGCTCAGATTTGGCAATTCTCATTCAGGACAGCTGTTCTTCATCTTGAGGTCAAGAAGTAGTAGGTCATCTTCTGAGTCATATGGGAAGGCATTGTTAGACCCTGGTTGCTGTTTGTATAGTGCTTACTGGTGAACATATGAATGTATACAAGGAACTTGCTTGTTTTTTGAGTGGCTTTTCATCTTCAAATCTCATGCTGCCACAACAGATGGCTAGCGTAGTGCAGACATACTGTTCATTTACACTGCATATATGGTGTTTGTATCTCACCAATTCACCTAAAAGCTGTGTATTGACACTGAAAAGGATGAGAGATGGATGATCCATCCAGGATTTCATCATTTTCTAGGTGGATCTCTAGGATTTCATGCATTTTTCCAGAATACCTGGGTAGCTGGTGGTTTTAATAGGTCTTCTCTGACTGGAAACACTGGACATGAGTTATGATTGCCTTGTGGCTTCCCAAACAGTTGCAGCCCTGCTGGAACTGTGCATATGTAGATTGTGTTGTCCAGCCATGTGCGATAAGGACATTGCTTTACAAGAGCTCGAGGCTTTCTGTTGCAGGTGACCTGCATTTGTTGAGGTCTGTGGGATTAGTTTGGCATTTTCCAAGAATGTTAAATGGGCAGGAGAGGGTGTCCCAGACAGCATGTGAGGGAAATTTTATATGGAACTATGACTATGAAAGCCCTTCACTTATTTATATCTGTTCTGCAGAGATTTCAGAGAGTTACAGCAGAGATCTGTTTGTGTAAGAATACGGAATAAAACTGTCAAGAGCTGATACATTCAGTCTCCATCTGGATTCTTGTTACGTTCAGTTGTTTTGACTAATACTGACTAGTGGCCTCAAAGTGAGTCTGGATCTAAAAGTTTCTAGTACCGTTATATCATTGTGTGTTTTACCCTTCTATTTAGTTAATCAGTTGAAATACTTTATAAAACATAGGGTTCAGAGGGAGAAAGCATGAAATAAGAAAAGATAGCTTTTTAAAAATGTGAAACAACTACCTTTAGTTGTAAGTGTTGCCAGACTTTGTATTTATTGGCTCTGTATAGTATACTAGCACATTGGTGTAGTTTTTAATAACCTTTTACAGAACACGTCTCAGATTTATCTATATGCAGAGCCTTGCAGATAGAACTTGTGAATTGTAACATAAAGAATCTCCAGATGTACATATTATTTCTTGTTAACATACACAATGATTTTCTTGGAAAGTAGGTGACATTTTAGAAAGGCAGCATCTGTGTTATCAGTTAAATTTTAATAATGCCAATAATTTTCTTTCAACAGAGGAATTCAAGGGCTCAACAATTGTTGAATTAATGAAAAAAGAAGGCACCACCCTAGGGCTTACAGTATCGGGTGGAATCGACAAGGATGGGAAACCAAGAGTATCTAACCTTCGTCAAGGAGGAATTGCTGCTAGGTAACCCCATCTCAAGCCACAAAATGCATTATAAGATGTGATTGCTTCAGAAACACGTAACGCGTCAGAAAGGTCACTAACAAATATGTGACTAGATGCATCTATAATGGCCGCCCATCAGACCGGAGAAGCTCAGAGAGAAGCGGCAGCAGCTGGTCCCCCTCTTCCCTCAAGGCTACTTTGACAAGAACTAGAAATACCAATAAGATATTTGAAAGTCATCGTAAGACTAATCAAGTTTCATGTAAATTATATAAATTTTATTCTTTTTTGTGTCCTTGAACAAAGACTTGAGAGAAGAAGCATTGAATGCTGAGGGGAAAAAGTAAAATAGAAAACCTAACCATAGTACTACCATAATTTAATTAAAAAAACTGTTCATCAGCTGGTTTTAAGATTAAAAAGCAGTCTGAAGTCATAGCTATCTTGCTTACTAATACAGCGGAAACCAAAAAGCTGTTATTTATGAGTGAAACAGGTCAAAAGATAAAGGTTAAGCTAAATCATTCCGAGTAACTGAGCAGAACATAGGCTTTTGGGCTGTGGCGTATCTCCTGTAGCTGTGATGTTAGCTGTGAAGGCGACTATTGTCCCAAAAAAATAGTTTTGGATGCTTCCCAAAGAGAGAGAGAAAGATACAGATATGAAGAAGACATTTCCCCAGATCCTGTGCCCAAACTGGTCAAATCATCCAACCCCATTATTGTACAGCTGGTTTTGTACATCAGAAATTAATAATGCAACAATGTTCCTCTTTTAATGTTTAACAAGCTAGACTAGACTAAGATGATAAAATGCCACTTTTGGTTTGAAAGATCAACTTGTTTTAATCTAAAAAAATATTTCTCACCATCACTATACAGTAATTTAGAGGATTTAGTTAGTTTCGGCCAGCAGATCTGTCTTTAACAAAAGGAATATGTACTTTTTCCTAGGAGTGACCAGCTGGATGTAGGTGACTACATCAAATCTGTGAATGGAATCAACCTGACCAAATTTCGCCACGATGAGATCATCAGCCTGCTCAAGAACGTTGGCGAGAGGGTTGTTTTAGAAGTCGAGTATGAGCTGCCTCCAGTCTGTAAGTAACAGCAGAACAAACTGAAATCTGTGACGTGTTGTCAGCAGTGGGATGGACGTGGCAGGTGATCTTCATTTTTGGTAGTGGTTGTTTTCATATATTTTTTTTCCTCTGACTTATCACAGAGCATGCAGGCAGTATGAAAAAAATGGCAGTAGAGGGGATGCTTTCAGAGATGTTCAGGTGTTTTAGGAGCACAAATCCAGCCAGTGGCAGAGCTGTCAACCTCCATTATTTTTTTGTTTGTTTGGAATTAGATTAAATAGATACCAGGACAAGAGAATCCTTCTTGTTATAGCACGATCTTCTGAGGTGAGACCAATGAGTATTTGCGAGTTGTGCTTCTGCATTTTGCTTCCTTCTCTCCACTCGCAGCACCCTCCCCCTCTCCCAGATAAAAACGTACTTTGGGACTTTTCCAGTCTTTTCTGACATCACTTGCAGGCAACATCTCATTTCTAGAGGAGAAGACACGGTGGGGTAGGCTATGGGGGATACATAAACCTGCAAGAATTGTGTGACTGAAACAAGAACTGTTTGCTGAGCAGGATTGTCTTCAAAATGGAAGTTCACAGAGCGCTTCTGGATGTTTTCCTCGCTTCTCCTTTGCTCTTTCTTTTTTGTGCTTATGTCTGTGGCTGTGTGTCTGTAGGAGAGAATCAGTGGGAATTGAGGCTATCAGTGTGAAGTGAAAGCTAGAGAAATGATGAGTTGGAAACCCGGGACCTAAAGTGACGGAGTGGGTGACAAGTGGCTGTCTGGCACCAAGGGGGCTGCACCAGTCACACCTCTGAAAGAGCGTGTGCTCCTTCATGCTGCTTTCTGAAGGGGAGATGATGTGGTTTGCTGGTGTTTGGCCAGAAGAATCTCTGGAAAATCCTTTTCTGAGAAAAAACCCTTCCTTAATCCAAGTACAAGAAAGAAGGAGCCATCTAGGGAGCCCTTGTCTCCTTAAACAAAGACTTTCCTTGCAATAGAAGCCAAAAAATGCATCACTCTCTTTGGTGCTCAGAAGAGGATGAACTCCCCATTGCTTTCTAGCAGCTGGAGAGTTAGTCTAATTACCTATTTGGCTGCTTTTATGACCTCCTGACAACCACCATAATATGTTTGTGATGTTCTTTGTTGATTAGGGTTCGTTTGCTTTAAGGGAACTTTGTGTTCAAAAACACAGTATTTGAGTTAATGAAGTCAGCTGAGTTCAGAATTATTTTGCTGGAGATGTAGTTGTTTTATGAGTGTTGTTTTGCCCTTAAGTGGGCTTCCTTCCGTTTCACCCCCTTTTGGCATATATGCCACTCTTGTCCACTGAAACTGGATTTTCACATGCTAAATTACAGAAGCAATCGTAACTTTTTCTGTAAGTGCTTGGAATTTCTGACCCCTTCATACAAGCATAGCTAAGAAAGTTGGAGATAATTAGCGGTCTAATTGTTCCCATTAACTTCTGATGAACAAGGTAGACACAGTGCCTTCCTTATTCGCAGCAGTTTTCCAGTCACACGGTGAAGCCCTGGCACCTCTTTCCCTGCCACATACATAATGAAATTCTACTGTTGGTCTCATGCTTGCCCCCTCAGAGAGAGGACTGTCATGTTTTCCGGGTGGGGAAATGTCAGGACTTTAATAATGATGGATTAAATCTGGCTGAGCACTAGTAATCCCACCTGCTCTTCCTAGCGTTTCCTTCCCTGTCTGGCAGTGTTCACAGCAGGAGCATCCAGCCGCTGTTTTCAGCACGAGCCACCTCAGCGTTTCAAACTGGAACGTGACCCGTGCCTGCCTCACATCTGGCTTTTGTTGTTGCTAAAGGTTAAGGACTTCTTTCCCCTCTCAGGCTGTGGATGGGGTGGGAGGACAGCCGCCTGAATGGTTGTGGCTCGAGTGGAAGGACGCTGCGTGCCGTTCCTCACTGCGGAACTACAGGCTTCGCTTGTCCGTGGTGAAGGTTACAATCCACACCAAGCGGATTAGGAAGCACAGACTCAGCTCAAGCTACACACTGGGCCACTTGCAGATGATAGGGATGAAGGCAAGAGTTGTCTTTTCGTCCCTGTGATTCGGTCCTTTTTGGGCAGTAAAACATTTCTAGCTGAAAAAAGGAACAAATCACATGGGCTTCAGTAACACGGTCCTGATCTTCATGCTGTAGCAGGAATTACTGCAATACAAAGCAGTGCTTCGGAGGGCCATCTTTTGCCTGTTTTCCTGAGGAAATTAGATTTATGTGATTTTATTGCATTGTTCTGGTTCCCTGCAGTAACTTTTTTTTATCTCGGGATTGAAAGACTCCAGTAAAACCAAGGACATTACAGCACACTTCATGGAAATAGACACTTGGGCAGAAGAGAGTCCCAGGCCAGGGGAGTCCTCAGAAGGAGAGGCAGGCAGCGCTGGGGAGGCACCGCTTCTCCGTGTGGTGACTCATGGGTGACATGGCTGTGCCCGGGTGTCCCCGACTGTAGCCTGCCATGTCCCGTGTCCCCTCAGGGTGTGCTGATGGGGACCAGCGAAACTGATTATTGCAGCCAGGAGCAGCAAAGGATGTAAGTTTTCATTAATATAGGGGTGCGCTTTTTTTTAATCTTTGTGTGTTGAACCATTTGCAGTATCTTACTGGAAGCTGGGAAGTGTATGTGCGTGGGATTTTGCCCAGTGTCCTGTTCACTTTGGAAGAGGGTGTTCTTACACCCTGCCAAAGTTTTCCTGTAACAGCTAATAGTAAGCTGGCCGTTGATCTCTTAACAGCGGTGGCTTCAAATTCTGTAAAGTGGATTATCACACCCAAATGTGTTGGTCTGTGCATTAGGCTTCTCACCTCCTAACCCAGCTGCGCACCACTCCTCTAGCGATTACAGAGAAAATATCAACCCAACTAGAAGTCAGAGGTTCTTTTACTCACTTACCAATGGTGAGAAAGCTTGTAACATTTTCAAAACGGGAAAAAAAAAATAAATCCTTATGATACAAAATAATTTTTCATCTTCATCTAGCAATCTGAGATTAGAGATACACCCTAAAAATCTTGACTGTTATTGACTTTAAGGAATACAAATAAATGTTTTTATGGCTGAACAACTAACTCCGTAGGCAGCTTGAAGAATTTCACTCGTCATTTTTGTGTCTCACAGTGTATTTCCATCTTTTCTAGCTCTCCTCTGTAACTATAAGAAAAGCAAAATTATGCCACAATTTAAACAATATTTAAATTATGCCTTTTGAGTAAGGCTCAAATTCCTCATCTGTTATATGCATCTGTGGCTCTTTTTCCAAACTATTGGCAACCTGCAAAATATTTGGCTTAAAATTCTCTCAAAAAGAGGACGAGTTGTATTTAATTACAGGTCTTTAATCTGACTGTTCTGTAGTGGAGTCTTTCGAGTTGTATGACCAGCAACATACTAGGTACCTTAAACTGGAAGAGGTGCAAATCTGTGTGTAGAATTTAAAAAATAATAATAATTACGTTTTGGAATTTTTTTCTTCTATTTTTTTTCTTTCAGCTGTACAAGGATCAGGTCTCGTCTTCAGAACTGTAGAAGTTACTTTACATAAAGAGGGGAACACTTTTGGATTTGTAATAAGAGGTGAGTTATCATTAAATTTGAACTGTCTGTATTTTCTAAATCAGAAAAAAAAGCAGTAAGTTTTTATGACACTAAGAAATAATTTCAAGATTTATGGCTTAGAAGTTGTGATAATCTCTGTAATTTGTGCATTACTTTTCCCATACATTAATGTGCTGCTTTTATGAACTGCTCTAATTTTTGTTTATGGAAGAACAATAATGAACTATGCCAAGGACGTGGCAAACTTTGTTTCACATAAGACCAGATTCTGCTACCACTGAAATCAGCAGGAAGATTGTAGTTCTTAAGAAAGATGGTATAAATTAGATATGGAATCAGATGAATCATGCTGATAGTCTGAATTGTACAACAAAAGTATTATCACTGACTTAGAAGGAAACATGCAGCTGTTAAATAATATACCCCAATGATGAATTATTAATGTCTTCAAGGAAAACTGTTTTTTTAATTTAATATATAAATTCCTTAGTGGCCACTCATTATTCTGAGTATACATGAAGTATGAATGTTTTTTCCTTTGTGCAGCAAAAATCGCAGAACACTTAAGTTTTCACACTGAGATCAGATTTGCAGAGTACAGATTCTAAGAAAAGAATATACATTTATTAAGAATCACTCTGTAGAAATATTTTGTAAAGAATCATCTATACCATACAGTAGGTCGATTTTATTTAAGGTAAAATTCAGTGGAGGTTCGTATTAATGGCTTGGCAATTTTTTGATCTTTTTAGCCCATCTGTAGTGTGCATGCTGCAAGACTTAGACTTGCCTCTTAGAAATGAGCTTTCATTAAACACATAAACTGAAGGTGAGCTTTCTCTCACTTTTCCCTTTCTAGGTGGAGCACACGATGACAGAAATAAATCTCGTCCTGTTGTAATAACATGTGTTAGGCCTGGAGGGCCTGCTGACAGGTACAATTCATCTTTCTCTGGGGTGCATGTGAAAGAGAAATGGAGAAGGGTGAATTATTTGGGACAAAAGTTAGGATTTGAAGTGGAGATATTCAAACCTATTCCTTTGAAATTCATGCTTTATGCATGTAATTGTAATAATAATAACAGTAATAGGCAGCCACAGAGGCTCGACACATCATGGAGTGTGTGAGCTTTAATTTAGTATGTTGCATGTTTCCAGACTTTCCCATTAAACACTTTCAAAAATCAACCTAAAATAATTAGAACAAATGTCTGCAGTAGGTCAGAGCACATTTTTTGCAGCATTCAGACAACTGGTGTAGCTCTTAAGCATGCTTTTTTGTACTCTAACATCACAATCTTTTTCTCTTGCACTTCAGAAAAATACTGTACCGTGTTTGGGTGTTATTGTATTATTATTATTTTAAGACGTTAGTACATGTCTGCATGTGAGTTCACACATAACTTCACCTGGACAACTTCTGAGTACAGGTTTATGTTTTGGCCCAATGAACGTATTTGTATGTAATATCATCTTGTGTTTATATAAAGAAAGAATATTCACTTTATTTATATGTATGAGTTATGTTTTCAAAAATGACATTTGTGTCCTTCAACCATTAAAGAAACTTAAAGGACAATTTCTTTAAAGCAGGCTGATTTTCTGTAGCTTATGTTAACATTTTTGACCTTGGAAACGTTAATTGAGCAGCAAATGTTTCAAGAGAGCTTTGTCTTTTGTCCCTCCCTCTCCCACCACCCTCATCCCCCTTTACTGCTTGTTTTTCTCCCCGATTCTTGAGGTGACAATGTTAGTACTTCATTTTCTGTTATAATTCTGAGTATGTTATGAGATACGCTTGGGAGATGGTGTGCATTTATAGACAAATTATTTTTAGGTAGGAAGACAAGAATGGAATGATCCAAGTAAGGGATATTTCTGAAGAAAATTAGTAAATGGACATTCATATTTTGCAGTCTGTTTCTTCACCCATGTGTTTGCACCTCGTGTGTATTTTTAAGAAATTGTCAGAGGAGGAGGTGTTTGTGTATGAAAGAGGACAAGGCAGAAAGAAAGCATATGTTGGAGCAGAAGCTATACTTGGTTGCAATTTAACATGACTTGATTATTTAGCTATGTGTTAAGCCGTTTTCTAGTCGCTGACTTTCCAATTAAAGCAATTTCCTTTCCTCTGCGCCCTCTGAATGTTCTCACTGTTGATGTTAGGTGCTAAGGCAAGAGGGATGGATGTCAGAGAAGGTGTGAGACAAAAATGGTATTATCTCCAAATCAATTTATATTATATTAATAAATATAATTCCTTTAAACTCCCTTCAGAGAGGGCACAATCAAACCCGGGGACAGGCTGCTGAGTGTTGATGGGATCCGACTGCTGGGAACGACACATGCTGAAGCCATGAGTATTCTCAAACAGTGCGGACAGGAGGCGACTCTGCTGGTCGAATACGACGTCTCAGTGATGGGTAGGTTGAGAAGCGGGACGTTAGTTCTGGGAACCATCTGTGACGTTTTGCTGCCTGTTCTTGATGAGCTATTTTAGAAGTGATCGTGACCTTACACTCCTAATAACACTGCTGTTCCCTTCCACACCGTATCATTAATCTTGGGTTCATAAGGAGGTGAGCAGTATTTTACTGTAATTTAGCATTCTGACATTTCATGGTTTGTAGAGTGAAACCATAGTGTGGATTCTAGCAAAGTAACTTTTCCAGTGACTAGTTTGTAATAAAGGTTAATGAAGTGCAGGCATTTCTGTGTCACATGAAAGAGGAGTTTGCTTGCTCTTACAGGAATTTGCTTGCATTTTGCCAGTGCTGCTAGGTGGCCAAGATGTTATTAAAAAGTCACAAAACTGCCACATAGAAAAGAACAGGGAAAAGGACATTTGTTAAGAAAAGCAGAGGTGGCAAATCATGGCTTAAAAAATGAGCTTATGCTTTACACAAACTTTGATTGAACTCACTGAAGTTATGGGAGTTTTTTGGAAAGTCAAGGAGAGTGGGTACTTTTTCATAACAGATTCGGGATGGTGTTATTTCTATTTGTTTTGTAAGGTGTCGTCTCCCCTCCATTTTTGCAAGATACAGAGAATTCATGGCAGCGAAAAATAGAAATACTCACCAATCAGACTAAAATATTTCTTCTCTGTTTGGGGATCTTTCTCTTTTTTTCCCCCTTAGTTCCATAGTCAGATTTCTAGCCTAGCAGTAAAGCAGCCTCATAGGAATTTGTGAAATAGCACTGTCAAACTTCAAAGCCTTGGAAAAGATGAATACTTAGAAGAATGATGTCAGATATTTGTTTATTCTGGGACAGCCCTTTTTGTTCTTCTCCAACACACAGGTTTTTTTGGGTTTTTTTTCTTAATTATCATATACCTCTTGGTTTACTTAACTGTCAGGAATGGAGTGACAGGTTTGCATGGCGTCTGGCAGGCCTGCTGGACATTCGTGCAAGGTTCACATCCAGAAAGGTGGAGACAGCTCAGCATCTGGGCAGGAACCTCCCATGTAGAAAATGGAAATGCGGGCGATCTTGTAACCTGGAGATGACTAGAATTTAGGTGTTTGCATTCATTTCTTCTTTTTCTTTGGAAGATGATGGATGACCTAACCCTATCTGTCATCACAGTTAAAACCAGATTCTTTATGCTCCCCTTTTTATAAAGGCGAGATCTCATTGAAAAAAAAAAACCCTGGCTTTAGACAGACAAAGTTGCCAGCAAGGCTTTCATTTCGCAGAAAACTGCCATCCCCATTCTCCTGTATACCCCAGAGACACACAGGCAATTTCACTGAGGATCTTTGAGAAATCTTTGCAGGTTTGTGTTAGTACAAGACCACATGATGAGAAGCTCTGTTGTGCTCTAAATTGCAGGTTGTTCAAGGCGGGAACCTTCTTTCAGTGTTACCTGGATAGAGCTGAGTGCAGGAGGATATGGATCTTAGCTGGAAATTGCAGGCTCATAACTGTACAGGCACTACCAACCAGTCGGTCTCTTCATCTCATTCTCTCTCTGAAGAAGCTCTGCTATCTCACTTTTGTTCTCAGTAGCAAATCTGGATTTATTGTTCCTGCCTTCCTGGCAATGAATGTGTTACCCTGGGGAAACTGAAGGAGGTAGAAGAACCGGAGTCTTGTGTAGTCTGAAAGAAGGAAAGAAAAGAGAATCAGACGCTGGGAAGTGTGTAGGATGGTGGTCCTGCAGCATCTGTGAGAAGAAATAAGGAGGGATCCAGCAGGCTTTCTTTCTAATACATTGTGATTTTGTTAGATTTTCTCTAGCCCCCAGTAGGTTTGGGGTTTTTTTTCCAATTTGCATGCCCTGCATAGTTTTCCAGCAGTGGTATGAAAAACTTTGTTGGGAAGCTTTCTTTGCTTGTTGCAGATATGTTATGACCATGACACAAAGGCTGAACATCATCCATCTTAATCCATTGATTCCTCACTCAGGAAAAGGGTGCAGATTTGAATCTTCTCTTACTTCTGCTCATGAGCGGTGAAGTCAAAGTTGGGAGTAACATGAAAGGGAGGATATAAGCCATGAACAGGAGCTTAAGAATTACCAAAATGTTACTCTGTTGCCCGACTCTTGTGTTACCCACAAGACAAGCCATTTATAATGCCACCTCAGGCTTGGTGTGAGTATGGAAATAGGCTAAAACAAGAGGAGGAGCATTGGGTGAGGTGGCTTATCAATAAATGATGCTTGAGACTAGTTTAGTAGTTTAGCCTGCTGAGAGGGGGCAACAATCCAAAAGTTATATAGAAGTCTGGTGCATTCTATAGGGTCCTCCTGGTATGTATTTCCTGTAGAATATCTTACTTCCAGAGGTATAGTTGTACTATTACTTGCTTTAATATCTTCTCTTCTGTTAGCAGGTGGTTATATCCTATAAAGTAGCGTTCCATGTGGCCAGAACTGGAGAGAGCCATAAAATATATTCTGATAGCGTGAAATTGGAACTTAATTTGAAAAGGTTACACTAGATGAAGAAAATAATCCTGAACTATTTTTTAGCTGCAGTTCTGTAGTGTGTAACTGACTCTTTGTATTCCTGTAAGCGTAAGCTGTTTCAAAGGTGGTATGTTTCTCAAGGTTTAGTTCCTTCGCCTGAGGTCTTCAAGAGGTCACCTGGGAAGCCTGTACGTTTTATTGGTTCTGGAATCTAAACAAACTGGAGTAAAAAAGGCATCAAGGGGTTCTGTACAGGGTAATTAAGCATGTATGTAGTGCAAGTCATGTGGCTAGTCGCCCTGAACTCTCTGGGGTTACACTTGTGCTTGCTTAAATGCATCCAGAAGTACCCTACTCAGCTAGGTCCTAGGATATAACCTTGTCAGTTCAGCTTCTTGGAAGACATGTTCTTAGCTTGTTGGGTCACGGGTTTTGTGCTGAAAATGTTTCTAGGTTGATGTGTGGAGTGTACTGCTGTATAGTTTCAAAGAGACTTTGAAATAGTCGGAGTTTAGAAATACCAGGATAATCCCTGAAGAAAATAGGAAAACATAATTTCTGAGAAAATATTTTATAACCTGATAAAAGTTAGGTTTGAAGTTGTGGAAGTAGCAGTCTTCCAAATGTCTTTCTGTTTTCCAAAACACCTCCTCCAGTCATGAAGCTATGCAGTTGCTTATACTCCGTGTTGATATTAGAGGAGACTACCTGCATTTTTTAATTTTGTGAGGCTTTAATAATGCTGCGCTTAGTGCTGCAGAGGAAATGGACGTGGTGACTTGCCCTACACACAACTGTGTGGAAGTAACATAAACTTTGTGGGCTTTATCACTTTTCTTTGCAATCCTTACACCTGAAGTGTCCAAACTTTATGGCCAAGTGGATCACCTACTTTCATCTAGTGATGGGAGAGGTCTGAATGTTGCAGCTCTCTTTGTCCCACGCAACTACACCTGCGTTCCTCATGGTGTGGAGGGGAAGGAGTAGAGGCAGGGTGGTGGTCGGCAGTGACTTGCTGCCACCACTAAAACAATTTTGCACCCTGTGTGGCAGGCTTTGCCTGGGGCAACCAAACAGGAAATATTAATTCCAAGCTATAAAGTTAGGTTGGGAAGACTGAAGTTCTCGCTGCTTGGCAGAGGTTGTGGTCTAGGTGAAGTGTCCTAACGAGCTGCTCACAGCTTGAAAGCTATAGGTCAGGGATCCTCAGTTAGAGTGAGAACGAGAATTGGAATGCAATGCTAATAACAAGCTGCAAACAGAGATTCACACTGCCCCCGTCTAAAACGAGAAATAGAAGTTTTTTGCTACATTTATTTGGAAGCACAGCAGGTGCAGTTTCCCTTCAGGTTTTCCAAAATCTACCATGATGCTACTGGGCTGTCTGTTGTATCTGTAACTGGGGTTGCATCTGCTTAGGTAATCTTCCATATTTACTCTGAAAAGGAGCATTCAGAGAAGTTCAAAGGTAATGTCTACCTTCAGTTTAAATTCTGGCTCATAACATTTTTATGTAACTCTGTCTCATAAATTGCTGCTGCTGAGCTTTTAAGCAATATACTTTTTAGATCTTGGGTGTTCTTGCTGGAGTAATCTTTGAATCAAGGATACGGTAGTTAAACAAAACTGTTAGCTATTGCCAGGACTTTGGCAGAAGAGTAAGCTTTTGTTAGCTGTTTGCACCCGAGAGACACAACATCTTTCTTTCTCATCTCTTCACTGGGTGTTTCTCAGATCGAACCACTCTTTGGTCTTCATTCCTGAAGGAACATATTGCACATTCAAATTCCGTATGTTTCTCTGCCTTCTTTAACAGTTCTGGCACTTACTTGAGCCAGAACAGATTTGCTGGAATATGGCACCCTGTAGTTGTTTTTTACTCCCAAGCTACCAGAGTCACCCTGACATAAAACCAGTCAACTTTAGCTACAGAAACATCCTCAATTTTCTGAACTCAACGTTTACCACTGATACAACTTTCTAGAAAGGGAATTATTCATGCAATCATTTGCTAGTAAATCTGACAGCAGTTGAGCAAACACTGTGCAAGCCTTTTGCCTCTTTAAGTTTACCCATTAAAAAAAAACAAAACCAAAACCCAAAAGGCTGTAACAATTGTCTGAGAGTACATTTAAAGAAATCTGCCTCACCCTTCAGTAATTCTGCCTGACAAGAAGAGCACTAGGGAGAGAAAGCTTGCCTAGTTTAAACATCAGGTGAGGTAATCTGTGATCCAGTGTAGACTTTCAGTAACTTGTGCAAGACAAGAAATACAGGAGAAAAAAGAACTTGTGAGCTGCCCTTAAGTTTCATAAAGCAGTGTCACTCAAGCATATCCAGAGCTGTGAAGACCTTTAAGAGCTATAGAGTTTTACAAGACCAAAGAACAGGAGCTCCTGAGACTCCAAGGACAGACTCAAGATCCTCAGAAACCTTATAAACATTGCAAGACCTTGCAAGTTGAAAGAAAGCAGGAAGCCTGTAGGATTCCACACTGCCTTTTTCTTTCTGTTTCTTTATAAACTTAGAATTATCATTTCCTTTGTCTCTTACAGGTCTTTGACAGAACAGATAGGTAGCATACTCTAGCATTTGGCTGCAACTGCAAGTCTCCTGGCTGTCACAGAGCAACAGACCTAGATCCCTTGAAATTCTAAATATGAGTTAGTTACTTAAACCTCTAAAGAATGCTTCCTCTGTTACGTTTCTTCAGAGAAAGATTGAATGAAAATTCATGTGCGAAGCAAAGGTCACGATTGCTGTATTAGTTGAAGTGTTACTCTAAATACTGCTGCACAAACATGTACACAAATTATGCTAGACAACAATGTTTGAAGTCAAAAAGTGGAGTGTGCCAGCTGTGAAATGTCAGGATTGAGACTGTCTTCTCAGCCTCTGCCCAGCTACGTGTGCATGCAATGCAGTCACAAGACCGCAAGGAGAGATAATGACGTTTTTATGCAGCTATTCATTTTGAATTTTCTTTCTGTCTTTGGTATGTGACCACAGGCTTAGCGAAGGCACTGCCCAGACCTTTGTCTGAATGCACGGTTATTAATTTCCTGGTGTTTTTTTCCTGAGGCCCTAATCCTGTCACACTTTGAGTGCTTCAGGCAATATGCAGATCTCAAGGAGAAAACCTCAGTGTCCCAAGGTCATTCCACATGTATTGGCTCTTTCTTAAGGCAGAGGATGACACAGACATATCTCTCTCTAACATTTCCAGAAATACCCAAGCGCAGATGTGTCACTAGGTAACACACTTGGGATTTTTTTGTCTCTCTTGGAGGCCAATGCAGGAGTCATGCAAACGAAGCAGATACTTAAGCCTACATGCTATAGCACGTTAGTCTCTCATCTGACGGTACAAGTTCCTTGTTTATCAAACACACCATTTGTGCTTTCTGCTGTCAGTGCCAGATGCCTGCATCAGGGACATTAGTATGAACTGCCTTTCAGGCGTGGATGTGTACAATAAGTTCTCTCTCTGTAGTGCTAGCTTGTTAGGATTTCATCTAGCAAAAGATGCATGTTTTGGGATATGACTTATCCTTGGCACTGAAAGAGGCGTTTTCCTTCAGAGACGTCTGAGGCTTGTGATTTTTTTCTGTTATTGAGTTTTCTGACTTTCAAGATTGCTTTTTCACAATAGCAAGTGGGGGCTATTCCTTTTAACCCTCCATCTCTCATGCTGCTACTAAATATGACATGCTGACTTCACTGAGTCTCATCGTGAGCCTACAGGAGGATTGACACCTATCAGTTGGGCATCAGTTCGTGCTTACTTACCAGCTTTAATCTACTCTATTTACCTTGTTTAAAAGGAAGATAAATACCTTTGTAACAACTCTTGAAATAAACGGGTAATGGGGAAACCTAAGGTACACAGGCATTATGGTTTAAAAAAAAAAATCCAGCATTTTGGGCTGGTACATTCAAAACCCAGTTCTTGATTCATCAGTACTTTGTGTGATCAAGAGACACTGCTGCTGACTACTGACAGTGAAACAAGAAAATGCTTGCAATTAGTGACCAATACAGTTTGCGTGTCCTTTTCAACCTTTACAGAACTTGTGACAGAAAGATAATCTGGCACTTCAAGCAGCGCTCGTGTGTCTCCTCCATGTTACGTGACCTTCTTCTCTTGCTTGCGGTTCCAGCTTTGTGCCTGACACACCTGCCACTCAACTCATTCACTGCTAGCTCCCTCAAAACTTACACTGCTTTCTTTTGTGGACAGGACACTTGTTTCACTGTGAGGACTGCTGAGTAGTGAAGGAGGTGTGGAATGGTGCCTTGTAAGAAAATAGTATTTCTCTGTCTAATGAATGGTATCACTGTGTTATATAAGCAACCGTCAATTTGTCATTTCCCAGTATTTGTGTGAGCTTACATGCTTAACAGTGTTGACACATTTTTATGTACCATTACCTAGGCTTCTCTGTGGGAAAGACTTTATATCTGACATTGCGTCTGCACCCAAACAGTTTCTCGTAAGTGAGTGAGAACCATTAAGCCCACCAGTCTGCTCCCTGTTAGCCAGGTTACCCGACCAGCTATCCAGCACAGTACATATGGGCTTACCGGGGACCAGAAAAGACTTGAGACACGCATGTGACCAGTGGGTTGCAAAGACATCTGCTGACAGCAGAGGACTGTAAAGGTACAGGATCCCATGTTCCTTACTGTCCATTTCATGAAAGTGTGATGCTTTTTTCCTATGTTCTTTGTTCTTATTCTGGTTCCTAGCTGCATTACTGTCTTTCTTTCCCAGCAGCTGCTTGATTTTCCCTTTCCTTACTAACGTAATTTGAGTCTTCATTTCTAGAAGGTCCTAAATCCCCAACATGTTTTTCCCTCTGCTTGCAGACCATTTTTTTCTCTTGTCTTTTGCCAAGTAAGGCTTAGGTAATTTTCCAGCACATTTCTCTCACACTGCTGGTTTTCCTCCATAAAGGCCTTTTGCAGTCTTCATGCTTGTCCTTCTTTAGCCCTTTCTCCTGTCCCTGTCTCTTAGCAAACCATTCCCAAGTTTCTTGTACTGCAGCTTCTTTTCAGATCAATCACCTTCTCACCTCAGTTCCTCCCGTTCTTGCCCGAAAAGTCCTACTCTCCCCTCCTCCTGGCTCTTCTCTTGATTCTCTGTGCCGGATCTGTCAGGTGATGAAGACACATAGAGAACATGAATTTTCAGTATAAAGCCTACAGAATTTTCTGTTTGGGGGCAAAATCGTATGGTTTTCCCTAACGATGCTCTCAGACACAGCTGACCTGTTTCAGCTGAAATAACTATGGGAAGAAGAAAAATGAGGTAACCATCGTAAGAAAAAATCACACCAAATGACTGAACTTTGGACAAGTTGTGAGTTGTAAGCAATTAACATTAAGATGTTTTAATGAGAAAAGTCTATGATTCCCAAGTATGTTTGCCCTGTAGAATCTTTCTTTTCTCTGCCTGGTTATGATTTGTTGTTATAGTTTGATAGCTGTGTTACTAGTAGATGATTACAGAAGGGAGGAGTTGTCATGTTTTGCAGGGATTTCATAAATCTTACAGATATTTCTTTCTTTACGAACTTGTGATCATCCCTAAAGAGAAATAAACAGAGTTTAGCTGAACCATGTAAGTTACAAATTACCCTAACAGGTCCAATTAACATTTCTCTCTAGTGCTTTTGAAACCATGGCCTCATTAAAAGCAACTTAATAAACATTGCTTTGTATGGGAGTTGAAACTGTAAAGGTGAAATGAGATATCCCTGTAACAGAAAACTAAAAATACAATTTAATTGTCATAAATAACTAGGAAAGGGTGGAAGCTTATTATCTTAGAATCATAGAATCATAGAAAGTTTTGGGTCGGAAGGGACCCCTAGAGGTCATCTAGTCCAACCCCCCCGCAGCAAGCAGGGACACCGCTAACTAGATCAGGTTGCTCA